>CXWK01013337.1_pt1 | contig 10274 bp, 6 predicted proteins | sample 590851 | NCBI WGS metagenome assembly CXWK01 (sample SAMEA3498364, study PRJEB10139) | wastewater metagenome | biome: wastewater treatment plant; material: activated sludge | place: Denmark | collected 2014-08-01
ACGCTGCGGCCGCCGCCGGTGACGAAGTTGAAGACACCCGCCGGGACACCCGCATCGCGGAAGGCCTCGGTCAGCAGCCAGCCGGTGAAGGCTGTATCCGTCGCGGGTTTAAAGACCACCGTGTTGCCGGCCACCATGGCCGCGCTGCTGGGGCCGCCGGCCAACGCGCCGGGGAAGTTGAAGGGGGAGATGACCCCCCACACACCGTAAGGCTTGAGCACGCTGCGGTTGTGATGCTTATCGCTCTCATTCTTCAGGGGCTTGCTGAAGCCGTTGTTGGCTTCCATTGCATCGCAATTATAGCGAATGAGGTCGGCCGTTTCCTCCACGTCACCGAGCGCTTCCAGCCGGTTCTTGCCGACTTCGAGGCTCATGATCGCGCCCATCTTGAACAGGCGATCGCTGATCAGGTCGGCCGCGCGCCGCAGAATGTCCACTCGCTCCTGCCACGGCGTATCGCGCCAAGCGGGAAAGGCGGCTTTGGCCGCGGCCACGGCGTCGTTGGCATCCTTGGCCGTGCCCATCTGGAAATAGCCCATGACCATATCGGTGTCGGTTGGGCTGGTCTTGGCGAAGGTCTTGTCGGTATAGCGCTCCTCGCCGTTGATGTATATTGGGTAGGTGTGGCCCATGTCGGCCCGAAAGCCGGCCACGGCCTGGTCGTAGCGTTCGTGTAGTTCGGGGTCGGGGCTGGCCAGCGTCGAATAAGTAACCTTGAATCTGCGTTCCTGGGTCATTATATCTCCTTGGAAATAGTTATGTGGGACAGGGTGGAAATGAACAGGCAATCGGCCTGTGATGCGGCCGGGTCAGATTATCCGCCTACGTGTATTATAGCGCGAACCGGGTGATATCTGCCAACAGTGACGTCGCAGGAGTAAGGTATCGATTTGAGGTATCGGGGACAGAAAAAGCGCCGGGCTAAATTATGCTCAATCACATATTTAGCCCGACGCTTTCGGTTCGTCGGTTAGGCCTGAGTGAGATTACCCGCCGAGAGAGTCGAGGGAAATCTGAGCCGGGTAGAAGTTCTCATTGACGGACAACGCCGTTCGGTAGGCGGTGATAGCAGCGCTCACATCTCCCAGATAGGCCAGGGCATGGCCCTTGTACCAGAAAGTTTCCTCGACGTTGCGGCCGCCCTGGGTTGCCAGCGTGGCGTCGGCCAAGTCGATGATGTCCTGAAAACGATCTGTCCTCAGATAAGCCAGGTACGGCTCGAACTGATACCACAACATGCGCGGCGGCAGACCAATCTCTCGTGCCCTGTCGAAGGCTTGCGTGCCGCCCTGATAATACTTGGCCTCGCCGGTCAGGCCGCCAATTCGCGTCAGGGCCGTGCCGAGGTTGAACCAGGAGAAGACATCATCAGGACGTTCGGTCGTCTCCTGTTCGGCCATCGCCGCTACCTTCTGCCACATCTTGATGTCGTCGAACATCTCTTCGCCCATCAGTGACTTGACAGTCTCTTCCTGCTCAGGCCGATAGACGACGTAGAAGGTGTTGTTAAACTGCTGCCAGAAGGGTAAAAAGTCGCGATAGGAATCGATGCGGCCGCTGCCGTCGAACGGGCCGAGATAGGTGTCCTGACTATAAAGTTCCTGCAGCTCGTCATCGTAACCGTAAATGGTCAGATAATGACCCCACCAACCGGATTCCGGTAATTCGTACCCCTTTTCGATCACCACCGGGAAGCCGGCCGCTACGAAACGCTTGATCATTTCTAGGTCGCCGCCGCTGCGGGTGATGGCTTTGAATCCGGGCATCCGCTCATTGACATAATCGGAGATTTGCCACGGGCTGACGTTGCGGTCTTCGGGGTTCGGCTTCAGATATGAGGCGACATCTTCCTGGGTGATGTCGGAGCCGTACCAGTTCAACACCTGCGTCAGGTTGGCCGGGCCACAGTTGTTGAACGATTGTTTGACCACGCCCATGTCTTCGAGAACCACTCGGCCCGGCAACGGCATGGGGGTCAGCGTCGGAGCAGGAGTGTTCGTCGGCGCGGGTGTAGGCGAGGCGACTGCTTCGGTCCCTTCGGCGGTTGCTTCGGCGGCCGCGGTGGTGGGCGCGGCGACTTGCGGCAATTCAACGGCATCCGCGGCATCAACGGCCAGCGTAGATACCGGTTGCTCGGCGATGAGCGATGAGATGTCGATTTGGGTTTCCGGAGCTTGTTGGGCAGCCGGCAGCGCGGTAGCCACCGGTGCTACCTGAGCGATGACTTCCTCGGAGATTTTGCCCATCGTCGGATAGTTCTCTTGCAGCCATACCCGGTAGCGGCCGGGAATGGCCTGTACGGCGGTCGGCAGCGCCAGCAGGCCAAGGATTAGCAACATCTGCCCCACGGCAACGAGCAGGATAATTGATTTAGTACGTTTGCGCATAGTGATTGCAGTTCTCCCTCTCTCGGCGCGCCACTCGTCAGCCGCCGGCCGAAAGGCCGGCCAGGGCATCCGAGGCTGGAGTGAAACTTGGATTAAAGGCCACTGCCTTCTCCAGATTGGCGCGCGCGGATGTGTCGTCACCCAGGGCGGCTTGTGCCAGACCCAGGTAGTAAAATGATTCTTCGAAATAGGGACGGTCCTGGAGAGTGGTGTTGGCCAGGAGGACGATATCTTCATAGCGTCCGGTCTGGTAATAGGCTTCATAGGGGCCAAACTGATACCACAACATGCGCCAGGGTAAACCTATCGCCCGAGCCTGATCGAAGGCGACGGCCGCTTCTTCAAATTGCCCCAGCGCGTTATAGCTGGTTCCCAGGTTAAACCAGTAGAAAGCGTTATCAGCCTCGCGTCTGGCGTCGGCCTGAGCGCGCTCCAGGCTGCGCTGCCACATGATTTCGTCGTCTGTGACCTCGCCCAGCAGGTCGCGAACCAGGCTCTCCTGCTCGACTCCGTATAACACGATAAAAGAGCGGTTGAATTGCGCCCAGTCGGACTCCAGTTCATCGTAGGACAGGACGCGCCCATTCGGGTCGGCATTGGTTTGCGGCACTTCACTGGTGCCCAGCCATGAGTCGTAGACCCAAATCTGGCCGGCGGCATCATCATAGGCAATGGGCAGCAAATAATGGCCATACCAACCCAGCCAGCGATATTCACCGGGCGGGTCAAGCCCGATCTCGATGATGACGGGAATGTCATTCGTCAGGAAGCGCTTGAGGAGATTCAGATCACCGTTGACTCTAGCCATGCCTCGCAGGTTTTCCTGGGCGTTGACGAATTGAGCCATTTCAGACGGCGTGACGTTGCGGTCTTCCGGGTTCGGCCGCAGAACTCTCGCGGTATCGCGCTGGCTGTGGACGCGCCCGAAGTGTGTCAGGGCCATGACCATCGTTGCCGGGCCGCAATTGTTCCATTCCTGGTATACATGGGTGAAACCGGTCATCCGCGCCGCGGCGGGGACGGGCCACGGGGTCACGGTTGGTGATGGTGCGGCCGTCGGGCTGGGCACAACAAGTGTGGTCGCGGGGGCCGAGCCTGCATCCGCGGTGACGGATTGGGTGGGCGCGATGGTTTGCGGCGTAGAGGTAATTATTGCCGGCGGGGGCATATCGCGAGCGATGAGATCGGCGGCTGCGTCCGGCGCGACGATGGTCGGCAGAATAGGGATCGAATCGACCGGTAAGGCCAACGCTTGCAGAGGCTCCGGCAAACGCATGGCGTAGCGTGTCGGGAGTTTACGCATCATGGTCGGCAAAATGCCGATCGCTATAATTCCCGCCACGACAAGGACGAGGAGTAGGATGAGCCGGTTTCTTCGCATGAATTCATCGATCGCGGGTTATTTAACCCGAGCGGAGGGGATTGTAACGTATTGTCAAAGGCGGTGGAAGACGAGCGTGAATTGGTTCAGCATACTCTAACGCCGCCACATGGCTCTTCGCGCGGCCAATGGCCATCTATTCCGGTATGTAGTCGCTCGTGTCATCTGATCTGTTTTGTATCCAGACTGCTACCCCCAGGATCAGGAAGAAGACGAAGCTGAGGTCGATCAGGAAGAAGCTGTGATCCACCAGGCCGTGGGCCAGCATGGCCGCCAGCGAACCGGCGAACCCGGCGGCCACCGGCAGCCATTGCGCGTCTGCCCGCGCTATTCCCNNCATTCCCCGGCGCAAGGCGCCGGCCGCTTCCCCTATAAGCCACCCGCCGGCGAGTAATCCCAGCAGGCCGAGCCGGGTAGCGAAGTCGAGAATGATATTATGAGGATGGTTCAGGTTCGGTTCCTGCCAGGCAGCGTCGAGGATATAGCGACCCCGATAGAGATAGAGAAAATTATCTAATCCGACCCCCAACCAGGGATGTTCGACGAACATGTTGACCGCGGAGCGCCAGAGATGGATGCGAAACACACCGGTCGCGCCGAAAAGGTCGAGTCGCGCGGCCAGAGCGGGCACGCGACCGGCCAGCAGGAGTGCGCCCACACCCAGAACCAGTCCCGCGACAAGCCAGGGCCAGGTGCGCCGGCCGGCCCGCTTTTGCCAAACCCAGAACACCACGAGGAGCGATGCCGGGATGCCCAGAAAAAGCGCCCCCTTGCTGAACGTGAGCAACAAGGCGAGCACGATCGGCACAAGCGCGGCGCCGTAGAGCAATCGGCGAGTGCCATGGATCGCGCGCGTGCCGAGGAGCAAGACGGCACCCAGTAAGGGCAATAGCCGATCGAGATAGAGGGCGACGTTGTTGGGCGAGCCGTAGATTGACCGAAGTCGCATCAACCCGCCTTCGGCCGTGATGAGGTCCTGGCCGGTGGCATATTGCCACAATCCATAGAGAGCTACGATCAGCCCGCTCATCACGAAGGCGTCGAGCACAATCCAGAGCTCCTTGTCGCGCAGCTTTGTCCCGCGCAGCAACACGTAAAACAGGACGGGTTCGACGATGACGACGCGCCATTCGTTCAGGGCTACACCCCGAAATTCAGCGACGGAAAGGGAAAGCGTTGCCACGGCGAGAAACGCCACAACCGCCCAGTCCGGCCGCGTGAGCTTCGGCCACGAAAGGCGCGCCGCCCCCTGTCGTGTGGTCATTCCTTTATCCAAAATCAGTCGTACCAGCCATGCCCCTGTGGTGACAAGGGTGAAAACCTCGACTGGAGAAAAGCTATACCCCAATATGGGTTTAGGCAGGGGCGGCACGTAAAACGGCATTGTCAGGGCGATCAGGGCGACACCCCAAGCTGGGCGCAGCACCAGCAAGATGAAGAGCGCTCCCAAGGCCAGCGCGAACACCACGAAAGACGGGGTGACGTAGAACACGGCCGCGGCCGCGGCCGCGGCCGCCAACTGCCCTGTATCCCCTAATCGTCGGTAAATGCCCAGAGCGTCCGAACCCCAGGTCAGCCAACCGGTAAGTGTCACCAGCGCGGCCGCGCCGCCTGTCACCAGTAATTGCGTCCGGTCGGACAGGCGATCAAAAGCGCCGGCGGCGGCACGACCCACAGCGCCCCATTCGGCGCGTCGGGCGCTATAGAAAGCGAGGCTGAGCGCGACAAGGGCGCTTCCCGCCAGGGCTATTCGAGTCCACGGCCCGGTTGCGCCGGCCGGGGTATAACCCACGCTAAACCCGTTCAAGGCCCACTGATCCCAACCGCGCGCGGCGGTGATCTCCAGCGTGTGCGGGCCGGGCGGCAGATCGCGCGCCACCCACTCCGTGCTGATAAAATCCTGGGCCGGGTTGGGCGAAGTGAGGATGAGCATCGCGCCGTTCTCGTCCCGCGGCAAGGCGTTCGCCGGTTGTCCATCGACAGTGACGTATAGACGTGCGCGAAAATCGGCCCGCCGCACGCGCAGCCCGACATCCGTGCCCCAAAAGGTGAAGCGGGCGGTGTCGCCGCTTTGCCCGATGTCGGCGCCGAATTCAGGCGAGAATTCCCAATCGCCTCGGAATTCCTGAGCCGGATCATCCGGTCGGGCGAGGTGGAAGCCCGGCATCGCTATCTCGAGTGGTTGCGTGATCAAGTAATCGGCCAGGGCGGCGGCCGGGGGGCGATTGGCGATACTAAACCCCCAACGGGGATCATCCGCGGGCGCGTTTGGCTCCCAGTTCTCCAGGAACATCAGGCCCATCCAGGGCCATTCGCGGCGAGCGCGGTCGAAGGCGGTCACGGTGCGGGCGGCCTGCTCCGCCTCGCTCGTCTGCCCCCAAATTGATGGTTGCCCTGCCCAGCCTTCGGGCAGGCTGTTCCAGCCCCAGTTTCCCGCCCAGATTGCTTTGTGACTATCGCCTTGCGCCGTCATCAACTCGCGCAGCATGATCGGGCGACTGAAATTGAGCAGCGCCGGTTCAACAGCTCTATCGTCGGGGCCTGTGTCAAAGCCGTAGGGTTTGGCCACGACGATGTCGAAGGCATCGGCCGCGCCTGCTTCATAAAGCGCCTGCAGGAAAAGCGTTTCCGACAGGTTATCCGGCCCGGTTTCAGCGGTGGGCGCAAGCGGCGCGGCGATGATGACCGCATCGGGGTCTTCGGCTCGAATCCTCTCGGCGGCGGCCGTCAACAGGGCAGCATAATGGTTCGGGTTAACCGGCCGGCCGCCCCAATGACTGGTCAGATTAGGCTCATCCCAGATAATGTAATGGGTGATGGCTTCTCCATAGCGCCGGGCGAACTCGCCGGCCCAGTCCGCGTAGGAGCCGACATCTTCGGGTGGGGCGAATCCGTCAGCCGGGTTGCCGTCGAGCAGAGGTATGAGCGTCAGTCCCTGGGCGTCGATCTCGTTGACCATCTGCTCCGCTGTTTCCCACTCATAATCCTCGCTGTAGTAAAACGGCTGCTTGATGTACTTGATCCCTGACGCTTCAATGACCGATAAAGCTTCGCTCATGTCTTCGCCGTAGCGCTCCAGTTCGACGTTAAGCCCCAGGCGCGCGCCGCCGCCCTGAATCGGCTCCGGTAACCCGGCAGGGATACCGCGTGTCAGAAATGCGTCGCGCGCCGACAATGAGCCTAATGTCAGCGTCAACAGCGCGGCCAGGAGCAGCAGAACAATCGTGATGATCCGCCACCGAGCGGGGGGGAGGTTGGGATTCGTGCGTGACACGTTGGTACGATCGATTACGGTTGTGCCGCAGGGCCGTATGGCGCCCACGTCGGATGACTGTTCACGGTGTCGTCGGCGCCGGCGCGGAACAGGTCATTGGAAACCAGGTCAAGAATGTGTAGCTCCTCGTCGAAGATGAAAGCGATCAGGTTTGAGTCTGGCCCCCATATTAATGAGTGACGCGTCCGATCGAAGGTTCCCGCTTCTCCCTCCGGTGGAAAGACCCGGGACTTATTGCTGCCGTCGTTCTCAGCCAGCCATAAGGCGTAACTACTCTCTTCGCCCACAGCCGGATCGACTGCTTGCAAGTAGGCAACGCTCGAGCGGGGCAGGGCGGCCATGGGCGACCAGTCCGCCGCGGCCCATATGCCGACGTTCTCCGCGAGTTGAACGGCGTTGGTCGTCGTCGTGTCAACCAGCCATAGATCGAAGCGCTCGTTTTCGATGGAGTAGGCAGTATAACTCAGATAGCGCCCATCGGCCGACCAGGCCAGATTCGGCAGCCAGGCCCAATCCGCGCCGGTCTCATAGGCTGTGAAATCGTGCAGGGCGGAGCGGATCGGGGTGGCTGGAAGGGACGATGCTCCCTCACCCGCCGGATCTGCGGGAGGGATGGCGAGGGTGCCGATCTCATCGGCGAAGGCATAGGCAATCCGATCACCGCCCGGCGCCCAGGCATAATTGCCACCCCACCAACCAAACGTTGCCGGAGCGGATTCAACGATCCTGATTGGCGCGGCTTGCTCCCCTTCGGCCGGGAGGGGCAGCAACCATAAATCATTGAGCGCCTCCCAACCCGGCGGAAGGGACACGGAACGGGCCGTCGTGTAGGCGATCCGTGGCGGTTCCACGGCCGATGGATCCCATCCCGCCCACAAGACGTTCTCGATTTGAAGCGCACGGCCCACAGCGCCCGATTGCGTGGCGATGACCCAAAGGTCATTATCGAACGTCTCCTCGCCGGTACCTTCATCATTGAGTGTATAAAGCAGATATCGTCCGTCCGGTGACATCTCAAAGACCCGACCGTCCATTGTTCCGGCGATCTCCAATTGTTGGGGCGCGTCGGTGGAGCCGTCGAGGAGAATGGCCCGCCCGTTGCTGAGATAAGCGAGTTTACCGGTGATAGCCATGGCTTCCCGTTCCCGGCCGACTCCAATCATGACTATCTCGTCAACGGCCGGTTCGATGACCTGAACGGATGTAGGCCAGCGCTCGGCTTCCAACCCATCCCGGAACATGATGCGCACGCTGACCTCCTGGAGGCCGGACGTACCCGTTTGCAATATCCGGGGTGCGTCAGTGGGCGACATTTCGGCGCTGCGCACGATACGGCGGCCATAAGGGATGCTTTCCGGGATGATCTCGATGGTCTCCGTCACGCGTACGATCGTGACGCCTATCGGCGAATTAATATCGACTGACGGGAGTACGCTTGATAACGGTGGATCGATCTCATCGATTGGATTCAGGTCGATGCCTGCTTGCTCGAGCGCCTCACCTACGGTCGCGGCCGTGGTGGTCAGTTGCCGTGTCTCGCCATCGACACGCACTTCCAGCGAGTTGGCCGTCGGCGGAATAGTAGCCGGCAAATGGGTCGCTGCATCGGAAGCCACACACGAGGATAAGTAAAGCAGACAGGCCGCAAAAATGAACAGCAGGCCTGTCTGCCCATCCGGCAGATTGAAGAGCGCAGATCGCCGCAAGATAGTCGCGCTTCCTAGGCCGCGAGCCACAATTCACGGACTTCAGGGCTTAGGTCGCGGCCTACTTCGTTGATCAGCTTGCTATTGAGCAACTTCTTTACCTGATGAAAGACGAGTTGCGTCCCGGTCCTGGCGACGGCGGCATCGGTATTGCCGCTGTGACGAGCCACGTCCTTGGCGAAGTCATGGAGCGACAAATTCTTGTGGCGAACGTTGATCAATCGCCAGCCGCGCGTCAGGAACTTGGCCAGATCTTCGGGCAGGGCCTTGGCCAAATCGCGCTTCACGCTGCCGCTCAGGTTAAACCCGAGCGTATGGAGCACGGCGAACGTGAGGCGGGATGCGTGCTTGGGAGTACGCAGGTTCCCGGTCTGCATCATGGATTGGTAGAAACTATCAAGATCGATTGCGGTTGCCGGATTACTCATAAAAATCACTTACCTGGATTGACTTGGAATATTTTGTCGCTATACTTCTATATTCGATCTGGTATTCACAGATTATAGCCGAGAAGACGTTTAATAAGGAATATATCCGCAGCGGAAGTGGCGATCAAATGAGTCAACCACGTTAGTTGAGCATGCGTGGGTGTCCACCGTTGGTGTCTACGCCGAATTATTCCAGCCCGCTGCAGGCAAAGGTAGACAGAGCATGAGTGAGAGAATCGTTATTGAAGCAGAACCGCGCGAGGTTATCGGCAAGCAGACGAACAAGCTGCGGCGCGACGGCTGGATTCCCGGCGTCATTTATGGGCGCAAGACACAAGCCAGCGTTCAGATGGAGCAAAAGGCCCTGCGCCGCGCCTTGCGCGTGGTAGGGACTGCCCATTTGGCTGACGTGTCGTTGAATGGCAAGACCCACACGGTGCTGGTTCGCGAGATCCAGCAGCACGCTACACGTGGCGACATTGTTCACGTCGATTTCTTGGAAGTCGATATGAAGGTAAAGCTGCGCTCCTCGGCCGTAGTGGTCGGCATCGGTGAGGCCGCGCCCGAGGCTGAAGGCCTGGGTGATGTCACTATCCTGACCCATTCCGTCGAAATCGAGTGTTTGCCCGACGACCTCGTATCCGAAATCGAATTCAACATGGCGCTCATCGCCACGCCGGATGACGTAGTGTATGTCAAGGATTTGGTAGCGCCGAAGGGCGTCGAGATTCTTGATGATCCGGATACGGTAATTGCTCGCTTCGAATACGTCGCGACGGGCGATGAAGGTTTGGGTGAAGGCGATATGGCTGAAGATGTTGAAGTCATCGCCAGAGGCAAGAAGGAAGACGAGGATTTCTAGTCTGCTTTTGCCGTGACCCGATTGCAGCGAATCGCACTGGTCGTTATCCTGCTATCGGCCGTCACATTGCGTTTGACGGGTCTGGATTGGGACGGGTTTCAGCATCACCATCCGGACGAAAGATACATCACGTGGGTAGCCACGACGATTGAGTTTCCCTCGATCGGACAACTGAGCAAGGCCGCGCAATGGCGGCCCGAAACATCGACATTCAATCCCTTCCACTGGCCTCCCGA
>CXWK01006016.1_pt1 | contig 10271 bp, 8 predicted proteins | sample 590851 | NCBI WGS metagenome assembly CXWK01 (sample SAMEA3498364, study PRJEB10139) | wastewater metagenome | biome: wastewater treatment plant; material: activated sludge | place: Denmark | collected 2014-08-01
GGGGCGGGTCTCAGACCCGCCCCTACAATGACCCGCCCCTATCGCCAGTATCGATTGAACTGGTTTGCCGGCATATGCGGGTTCAACTTATCAGCTTCCCAGTTAGCCGGGTTTCCAATAATATATTCACGAATCGCAAGGTACGCGCGCTCATTGCGAATGATATGCTCATAGTAATTGCGCTGCCAAAACGGCTGGCGTTGAACGCCTTTGCTCTGATTGATGCGTCTCGCGGAAAATGACTTGAAGGCGCGGACGATTTCCGACAGATTGTGACGCCACTCTTCACCTGTAGGGGTGGGTCTCAGACCCGCCTCTACGTCTGGCGGTATGTCGGCAGGGGCGGGTCTCAGACCCGTCCTTACGGTGGTATTTGTATCTAGAAGGACGATAATGCCGTGAATATGATTTGGCATCACCACAAAGGCATCTAGTTCTATATGGGCGTAGTGGTTGGGCAGGTCGTCCCAGGCAGCAGTAACAATCTGCCCGTATGGTGATAAGAGCAGTTCGCCGTCTTGGACCTCACCTAAGGCGCACTGTCCATAGTGGACACAAATGGTTACAAAGTACGCGCCGGAAAGTGAGTAGTCGTACCCTTTCAGGCGGATCGAGTGACGGTGGTGGCGGCGGGGATCGTATGGCATCGAAGGTTGAGGCGACACCTGTAGGGGCGGGTCTGAGACCCGCCCCTACGATGGACGGGTGCATATGGTAGGGGCGGGTCTCAGACCCACCCCTACAGGGGGACAATCTAGCCCTTCACCGCCCCGGCGGTCAGGCCGCCGACGATGTAATCTTGCAGAATGAGATAGATGGCGACCATCGGAATAGCGCCCAACACTGCGCCGGCGGCGAACGCGCCCCACTCCTGGGCAAAGTTGTTGCCGATGAATGTCTGCAAACCGAGCATCAGCGTGAACTTGCTGGCGGTGGTAATCATGATGCGCGGCAGCAGATAGTCGCTGTAGGTCCCGAAGAAGGTCAGGATCATCGACACAACCATGATCGGCCGCACTAGCGGGAACAGCAACTGCCAGAAGATCTGCCAGTCCGAGGCCCCATCGACCTTGCCCGATTCGTCGATCTCCTTGGGGATGGAATCGAAGAAGCCCTTCATCAGCCAGACGTTGACGCCCAGCGCGCCGCCCATGTAGATCAGGATCAGGCCACCGTGGGTGTTCAGGCCCAGCCAGGGGATGTAGTTGCCAAGCTGCTGCAAGATGGTGAACAGGGCGACCATGGCCAGAATGGCCGGAAAGACCTGGATGAGCAGGATGACCAGCAGCAGTTGGCTGCGCCCCACCCAGCGGAAGCGTGAGAAGGCGTAGGCGGCCATCAAGGTAATCAGCCCGACCAGGATGGCCGAGATTGATGACACCTTGAACGAGTTGAACATCCACGTCCAGAAGTCCTGGGACAGGATGCGTTCATAGTTGCGCAACGTCGGCTCGGTCGGAATGAGGGTCTGGCCGGAGATACTGCCGGTGGGGTTGAACGAGGCCGAGATCGTCCAGATGATCGGGAAGAGCGAGAAAATCAGGACGACGGCGGCGACGAGGTACTTGATCAACAGATTGATACGAAAGCTCGTCTTCTGGCTACCGCGCCAGCCGGTCTTCGCCGCGCGCGTTGTAGTACTGGTTGCGGTGGTCATTAGCGCACCTCCTCCCACATGCTCATACGACGATGCTGGAAGATCGTGACAACGATCATCATCAGGAAGATCATGAAGGTGATGGCCGACGCGTAGCCGTATTGCGACAGGCCGCGGCCGAAGGCCAGGTTGTAGACGTAGCTGATGAGGATGTCGGAGTGTCCGGCGGGCGTGGCCGTGCCGACCATGGGCGGGCCGCCGCTATTGAACAGGTAGATGACGTTGAAGCTGTTGAAGTTGACCGTGAAGGACGAGATCAACAGCGGGCCGACGGCCACCAGCAGCAGCGGCAGCGTCAGGCCGCGGAACGCCTGCCAGGCGCTGGCCCCGTCGATGTCGGCCGCCTCATACATATCCGTCGGGATGGCTTGCAGCGCGCCGCTGGAGATGAGCATGAAGTACGGATAGGCCAGCCAGACGTTGACGACGATCAACGCCACCTTGACCCAGGTCGGGTCGGCGAAGAATGGCGGCCAACCCACTGGCTGGTTAAAGATGCTTTGCAGCATGTTGGGGACGACACCCTCCAGCGGATTCAGAATGCCGCGCCAGACCAGAAGGGTGATGACCTGGGGCACGGCAAAGGGGATGATCAGCAGCGATTTGATGATCCGTTGGCCGGGCATCGTGCGGCCGAAGACCACGGCGATCATCAGCCCCAGCGCAAATGAAAACAGCACGCTCAGCAGCGCAAATAGCACGTTCCAGATGAAGATGCGCAGCAGCGGGCCCCGGAAGCTGGGGTCGGTCAGGAAGCGCTGGTAGTTCTGCAACCCAACGATGACCTGGTAGCCGGGGCTGAGGCGCGTGCCCTCTTCAGAGGTGAAAAAGCCGTTTTCCCCATCGGCGAAGTAGGTGATGTTCTCGCGCCGGTCAACAATGGCGTCCAGCTCCGGGTCAAAGACGAAACGCGGCTGAAGCTGCGCCGCCTGGCCCAACCGGCCGGTCAATTGCACGGCCGACTCTTCCAGCCCAAAGGAGGTCTGGCTGATGGCGGTGATGTTTTGCACCGTCTGGGCCCGCGTCAGGCGCGTCCAGCCGGGGATGGCGCTCGGCACGCCGTCGTCGTCGAGCGCGCCCGCGCCTATCGCATCGGCGGCCAGTTCGTCATCCACGGTGGCGAAGAACGAGTTGCCGTCGGGGCCGATGAGCCACAGAGCGAATTCGCCCGTCGTGTCGTTCTGGAAGACGGTATAGTTTAGCGTCGCCCCCTCTTCGGGCAGAAAGGTGCGCTGCTCCAGTACCTCGATCGCCTGCACCTTGGGCAAAAGATTGGCTGCGCCAAAGTTGGTGAAGGAGATGTAGATAGTGAAGATGATGGGGTAGATCGAAATCAGTAAGAGGAACACCAGCCCGGGCGACATCCAGCGCATGGGATAAGCGCTCGGAGCCAGGAAGACGTAGTTAATAACCAGGGTAATGACGCCAATGATGGCCGCCAGGGGCCAGTAGCCGTCGGACAGTAACAGGAAGATAAAGAAGAGGGAAAAGGCGGTGAAGATGATCAGGCCGCCGATGCGCAGGATGGTTCCGGTGGCGGTGGTTGGTCGCTCGCGTTTGGAACCCTTACCCTTGTCCGGCTGAACTTCGATCGCGGTCATGAAGTACCTCCTCGATGTAAACCACGATAGCTCGATGTCGTCTCCCAATCGCCCGACGGCGGAGGGAGGAGGGGGCGTGGCCGCGGGTGACCGTCAGTCGCCAGACGGCCGGGCGGCGCTTGACCACCCCAAACAATCAAGGCGGCCTCTCCGGGGAGAGGCCGCCTTGATTCTAGACTAAGGCATTAGCCGCCGCTGATCGCGGTCAGGATTTGCTCCTGGGCGTTGGTGAAGGCGTTGGTCGGGGTGTCGCCCGCCTGGTGGATAAGGGTGATGGCGGCGTCGGTGGCGCTCCACACGGAGTTCATCTCCGGGATGGCCGGCATCGGGTCGGCATTCACGCCGGCCACGCCGAACGCGGTGACGTTGGCATCTTCCACGGCTTCACGCACCGGCAGGTACGCCGACGGGCGCGGGTCCGCGTCGAACAGAGCCTGCATCACTTCGGGCGTGGCCACGAACTCGGTCAGGAAGATCTGCGCCAGCAACGGGTCGCGGGAGAAGGCGCTGACCATGAAGCCCTGGGCGCCCAGGAGCGGCCGGCCTTCCTGCGTCTCCGACGGGATGTTGCAGATCTGGAACGGGACACCGCTCTCGGTGATACGGTTGGTGGCCCACGGGCCGGTGACGATCATCGCCGCCTGGCCGCCTTCGAACCAGGCGTGCATCGTGTCCCAGTCCATATCCGGCGGCTGCAGGCCCTCTTCGACCATCGTCGCCAGCCACTCGGCGGCGGCGATGGAGCCTTCGTTGCCTACGCCGACGTCGGTCGGGTTGTAGTTGCCCGCGTCATCGCGGCCGAAAATGTAGCCGCCGAACGCGGTCATGATCGGGTAGTAGTGATAGGTGTCGCCCGCCTGACGGACGAACCCGTACTGCTCAGCGTCGGCGGTGTGCAGCTCGGTGGAGATGTCATACACATCGGTCCAGGTCGCCGGGCACTCGCTGACTATGTCGGTGTTGATGAACAGCGCCACGTTCTCGGTGGCGTTGGGCATGCCGTACAGGTCACCCTGGTAAGTGAAGGCGGTCAGGGCCACCGGAGCGAACTCCTCGGCCTTGTCGCCCAGGTCGATCGGGGCCAAAATGCCACCGGCGACCAGTTCACCGAGCCAGTCATGGGCGCCGACGATGATGTCCGGGCCTTCACCGGCCGGGCCGGCGATGGTGATCAGACGGCGGATGTCGCCGAAGCCGACCTGCTCCAGGAGCAGTTCGACGCCATACTCATCCTCGAACGCGCTCTCAACCTCGCGCAGCGCGGGCAGACGGGTATTGTCAGCCCAGATGCGGATGACCGAGCCACCCGCGGCGACGATTGCCTCGGCCTCGGCGGCGTTGGCGATGGTCGGCGGCACCTGTACGGCATCGATGACGTGGATAACGCCATTGGCCGTCTCGATGTCGGTGGCGACCAGGTTGAGCTGCGACACGTCAATCGGCTCGCCGGCCGGCGTATCCAGCAGGCCATCCTCGTCCGCCGTGACGTCGGCGGCCATCATCGCGCCGCCGAGCATGTGGTGCTGCAAAACGCGGGCCAGGTCACCCGTCGGGTCGGCCATCAGGTCGGCCAGCACGTCCTGGTCCATGGCCTCGAACGCCGCGTTGGTCGGGGCGAACAGGGTGCCGGGGGCGTCGGCTGCCGGCTCGGCCAGCTCGGAGGCGGTCAGGGCCTCGACCAGCGTGCTGAAGTTCGGGTCGCTAGCCAGCAGTTGAGCCATGGTCATGCTGGTATCGCTGGCCAGGGTCATCTCCCCGGTCTCCGCCATTTCGTCGGTGGGTTCCTCGACCATTTCCTCGGTCGGTTCCTCCATCGGTTCCTCGGTCGGTTCCTCAACCATTTCCTCGGTCGGCTCAACGACCGGTTCTTCGGCCGCTTCCGTGGCGACCGGTTGCTCGGTCGTCTCGGTCGCCCCGCCGCCACAGGCGACAAGGGCCATCGCGCCTAGCAACAGCACGACGATCAATAGATACCACTTGGTGTTTTTCATCATTCTCCTCACTTTTGGATTGTGTCAATGATGCCCGTGCGGGCGTCTGTAATGGTTCGGACAGGACAGCTTAGTAACGATCGGCGTTTTCTTCGATCCATCACCTCCGTCGCTACCATCCGAAGGATACGGTAGCCGAGTATACAATGATTCCGCAAAAACCAACAGCAAATATCAGCCAACCACTAAGGTATCGGCCAGCGACCGATTGAGATGGGTGAGCGCCGTGGTCAGTTGCTCGGTCGCCGGATCGGGCAGCAGGGCTAGGCGCTGTTCGATAAAGGCGGCATGAGCCGCGCACGCCTCATTGTGCAACTGCGCGCCGCTGTCGGTCAGATAGAGGCGCTGACTGCGCCCATCCTGGTCGTGCGGCCGGCGCTGGATGCGGCCGTCGAGCTCCAGCGCCTGGAGCAGGCGCGTGATGTTACTCTTGTCGCAGAACATGAGTTGGCTGAGGCGGCTGGGGGACAGGCCGGGGCTGGCCGCAATGTGGTGCAGGGCGTAGTAGCGCGAGATGGAGAGGCCGAACTGCTCAAAGAGGCCGCGATCGCCGAAATCGAGCAACAGGAATGATTCCTTGATCAGGTCGTAGAGATGCCCCCTACCGGTCATGGTTCCCCCAGTGGTGCAGTGTTACGTCGGGTGACAATCTGTTGACAAAGCAATGAACTCGTTGCGTACAATAGCATATGGGTCACAGTGTGTCAACCGCGCCGGGTTGAATATACTCAATGGTTCATACTCAGCTTAGTCGGCGGAGTGCGTGTCGCGTACTCTGCCGGCAGGAGGCGTTGCCATGCCTAAAAACGCTTACTTGGTTTGTGGCTGCCTGCCGCTCCGCGGTCGTCTATGGCTGACGGCGGCGCTGCTGCTGTTGTTCCTGGCCGCCTGTCGCACCGCTGCCCCGAACGAGGCGGCCACGGGCGCGACGATTGTCGCCCCCGCGGCTACCGTCGCGCCTGTGCCGGCCGAAGCAACGACGACCCCCGGCAGCATCGCCGTCCTGTTGCCCGACGACGCGCCCGGTTCGCGCTGGGCGACGCACGACTGGCCCGCCTTCGAGCGCTGCCTGACAGAGTCCGGCGCGACCTACACCATCTACAGCGCCGGGGGCGACCCGGCTGCGCAACAGGCGCAGGCCGCCGAGGCCATCGCCATCGGGGCCAAGGTGCTCGTGCTGGCCCACGTCGACGGCGTGACGGGGACGGCGATCATCGAGGCGGCGCGCGCCGAGGGCATCAAGGTTGTCGACTACGACCGACTGACGACCGGCGGGCCGGGCGCAGACCTCTACGTCGGCTTCGACCCGACGGCCGTCGGCCGCCTGATGGCCGAAACGCTGGCCCCCTTCGTGCGCGCCGTGCCCGTGGCCCGCCGCAACGTGGTCTTGCTGACCGGGCCGGCCGGCGATGGCGTGGCCATGCTCGTCGGCCAGGGCCTGCGCGAGGTGGTGGAGCCTTACGTGAGCAGCGGGCAGTGGGCGCTGGCCGCCGATGAGGTCGTGGCCGGCGATGCGGCGGCGACGCGGGCGCGGCTTACGGCGCTCCTGTCGGGCGACGCGCCCATCGGGGCCGTCTTCGCCGCCGACGACGCGCTGGCCGGCGAGGTGGCCGGGGTGGTGCGCGAGCTGGGGCTGGAGCCGGTGCGCCTGAGCGGCCGCGGGGCGACGGTCGAAGCGCTACAGCGCATCCTGGCCGGGGAGCAGACGATGACCGTCTACGAGCCGCTGGGGCCGCTGGCCGGCGCGGCCTGCCAGGCGGCCGTGGCCCTGCTCACCGGCGAAGAGGTGGTGGCGCTGACCAACCGGTTCATCGACAACGGCGCGGGCGAAGTGCCGTTCATCCGGCTGGCGCCCATTGCCGTGACAGAAGATAACCTGGCCGAAACGGTCGTGGCCGATGGCCTGCACACCTGGGCGGAGATATGTTCCGGACTGGCTGCTCCTTGCCCCAAAGAAGGCCAGTGATCGCCTATGCATGATATCGGGTTCTGGGGCATAATCTTTGTGTTCCGGCACTCGTTTTGTGGTTACGGGAGAAAAAGTGTCACTCGCTACCGGCTATGTCCTGCAGAATCGCTATCGTATCGTAAAGCTCGTTGGACAAGGTGGCTTTGGTGCGGTCTATCGGGCTTGGGACCTGACCCTGCGTCAACCTGTGGCTGTCAAGGAGAACTTCGGCCTGACTGTGGCCGCGCAGCACCAGTTTGAGCGCGAGGCCATCATCTTGGCCGGCCTGCGACACCCCGGCCTGCCACGGGTTAGCGATCACTTCGTCATCCCATCACAGGGACAATACCTGGTGATGGACTTTGTCGAGGGCAAGTCCCTGGAGGAACTGCTAAACGAGCGCGGTGGGCCTCTGGCTGAGTCTGAGGTCTTGCCCTGGGTGCGACAGGTATGCGACGCGCTGGACTACCTTCATCGACTCGCGCCGCCGGTCATCCACCGTGACATCAAGCCCCAGAACATCATCATTACGCCTGACAGCCGCGCCATCCTGGTGGATTTCGGCATCTCCAAGGTCTACGATCCCTCGACTTCCACGACCGTTGGCGCGCGTGCCGTCACGCCTGGCTACAGCGCACCGGAAAACTATGGCACCGGCCGGACCAATCCGCGCAGTGACGTCTATGCCCTCGGAGCGACAATCTACACCTTGCTAACCGAGCAGGTGCCGCCAGACAGCGTTGATCTGATGACGGGCAATGAGACTCTGTCGCCGTTGGGCGCAATTAATCCATCCGTGAGCCCGGCGACGGTGCGGGCCGTCATGCGGGCGATGGAATTGGACAACCGAAAGCGCACCCAGGACGTGGCCGCATTCCAGGTCGATTTGGCCGGCGTCGATTCTGCCGCGGCTCATACCCAGGCCACGCCGCTGGCGTCCGGCACGGCCGTAACCTCCGCGCCCATGCCCGGCGCTCCGGTTGTCTTGACGGCTCGTCGGCTACCGGCATGGGTGTGGTTCCTGGGCGTCGTGGCCGTAGTCCTCGCCGTCTGGCTGGGTTTCCGCGCTATCGGTGCTGGGGGCGACCCAAGGCCGACCCCATTTTCCGGCACGCCCGTCGCCATAGCCGGCGCCAATACGCCTGAGCCGACCGCTGCGTCGCGCGAGATTCTGCCCGAGGCCACTGAGCCAATCGCCGCGGGCATTGGACTGGTCGCAACGGATGAACCGGCGGCAACGGATGAACCGGCGGCAACCACTGCGCCACAGCCGACGCCGACTGTGGCAGCTAGCATAACCTCGCCGCCCCGAGTGTCACCTGATCTGTCCATTGCGACCGACACCAGCCGGACAATGCTCCAGTTGCTGTCCGCCGACCCGAATTTCAGCATCTTCGTCAACGCCCTGGCCGATGCGGAGTTGCCGGAGCCAGGCGCCGACTTTGCGAGCACGGTCTTTGCCCCGCCCAACGCCGCCTTTGAAGCCATGAGCCAGGCCCAGCTACTGGCCTGGCTGGACGATCCGACCGGCGACATGGCCCGAATCTTGCAGTACCATTTGCTCGACTACGTAGCGACAGATGAAGACGTAGCTGCTGCCGCGAATGACACGATACGCACGCTTGCCGGCGAGCCGCTCATGCCCACCGACTTCAACATCATCGCCGCTGACATCCAGGCGTCGAACGGCATCATCCACGTCATCGACGCCGTCCAGGTGCCGCCAACTATCACTAACGCCATCCAAACCGAACAACTGCTAGCCGAGGGCGTGCCCGTCCTACGTGTCTGGGCCGACAACACGCGCGCCCCGGCCCTGCGCGATATCGAACTGGCCTTCGAGCAAGAGTATGGCGTCGAGTTGCTCATTGAGGTGATTGGCTTCGGCGACATCCGTCGCTTGTTTCTGACGGCCGGGCCGGCGGGCAAAGGGCCGGACATCCTTGTGGGTGCTCACGACTGGCTGGGCGAACTGTTCAGCGGAGGGCTGGTGGCCCCAATTGACCTGGGCGACAAAGCCGTTGACTTTGCGCCGGCAGCTTTGCAGGCCTTCACCTACAACGGCGATCTATACGGCATGCCCAGCGCCACCGAGAGTGTGGGACTGTTCATCAATACAGACCTTGTAGCCGAGTGTCCGGCGACGTGGACTGAAGTCCGTCAGGCCTCGGCCCGACTTCATGGCGTTGATCCTGACCAGTTCGGCTTCGTCCGCATGATAGGCGACGCCTACCACTTCTACCCGATCCAGAGCGCTTTCGGCGGCTACGTGTTCGGCCGCAACGCCGACGGCAGCTACAACCCCAACGATGTTGGCATAGGCAGTGAAGGTAGCATCGCCGCCGGGCAGTGGTTGCAGCGCATGGTGAGCGAGGGCCTGCAACCGCCCGCTATGGACTGGGACACGATGCACGCCATGTTTGAGAGCGGACAGGCGGCCATGATCATCACCGGCCCGTGGGCCGTCAGCCGCATTGCGGAGTCAGGTGTGCCCTATACCATCTGTGACATTCCCGATGAGGCGGCCGACGGCGCGCCGTTCTTGGGTGCGCAGGGCTTCATGATCAGCGCCTTCGCCCGCGACCCACTGCTGGCACAGATCTTCCTGACCGAGTTTGTGGCTACCCCCGACGTCATGCGGGCCTTCTACGACTCCGACCGCCGTACGCCGGCCTATTTGCCCGTGCTGGCGACGGTCGACGATCCGCATATCGCCGCTTTCGCTTCGGCCGGGACCAACGCCCACCCTATGCCGGCCATCCCGGAGATGAACTCTGTCTGGGAAGCCTGGGGCTTCGCCATTGCCCTTGTCCAGCAGGGCAGCGAAACCGCGGCCAACGCCTTCACGAACGCCCAGCAACAGATCGAAACTGCCATCAGCGGCGGCTAATCTTCACTCGTCACTCGTCGCTCGTCACTCGATACGGTCCCCGATTCTCCACCGGCAGCAGCGCCGCCATGTGGCGCATCATCTCGTGGCCGAGTGCGTCCAGTCGCTCGCGGCGCGCGGCCTTGCTTAGTGAATCGTCAATGACCAGCGGCCCAAAGACGGGGCCGATGATCAGCCGCACCGG
>CXWK01077806.1_pt1 | contig 10269 bp, 14 predicted proteins | sample 590851 | NCBI WGS metagenome assembly CXWK01 (sample SAMEA3498364, study PRJEB10139) | wastewater metagenome | biome: wastewater treatment plant; material: activated sludge | place: Denmark | collected 2014-08-01
CTCCTTTAGGGGTGGAAGCTCCAAACTTCTTAGTATAAGCTTTGTGAAGTTCTTCAAGAAGGGAAAGATTCGCTTTGTAATCTAGGTGCGATTTCATGGCCGCCCCGAGAGTCTTGGCAGTTTCTGGGTCTGGAGCCGCCCCGGTTTCCTTCATCTTCGTGATCTGTTTCGCAACTTCCTTGAGAATATCAGGGGAGGAAGGATCAAGACCGAGGGAGATTGCTGAGGAATCTGTGGCAGTTGTGGGGGAGGAATCTGTGAGCTGCTTGAACAGATCAATAAGTCCGGCTTTTTCTAGTGGCATGGTTGGTTCCTTAGAATGGGGAGGTTTCTAGCTCAGAGCGGATCTTGACACTCGAGAACTCCTGCTCTTCGATTATGGTTGAGGCAAGAAGAAGATTCCCGTACATCTCTATAACTTTCGGGGCGTAAGTAAGGCAGTCGAGCAAGCCATCTGTGTTATCCCGCTTTAGAGGATTGAACTGGGAGATCTGTAAATTAACCTGCGCTCTACATGAGGGATGAACAAAGATCTCCCCAGCGAGGAGTTGTTTGAACATATTGAGGATACGAGAATTCTTGGAATAAGAACCGGAATAGACTTCGACCGCCTCAATTCCAATGATTCCTCTCTGCATGCAGATAAATTCAAACCAGTATTTAAGAGTGTACTGATAAGCATTTGATTCGATCGCAATTATGCGGCAGTTCTTAGATAGTGCTATCTTAAGAGATTCAGCGATTGTATCACCTGGGGATAGTCTCCCTTCCACAATCTTCTTACATACAGGATAGCCATTGTGGATTTCGAAGTAAGCTATGGAAACTGCGTCGGATCCGGGTTTGTCTGTTGCCGGGTCGATTATGATGAAGTTGCCGAAGTGTAGATCATCCTCTTGGTACGGATACTCAGGAAGCTTGTTAAGATCGACTAGGTTATTTACAGATGCATTCTCGTCATTGAGAACTTCGGCAAAGAATACCTCTGGCCGCCCCATTGCCAGATCATTCTCATACTCTTTTATTAGCTGCTCGATTGGTTGGAGATCCTCCCAGAGGGAAGTTCCGTCGGAGAGAATCCCACCTGCGATGAACTTAGTCCAAGTTGGATTGTGCTTGAGTTTCCGAAGGAGAGAGTGTTTGGTTGGATACATGTTTGCAATGAAGATGAAAAGACACCCGTGAGGGCTCTTTGCTTTCATCGCTGTACCAACCATCCATGTTTCGAGTTTCGCAGAGACAGTCTCGGAATCAGCATCTTCACGAGTTTGTATGTCGTCGAAGATCATCACATCCGGGCGCTCATTCTCAAGAGTTATACCGCGAATGTCAGATTCAGCTCCTGCTCCCATGATGATGACATTGCGACCCCGGAATCCGAAGCGTTTCAGATCTTGTCGGTCAGTTTCTGCTCCTAGTTTCCAATCCCCAAAGACTTTCTTAATATTGCTCTCACCTAGCATCGACATAATATCTGAGATGATATTATTCGCCTTGGTTTGGGTACCGCAGATGATGAGAATGAACTTCTTTTTTGTGAAGAGGACACAATAGAGAACGAAGATCTTGATCAGCATGGTTTTGCCGAAACCACGAGGCAAACCTATAGCTAGTTGGGAGAAGTCTCTGGCTCTGGAGACATAGGAAAGGAGCCAAGTCCAGATAGATTTGAATACTGGAGGAAATAGGTAGCGAAAAACCACCGGCATCGCAAGAGCTGCCAGGAAATCCAGAGACTCCCGTGCAAGAGTTTCTACCTCCGAGGTGTTGAAGGTAGATTCTTGTACAGTCTCTGGTTCGGGAGTTGCTTCTGGGGCCGAGGGGAGAGCAAGTCCCAGAGCTACCGCATCCATGTGTTTCATTTGGTCTTTTTCGCAAGCAAGAGTTGGATTCTCAGCAGCTGCTCGCGAGCTGCCTGTTTATTCTTTTGGGCAAGCTCTGCTCTCTTAGCTGCCAGCGCTAACATAATTGATTCCAGGGGAGGAGGCATTGTTGACATTTCGATTTCCTTTCGAAGAAGAGAGTAATTTATCCATTGAGGCTGATTGTACAGTAACTAAGTCTTGTTGTCCAGCTTTGATTACTTGGTTATTTACATTAGTTGTGAAAGATTGGAGAATTTGTGTAGGCATTATGAGTTGAACAACAGTTTGTTGGGAGGTGATAGATTCAGGGGCGGAGGAACCACGGCGTTTCGCGGCATTTATAACTTGTATCGCTTTCAGAATCTCCATCGGCCTCATCATGAAAGGGAGGCAGTCTTTCAGTTTTGCAAGCAGGGTATCTTCCATGGAATCATATGCATTATCTCGCGTGTTGTGTTTCGCAAGATTCTCATATCTCCCTTCCGCAACTTGGGCAGCAAACTCAGGAGTTGAGAGGAGCTGGGAGATCCGGGAGGTGGATACTCCTACGGCCGCCGCCACAACTTCCGGCCCTAGACCTTGGGAGAGAAGGGAGAGAGCGCGCGATTCTGTTGTGGAGGTGGTGGTGGACATGGTGATAGGTTCTTTCTGGGATAGGGAGATGATAGGATGGGGAAGAGAAAGTTTCAGGAGGGGATACTGGAAGGGAGCTGGTGCCGAGGTCGATTTGAAAAAGTTTAATGAGATTGGGAGTTGCTTATAGGATACCAGCGCGACTCGCCCCTGAAAAGGCCCTTACCCCCCCCCTGAATGAGAATGATTCGTGTTTCGCTTGGGAAGTGAGCACTTACTTCGGGGCTGGGAGAATAAGAATCATTCAATGGATGCAGGAATTAGGGAGGAAACTCTAATTTTCCCCTTGTTTCCTCCGAGTTTTCGCATATAATGATGTTGTGCCAGTTAATTAATAGAATGGTTCTCTAGTTAGACTGGCAGATTCTAGGAGTAAGAGATAATGGCGATGTATCAAGTAACTTATGAGATTAAACGCGGTAATCAACAAGATGTTAAGACTGTGTTAGTTGGCGCGCCTAATAGGTTTGAGGCTAAGAGCGCAGTAGAAACTAGCGAGGCAGTTGAAGGAGAATGGGATGCATTCTGGCATGTCGATTGCAAAAGTTTTTACGATGGCGAAGTGGTGCTAATATCTAGCAAAGGCATGGTATAATTCACTACTTGCACCTAGGTAACTATCTGGATGCAAGTGGGGAATATTCCCATTCACTTAAACTGAAAGATTCTATTCATCATGTCACATTTTCCATCAACCCATTTGGTTACTGCTTTTGATTCTGCTAAATCTCAAGCCTTGACTGGGCAACGCTTGGCAAAGATCAGGTATAAGACTACCGCGAAACAGGCTGCTAAGTTTCCTAGCGTATGCGTGTCTGTCCCTCCCTTGGCAGATTCTGAAATAATGGATAATCTCCCAGCTCTGAAGGTGCATATCCGAGCCATGCTTGAAGCGGCTCAGGATGGTGTGATTAGATCGCTCTATGAGGTAAGTGAAGGAAAGCTATCCTCTGTGCAAGACTCCGATATTTCAGTTCTGGCGTGTATCGGTTTCTTGAATGCAGAATCAGAGGGAGGAAGATTGACTAAAGAAACAATTGATGCATGGTTTGATTCGAATCTGGCGGAGTATGTTACTGCTCTAATTGTAGAGAAACTATCCTATGGAGATAATCTCACTCCCGAGCAGGAACATACTGTGAGTCGGCATGTGAAGGGATATAAAGATATGTACTCTGCTCTAGCTGGTGGAAAGACTATATATCAACCGAATCAGATCGGGAGTCTTAGGAGGGTTTTGGCGCTGGTCGATTCCTCTGAGGTAGGAGAGAAACTTGAGGCAAGGCTCCAAAGTATGCTCTCGAAACCAAAGATGGAAGATCTGCTGGAACTGTGATTCCCCGATAGATTCACTCCCTAATCACTTGTCAGTTAGATAGGTGATTAGTTAATTGATTCTAGAAACTCTCTCTAGACTGTGCAAAATGATAGCAAAAGCTCTACAGTCTACATAGGATAAAATAGACTGTATAGACTGTATAGACTGTGACCCCCTAGACCCCCTTTTCACACCCCCCTTTTCGACCCCATACTAGAAACTCCCATACACCTAGATACCAGAGTATATATGCTAGAGAGTATAGGTATAGAGAGTTATATAGGAGGGGTATATACTTATATATATAATTTTTAAGTGGGGGGTAATATACATACACAATCCCTAAATACATGACCTAGGAGTTACATACACCTAAGAGAGTTATAGGGACAGAGGAACTAGGTCTATAGTGCAGGGGTTGACAAGGCCCCCCGAAATGGGCATGATGGGGGCTACAGTCTACACAGTCTATACAGTCTACTTTCCTCCCTAGAGAAACTTCCAAAGAAAAGAGCTAAAATAAACATTCTAATCCTAGAGTGTTTATATGTAGTCTAAACAAACAAAGATAAAGGATTCTAAATCATGCTTGCGTCTCTCACACCTCCCGAATTCATTCCTACCAAAACAGAGAATGAGATACTATTCTATCTAACCTCCTATGAGAATGAACCATTAAGCTATCTAGTTCATACTCTCCTAGAGCAAGGATACACTACCTCTGAGGTTTCCGCAGGATTGAAAGAATATATAGAAAGAGCCATCCCATGAGTCACTCCCCTAGAACAAAATATCGACCATATCTCACTCTTCCCGAGCTAGATATAATCATTTCCTCCCTGAAAATCTCAGGTTCTAATCCACACCTGATTCATTATCTAGAAGGTTTCAAGAGTAAGATTGATCTAGGAATAACCTCCCCTAATCTCACTCTCACACCTAGACCGGGAGTTATGGAAAGACTAGAACTAGGAGACACAGGAGATTCTACAGTTAGTATATCCATAGAAACTAAGCGAGCCAATGCTTACACCAAATGGCTCTCCTCTCCCCAAGCGTGTACTGCACATGAGATAGAACTAACCCATCTTTATAGATTCGAGAATGATCTAATGTCTCCTGAAGAAGAATCCATTTATCTACAATCACAAGGAGCACCATGAAAAATCTCCCTTCTTTCCTCTCCCTTATCTATTGCACCCTAATCCCAATCATCTTTATCGCAGGAATATATCTAGCATGACCAGCCAATCTACTCTACATCTCTCCTCCAATGAAAAATCCAAGCAATCTAACCCTATTTGCAGTCTTTATTCTCTTACTCGCAACTCTTTATCTAACCTCTTATCTAGATCAAGTGGCAGGATTATGAAACACCAAACCCATACAAAGAAAGGCCAAGTTACTCTCTATGGCCTATCTAAAGGATACATCCAAGCCTCTCCACATTACCCAACTAACTCTCTCCATCTTACAGGTAAAGAGGGAGATATATATATCCAAGGCTCCCTAAAGAGTGGACAGTTTATTTCTGTAAGATTCACTAAGCTAAAAGATGCAAGACGCTATCTAGCTAAAACTCTCTAAGAGAATCTAAGAGAGTTCTTCTCCATCTAAACATTCCCTATCTAAGTGGGTAGTGTTTAGATTGGGAATCCTCCCACCCCTAGAATCTCTGACTCTAGGCAAGCATCCTAAACTATTGTAAAGGTATCCTATGAAAATACTCTGCGCTATATCTGGTATAGAGTTCACAGTAGAACATTTCCCTGCGTATCTAACCTCCCGAGAAGTCTCCCACCCTATCTTCGCTCTCCCACAAAAGAAGCTTCTTTCTTATCTAGGTAAGTGGTCATCCCAAGAACTAACATCAACCGATTCTTATCTTCTCTTTCTTTCATTATTGAACTCGAGCGAGCTAGTTGATTTCAGAGTCCCTGTATCTAGAACTCTAGAAACCGACTCTATAGTTGCCCAGAATATGGAAGCACTAGCCAAAGTTGTCTCACGTCTTAATGCAGTAACTAACCCTTCAGTTGTCTTTCCTCGCTATGCTGTCTCACCTGAAACTAAAGAACTCTCCAACATTAAACACTGGATTGAAAACTGGAACGATTCATGGCAAGACTTCCAAGAAGGCTATGCTAGAGAGTATGACTCCCGAAAGCTCATAGTAAGAGAGGCAGCTCTAGAGCGATTGATAAAGAATCCGCATCTTCCTCTCTCTTCCTATGCCTCCAAAATAGCTGAGTGGGCTTCAGTTGCTGGAGCTTTCCCGGAGTATCTAACTATCTCTCCCTTCACTGGTCTTAAAGTAAGCATGGCAGACTACTGGAAAGAGATTATTTCCCGCTGCTCTCGAGAGGATTCTATCTTTTCTGTCCCTCAAGTAGATATTCAAGATCTTCTAGATCATTGTGAATCTAACATATCTATCGGAACCATCTACTCTAACGCACTCTTTAAAGTTCTTCGCCATGCGATAGAGAAACAAAAGAACTTCTTAGGTCTAGGAGATATGGATCTAGGTAAGATCAGATACCAGATATTAAAGGCAGACGACACGACAGAATCTGCTAATATCAAAGCGATGATTGATTCAGCCCCGGAGCATGAACCTAGAATCGAATCTTATCCTAACAAAATCGCTTATCTTAAAGCGAAGTTACGCTTTCAGATGGCAAAGAAATATGGTACTTCCACTCCAGATACACCTCCCCAAGATCCAGAAGATCCAGAAGAAGGAACCTTAGTATGACCTGCCGACCTATAGAAACTAAGTTCTACCTCACCCCGACCTATGTATCCCGATTCCTCTCTAAATACTACATCCTACACTGGCAAGGTTCACATCTTCTCTCCCAGATCTCAGAGGCTCCACCCTACAATAAGAGATCCTATATCCTCCACCAAGATACACTATACCTAGTTAAAACAGAGCCGCACCTTCCAATCAACCCAGCTCTCCAATATAAACTCTCTTTCCGCCTAGAAAAGTTCATGCCTCAAGGTATATGCTTGGTGCGAGAGATCTCCTCCCCAGAACCTACAGAATCCTAATGTTAAGGAAATAGAAATGGCAACACCTACAATAGATCGCACTAAATTAGCAGCTATGCTTGCTAAGATCAGAGCAGAGAGAAGCCAAGCGGCTGTGAACATCACCACCTCAGAAAAGACTGAGATTCTAGGCTCCCCCAATAATCCAATCTCCCCTGATCTCATAGAGGATAAGAATGGCAAACTTATCTCATATAACACCAAGCAGCAGGAGTTTGTAACTCTAGCTTCCTCCGGCCAATCTTGTGTACTCATTGGTGCAGCAGGAACTGGCAAAACTACCTGCATGAAAGGAACTACCCAAGCACTGATACACTCAGGTAAGGTAGGAATCTTAGAATCAGGTGGGCATAAGCATCTTTCCTCAGGATCTCCCGGAATTGTAATCTGCGCTTACACTCGCCGGGCAGTTAATAACATCCGAAAGAATCTCTCTCTAGATGTGCAATCTAATTGCATAACCATTCATAAACTCCTAGAGTACCAACCAACCTACTATGAAGTTATAGATGAATCAACTGGAGATACCAAAACTAAGATGTGTTTTGAGCCTGCCAGATCTCAGATCAATCCTCTCCCATCATCTATCAGAACCATCATCTTCGAAGAATCTTCAATGATCGGAACTGATCTTTATAAAGAAGTTATCTCTGCCTGCCCACATAACCCGCAACTTATCTTTCTCGGTGATATCCAACAGCTTCCTCCTGTATTCGGCCCCGCGATTCTTGGATTCAAGCTCCTATCCCTTCCCGTAGTTGAACTAACCGAAGTTTATAGGCAAGCATTAGAATCTCCTATCATCTCTCTAGCCCATAGAATTCTCTCTGGTAAACCTATCCCTCACTCCTCCTATGGTGATTGGAAGAAACCTGGACTAACTATCCATGCATGGAAAAAGAAGATCTCTCCCCAAGATGCTCTCTCTACTGCGGGTCAGTTCTTTGTAGCATCCGAAAAGTCCGGACTCTATGATCCAGAGGAAGATATGATCCTTCTCCCATTCAACAAGTCTTTCGGTACTGAGGAACTTAATAAGATCATAGCTAATCATCTATCCAAGAAACGAGGAGCCGACACCTACGAAGTAGTTGCAGGATTCACCAAACATTACTTCTCTGTAGGAGATAAAGTTCTCTATGAGAAAGAGGATGCAATAATCACTAAGATCGAAACTAACCCAGCTTATTCTGGTGCTAGATTCCTTCCTCACTCTCCTACTCTAGATTACTGGGGCTATGATCCAGTTCACAGAGAGCATGAATCAGGAGACTCTGATGTAGACTTCCTTCTTTCCCAAGTTGCCCATGCAGAGAACTCAGGAGAAAGGGTGCAGCAATCTTCCCACACTCTCACTCTCCAAATGATGGACTCTGAGTTAGAGATCAAAGTTGATAAAGCAGCCTCTATAAACTCTATGCTTCTAGGTTACTGCCTCACAGTTCATAAGTCCCAAGGCTCTGAGTGGCGCAAAGTATTCTTTGTCTGCCACCAATCCCATGCAACCATGCTCCAAAGAGAGCTTCTCTATACAGCAGTTACCCGCGCGAAAGAAGAACTCTATATAATTTGCGAACCAGAAACTTTTACCAAAGGGATACAATCTCAGAGAGTCAAGGGAGATACTCTTGCAGAGAAGGCTGAGTTCTTCAAAGGGAAAGTTATGGGAGGCGAAACTTACGAATAGAAGAAACTAACATTAAAAATAGTGCTTGACAGCAGACGGGGATTCCGTTATAGTACACACACTGGCGAAACAGAGAGGCCAGAACAAACTCTCTTATCTCTCCCCTCCTAACCATACAGGAAACCAAATGACAGATACCAACACACAATCCAGCGTTACAGCTAACTTTGACAACACAGTTGATTACAAAGACTTCACATTCCATTTCAAGAAAGACAAGCTGGGCAACAAGCGTCCTTCAGTTGAATTGAAACTCCCCATCCCAAGCGTTGAAGGTATCGTTGCAATCCTGGAAAAAGGTGGCAAAGAACTGGAACTGTTCCAAGATGCAATCTATGATGTGATTCGCGCTCAAGCAGCTCAGATTGTTTCTGACGATGAAAAGATCACACAAGCTACTTTCCCAGCAGCTAATGTTCTCTGGTCTTTCATCGCCAATATGCCGAAAGCAGATCGTCGCTCTTCTGCAATCGACGCATCTCTGTGGGAAGCATTTGCCAAAGACTATATCGAAACTATGCCAGCAGTTACCGGCAAATCGCTCGAGGCAGTTACCAATGCGACAGTGGTTTACTTGAAGAAGTTTGCTATTGTTAAAACCAACAAGGATGTTATCTCGAAACTGAAAGATCAGTTGGCACTGTATCTGGAGCACTCGAAGAATGTTGAACAGTTCAGCGAGATCTTGGATCTGTTGATCTCTAAAGCAGACTCTTACCTGAATGCTAACGATGTAGACTTGCTGGTCTCGAATCTGTAACACATAAATGGGCATCTATCTCTCATTCCATAGGAGCTAAAGTACCTAGAGAGATAGGTGATCCATCAGTAAGAGCACTAGCTGGTAATTACATCACCCTGATACACGGCAGGGGTTGAAAAAGCAGATGTAAGTCAAAGCAGAAATCATCCCTTCCAAGGGATCTAGTGTTCTTTCTAATGGATCAGATAAGCTATTGAGAAAACTCCGAAAATCTACTATACTAGTCCGGTAGATTCTAGGCTCCGAATTGTTCCGGATGACTTATAATATGCAAGAATATTAAGTAGTTTTCTCAATGGCGTACTCAGAATATGATGGCATCTGGAATGCTCTTAAGGCTTCTAAAGATTTCCCCAAGCAGGTTTCAATAACTGCTAATAGACTTCTGCACCCTAGAATCATTAAAGCAGTTACCAAAAGAAAGTGGCTTGATCTAGGTTATAAGATCCAAATAGATCCTAAAACCTCTATCTTAACCCATACATCTAAAGGCTCTGTAATCACATTCTTTCTAACCTATCACGCGAATCATTCACCCATCACTATAAAGGATATATGAAATGGCTACCGACCCACGAACCTACAGTGTCTACGGAACTCTAGTCCGAGCGACTGAAAAAGCAATGCTAATCCAAGTGCATTCGATTGTGCAACTTACCTCTCCACAACCAGAACCAATCTATCCCAAAGAAGGAGCAGCTCCTGAATGGTTTCCTAAGACTCAGATTCTAGATTACCAAATCACAGAACCTACAGAAGATCCAGATTCCGAGCCTCTAGATGAGTTCACAATCAAGCATTGGATTCTTTCAGAGAAAGGTTTAGTGAAATGACTCCCTCCGAACAACTTTCCGAGAAAGTATCAGCTCTCTCAGAAGCTATCCTAGGAAGGCATCCAACCATGCCGACTCTCTTACGAGAGATCCATACAACTCTCCGATCC
>CXWK01022510.1_pt1 | contig 10267 bp, 6 predicted proteins | sample 590851 | NCBI WGS metagenome assembly CXWK01 (sample SAMEA3498364, study PRJEB10139) | wastewater metagenome | biome: wastewater treatment plant; material: activated sludge | place: Denmark | collected 2014-08-01
CGCCTGGCAGCAGTTCCGCGGCCTGACATTGCCGCTGTTGCTGGTGACGGTCGGCCCGCTGCTTATCTCGTCCTTCATCGTCAACTTCAACAGCTTCAACGTCATCTACCTGTTCAACAGCGGTGGCCCGCCCATGGTCGGCACGGCGCTCCCCGCCGGACACTCCGACATCCTGATTAGCTATGTCTATAATCTGGCCTTCGGCCGCGGGTTGGCCCTCTATGGCTACGCATCGGCCATCACCATCATGATCTTCTTCATGATGGTCTTCGTGACGATATTCCAGCATCGCCGCATGGCTGCCTGGGAGGAGAGAACAACCTAATGACCGCCTCAACCGGAACCACCAAACGCGGCGCAAGCTCATCCCTCGGCGCCTGGCGCCAGAGCAAGAAGGCCCGCTTCCGCATTATTCTGGTGTTCAAATACCTCATCGCCGCCATCGTCCTGGCCTATTCCCTATTCCCGATCCTCTGGACGATCTCGGCCTCGTTTAGTCCCAGCGGCAGCATATCGGGCCAGACGCTCATCCCGTCGCCGCCCACGTTGCGCAACTACGAGCGAATCCTCGACCAGGACTTCTGGTTGTGGATGCGTAACTCGTTTGTCATCTCGTCCATCTCGGCCTTGCTGGTCGGCCTCATCACCCTGATGTCGGCCTATGCCTTCTCGCGCTTCCGTTGGGTCGGACGCAGCCAGCTTCTGCTGATGATCCTGCTCATCCAGGTGTTCCCGGCCATTCTGGCCATGGTCGCCCTCTTCGCCATCCTGCAACAGATCGGCAACTACATCCCGTTCCTGGGCCTGAACACCCACGGCGGGCTGATCCTAATCTACATGGGCGGTGCGTTGGGCGTTAACGTCTGGCTGATGAAGGGGTTCTACGACTCTATCCCGCGCGAGATCGACGAATCGGGCAAAGTAGACGGCGCGTCGGACTGGCAAATCTTCTGGCATTTGCTGTTCCCACTGGTGCGGCCGATCATGGTCGTAGCGATGATCCTGACCTTCTTCGGCACCTACAGCGACTATCTGATGCCCCGCGTCATGATCACCACGGCCAGCAAGTTCACGCTCATGCTCGGCTTGCAGACCTTCATCGGCACGAACTACTCCCAGGAATGGGGCGCGTTCGCCGCCGGCGCAGTCATGGGCGCCATCCCGATGGTCACCATCTATCTGCTGCTGCAAGACTACATCGTCGGTGGCCTGACGGCGGGGTCGGTGAAGGGGTAAGTTCGCGAAATTAGAAACCGGGTTTTTCTGAGCGGACTCCCGTTCGCCAACCCCGGTTTCCACGTGTTTACAGCAAGGGGGGTATACTACGGTATACCCCTTTTGTTTGCGACAAGAAGGGTTAACGTACCCGATAACATGAGATTCTTGAGCGCCTGACCACAAACTAAACGAACATTTGAGGGAACACGATGCGTTACAATCGCCTAATTCTCACCCTTGTCCTTCTCCTGCTTCTCGCCGCCTGCCGCGAGGAACCGGAATCCACACCGCCCCAAACCACGGCCGCGGAAGTCGTCCCGACTGACGAGCCGGCGCCCACCAACGCCCCGCCGACGGCCACCGCCGTGCCGCCGCCCACGGTCGAGCCGACGGCCGTGCCGCTGGCCGACCTGTGCGTCGAGCCGATCTATCTGGCCATCATCTGGCATCAGCACCAACCGGTCTACTACAAGGACCCGGAGACGGGCATCTACATGAAGCCCTGGGTGCGCCTCCACGCCGCCAAGGACTACGTCGATATGGCCTCTATCTTGCGGGAATACCCCGACATCAAGGCCACGTTTAATCTGACGCCCAGCCTCATCCAGCAGCTTGACGACCTCAGCGCAGGAGCAACCGACCTCTACGGGCAGCACACGATCATCCCGGCCGATGAGCTGACCGACGAGCAGAAGCAGTTCATCCTTGATTACTTCTTCGACACCAACCGCAAGATCATCGCCCGCTTCCCGCGCTACCAGGAGCTGCTGGACCTGCGCGACGGCAGCGACAACCCGTTGGGCGACTTCACGGCCGATGACTACCGCGACCTGCAACTGCTCTTCAACCTGGCCTGGACCGACCCCGACTGGCTGGCCGAGGCGCCATTGGCCGCGCTGGTGGAGCAGGGCGAGGGCTTCAGCGAAGCCGACAAGCAAGTCGTCCTGGACGAACATCTGCGCCTGATCAACGAGGTCGTCCCCATCCACCGGGAGATGCAGGACGACGGGCAGATCGAAGTGACGACAACGCCGTTCGCCCATCCCATCCTGCCGCTGCTTGTGGATACCGATCTGGCGCTGCGGGCGACGCCCGACATCACCCTGCCCCGGCAGCCCTTCCGCTGGGGGCAGGATGCCATAGCCCAAATCGAGCGCGGCGTGCAGTACTACACCGACCATTTCGGCCGCCCGCCGCGCGGCATGTGGCCGAGCGAAGGCTCCGTCGCCCAGGAAATAGTCAGCATGACGGCTGCCAACGGCATCCAGTGGATGGCCGGCAGCGAGGGCGTACTCGCCCACACCCTGGGCATGGATAGCTTCACCCGCGACAGCAACGAAGTCGTGGTAGAAGCCGACCAGCTCTACCGTCCCTACATCGTGCAAGGGCGGAACAACGGCCCGGTGGCTATGGTGTTCCGCGACATCATCCTGTCCGACAAGGTCGGCTTCACCTATTCCGGCGTATCGGGCGAGGCGGCAGCCGACGACTTCATCGACCGCATCCATAACATCTGCGGCCGCCTGCAATCCCCCGACACCAACGGCGAGACGCCCCAAGGCCCACACCTGGTGTCGGTCATCCTCGACGGCGAGAACGCCTNNCCCGAACCGCCGCGCTTGCGCAACCTGTGGGCCGGGTCGTGGATCAACAGCGACTTCTCCACGTGGATCGGCGAGGAAGAGGAAAACCGCGCCTGGGATCTGCTCCAGGAAACGCGCGTCTATCTGCAAACCTACCTGACCGGCCGCAACCGCGAGAACGCGACGCCGGAACAAATCGAAGAGGCCTTCACTCAGATGTACATCGCCGAGGGGTCCGACTGGTTCTGGTGGTATGGCTCCGACCAGACATCGGGCGATGACGGCTCGTTCGACCGGCAGTTCCGCGACACGCTCAAGGCGGTTTACACGGCCGTGGGCGCGGAGCCGCCGAAGGCCCTCGACGTGCCGATCATCCCGGCCACACCGGCCGCGGCCGAGCGGGCATCGACCGGCCTCATCACGCCGATCATCGACGGCATCGCCACGGAAGGCGAATGGGACGCGGCGGGCCTCTATACGGCCGCGGGTGGCGTCATGGCCGCGGGCGCGCCGCCCTTCGGCAACGTCGCCTACGGGTTCGACGCCAACAACCTCTACCTGAAGATCGGCCTCGACCCCGACTTCACGCTGCCCACCGGGCAGAGCCTGATCGAACTGTATCTGGGCACACCGGCCGGGGGCGCGCTGAACGCGTTCTCCCAGTCGGGCGAACTGTTGGGCTTTGCGGGCAACCGGATGCTGGAGCTGCGCTTCAGCGGCGGCGTATTGGGCAACGCCACGGCCTATCAGGCCACCGAGGACGGCTGGGAACTCGTGGCCACCAGCCCGGCGACCAATGGCCGGGCAGCGCTGGACTTCCCCGAAGAGGTGTCGGCCGGCGTGGCCGTCGGCGAGGGCGGGATCATCGAGGTCTCCGTGCCGCTGGCGGTGCTGGGCAATGCCGACGTGGGCGCTTCGCTGATCATGCGCGCCCTGTTCAGCGAGATGATCAGCGGCGAACGGGCGATCATCGACCGGATGCCGACCACCGGCCCGGCAGCGCTGGTTGTGCCCGACCTCGGCACGACCCAGGCGTTCCTGGACGTGACCGACCCGACCGGCGACGACCACGGCCCCGGCGCCTACACCTACCCGACCGATGCCGTCTTCAAGCCGGGCAACTTCGACATCACCAACTTCCAGGTGGGCACGGATGACGAGAATGTCGTCTTCCGCTTCACCATGGCCGGCCCGGTTGACAACCCTTGGGACGGCACCAATGGCCTGTCGCTGCAAACGTTCGACATCTATATCGACACCGATGGGGGCGACGCGGGCGGAGCGGCCTTCCTGCCCGGCCGGAACCTGGCCGCGGCCGCGGGCACGGCCTGGGACTACGCCATCACCATCGAGGGCTGGGAATCGAAGATCTTCACGCCCGGCGAGGAAGGTCCAACCGAGATAGCCGGACCGGCTGATTTCCAGGTCATCACCGACCCCGGCCAGCAGAAGATCACCATCCGCGTGCCCAAGAGCATCCTGGGCGATACCCCCGAGGCGTGGCGCTACGCGGCGATGGTCATGAGCCAGGAGGGCTTCCCCAGCCCCGGCGTGCTGCGCATCCGCGACGTGGCCCCCAGCGCCGAGCAGTGGCGCATCGGCGGCGCGCCGGGCGGCAAGACCAACCACACCCGCGTGCTCGACCTGGTTTGGGCCGAGGCAGGCCCGCAGGAAGCCTGGCTGAGCGCCTTCACCCCGTCGACCGCGTCTCAGGGCAGCCTGACGGCGGCCGACTTCGCCACGGTTGAGTTTATGACGCCGGGGCAGTGACAGTCTTCACTTACGGGCAGGAGGTGGGCCATCAGGCCCGCCTCCTGCCGTTTTCCCTCGTCTCCGCTATAATAGATATTATTAAATGATATCCATTATGATTAGATCGTACTGGATGCACCCTAAATGTGGAGGCGAGTCATGCAAGTAGCAGAATCGTCGTCAGCAATCCGATCGGCGCGCCTGGAAAAACTGATCCGGCTCTATGAAACAGGCCAGGTGAGTGATCTCATGGACCGCGTGCTCGTTAAGGCCTTCGCTCAGGAAGCGGCCGAAGCAGAAGCAGCTATTAAACGTATAGATTCTGACCTTCAGGCCTATGAGGCACAATACGGTATGTCGTCCGAGAGCTTCTATAGACAAGACAATTTCGAGCAGGCGAACTGGGCGATAAAATGGACTTTATCGAGTGGGGTTCGCTGATAATGATGAAGAATGATCTTCAACAACGCCTCGAGCTTTTGTTGGATTAGAAATGAGTCCTGAGACATATCACGAGATGGTAAAGGCTCGACTGGACAAAGAAGTATATATCGCAAGTTACGAGATTGTTCGTGAACAATTTACAATTATAAATGCCCAATTACGCGTCCGCATCACTTCTTCAGGCGGCAGTAAATTGGAATTCTCAGAGTACATCCATTTAGATGATGATGGCCATAGTAATGTCATCGCCTACAGCCATCACTGGATCGACACCGATAACCTGCTGAAAATACGTTAGGATAATGCCGAACACTATCCTAAACTACCCAACTTTCCACATCACATGCACGATAGTGACGAGAAAAATGTTCACCCTTGTGAACCGATGAACTTCTTCAAAGTGCTGGACTACATCGCGACAGCACTCAAGGCGTGAACCGTTCCCAGGCAAGCTACCCTACCAACACGAGTACCCCAATGACCCAAGAAACCCTTTTCGGCCTCACAGCCACCATTGAAGATCGCAGCATCTATGCCCAATTGCGCTTGCAGGGCATCCGGCACCGCCGCCGCCTCTCGCCCGGCTCGCCCAGGGCGGGCGAACAACCCACCGCGAGCGTGATCGTCGGCCCCGGCCTGCCGGTGGATGAGGTCGTCTGCCTGATCACCCAGCCCGAAGCGGCCGTCATACCCCTGCGCCGGGTGAAGACGGAATGGGACCTGCTCCTGTGGGGCTACTACGAGGTGTGGGAAGCACAATTGCCCGCCCACCCCGCCGGGTCGCTGGTGCGCTACCAGATTCGCGCCCACGACGAGGACAGCGGCGAGATCTATTGGGCCGACGAGGGCGCCGAGTACTCCTATCTGGTCGGCGACTCCGGGCCGCCGGCCTGGGCGCTGCCGGCCATCATCTACCAGATATTTCCCGATCGCTTCTCGCCGGGGCGCGGCCGCGACTGGAACCCGGTGTCGGGCCTGTCGGATATCTACGGCGGCACGCTGCGCGGCGTCATCGACCACCTCGACTACATCGCCGAAATGGGGTTCACGGCCATCTGGCTCAACCCGTTCTTTCCCGACGACACCCACCACGGCTACCACGCCACCGACTACTTCGCCGTGAACCCGCGGCTGGGGACGACCGACGACATGCGCGAACTGGTGGACAAAGCCCACGAGCGCGGCATCCGGCTGCTGCTCGACTTTGTGGGCAACCATTGGGGCAGCAAGCATCTCTCCTTCCAGGAAGCGCGCGCCAACCGCAACAGTCCTTACTACAACTGGTACACCTGGACGAACTGGCCCGATGAGTACACGGCCTACTTCAACGTGCCCGACCTGCCCAAGCTCAACGTCAATAACCCCGCCGTGCGCGACTACCTGTTGCGCAGCATCGGCTACTGGATCGGCGATATGGGCTTCGACGGCCTGCGCCTCGACCACGCCGACGGGCCAACGTATGATTTCTGGACCGACGTCCGCGCCGTGACGCGCAGCATCCGACCCGACGCGTGGGTATTCGGCGAGGTGGTGCGGCCGCCCGACCAGCAGCTCAGCTATGCCGGGCTGTTCGACGGCACGCTCGACTTCCTGCTGTGCCAGGCCATGCGCAACACCTTCGCCACCGGCGAGATGGGTCTGGCCGCCTTCGACGCTTTCCTGAATCGCCACGAGGCCTACTTCCCGGCCCAATCGGCCTTCAGTCGCCCCAGCTTCCTGGACAACCACGACATGAACCGCTTCCTCTGGCAGGCGGGCGGCGACCAGCGCAAGCTCAGGCTGGCCGCGCTGGTGCAGTTCACGCTGGCCGGCACGCCGATCGTCTATAACGGCACCGAGGTCGGAGTGACACAGGTGCGCGGCATCCACGACCCCGACAGCGAGGGCATGGAAGAGTGCCGCCAGCCGATGCTATGGGGCGAAGATCAGGACTCCGGGTTGTCGTCCTGGTTCTGGTATCTCAGCCATCTGCGGCGCGATCACCCCGTCCTATGGCGCGGCGGCCGCGAGACGCTGCACCTGGATTCAGCCGCGGGCACCTATGCCTACGTTCGCGAGGACGGCGACGAGGCTCTCATGGTCGGACTCAACCTCAGCGACGAGCCGCGCGAGTTCAAGGTCGCCTATGCCCCACGGGGGGCGGTCGCCACCTTCAACCTGCCGCCCATCAGTGGGGATGTCGCCACGTTCAAGTGATGAAGTCGCGCGGACGGCGGAGCGCGATCCTTCTCCCGCTACTCCTGCTGGCCTTCGCCCTGCGCGTCCATCGCATCGGCGAACAGCGCGTGTGGTGGGATGAGGGCTGGTCGGTGTGGGTGGCCCGCTTCTCGCCGCTCGAGATTCTGCGGCAGACGGGCAACGACGTCCACCCGCCACTCTACTTCGAGTTGCTCCACGTCTGGCGCGCGCTGAGTGGCGACAGCGAGGCCGGACTCCGTTTATTGTCGGCCTTCCTCGGCCTGCTCACGGTGGCCATGACCTACGCACTGGGCCGCCGCATGGCTCGCGGCACGCTATCGCCGTCGGCCGCGACTCTGGCCGGCGTGCTGGCGGCCCTGTTCCTGACTGTTTCGCGCTTCACCATCGCCTGGTCGCAGGAAATCCGCATGTATGCCCTGGCGTCGCTGCTGGCCGTTTTGGCGGTGTGGGCGGCGCGGCGGGTGTGGGCGCATGGCGGGGACGGCGGCCGGCGGCGCGATGGCGCAATCTATATATTGGCGACGACCGGGGGCCTCTACACGCTCTACTTATTCGCGCCGGTCTGGGCGGCGATCAACGTCGCCTGGTTGTGGTCATGGCGCGCGGCGGCCGACCGCCGCCGCACGTTCCTGCGTTGGGCGGCGCTGCAATTCGCCGTGCTGGCGCTCTTCCTACCCTGGCTATGGTACGCTTCAAGCGGCTTCCTGTCCACAGCATCGGCCACGCCCATCCGCCTGTTCGATTTTCTCCACATCTACTGGACGGTACTGACGGTGGGCATCCCGGTCGATGTGGCCCAGTTCAATTGGCTGACACTGCCGGCGGCGGCGGTGTTTCTGGTGGCGGTGGTGGCAGTGGCGGCAGTGGCGGCAGCGGCGGGACGACGGCCGANNAAACGGCCGCCCGCCGACGACAGACCACGGACGAGCGGACTCCCGTCCGCCGACGACGATCGGCCGTCGCCCCATCCCCCTTTCACCCCTTCCCCCCTTCCCCCCTTCTTCCCCCGTCAAGACCTCACCCTCCTGCTGGCCATCCTCCTCATCCCCGCCATCATCGTCTACATCGTGTCGCTGCCCAGGCAGAACTTCTACAACCCGCCCTTCAACCCGCGCTATCTGGTCATCTTCACGCCGTTCTACAGCATCCTGCTGGCGTGGGGGTTGGCGGCGATTGGCGAGTGGGTCGGGCGGCGTTTTGAGAAGGGGAGAAAGGGAGAAAGGGAGAAGGGGAGCGACGGTCGGCGGTCGACCGTCGTCACCTTGCTCCTCGCCGCCTTTATGGTCGGCGTTGCTCTGGTCGGGCTGTGGCCCTATTATCCCGGCCGCGTATTGCTGGATGATTTCCCCTCGCTGGTGAGCACCATCGACGCCCACCGGCAGCCGGGCGACGCGGTCGTGCTCTATACCGACACCGATTGGCCCGTCTTCGCCTATCACCATCCGGCGGCCTGGATCGGCGTCCCCCATCAATGGGCGATGACCCCCGACACGGCGGCCGACTTCCTCGCGCCGATCTGGGAAGGTCACGACGCCGTCTGGCTGGTCACGACCCCCTACAGCGCGGGCAGCGACCCGCAACGCTACGTCCCGGCCTGGCTGGGCGAGCGCGCGGCGGCCGTCCGCGAGTTCACCTACGAGGACATGGCCCTGACGCTCTTCGCCCGCACCGATACGCGGGCCGCGAGCGCCGACCAACTCACCCAAAGCGAGCCGCCTAACGCGCTCGACGTTCCGCTGGCCGGCGGCGGCGTGCTGACGGGCTATGCCCAGGCCGCCCGCGACTTCAAGAGCGGCGATACCATCCACCTGTTTCTCCATCGGGCGGCCGGCGATGAGATCACCACGCAAGTCGGCCTCATCGACGACCGCGATGTCGTCTTCGCGCCGAAGACAATCACGCTGCCGACGACGGCGAGCGCCGCCCGCCAACAAGTCGATCTCATCGTGCCGCCGGAAGCGCCGTCGGGTCGCTATCGCTTCTTCATCATCGACGCCGACGGCCGCGTCGCGCCCTTCGGCCGGGCCAATATCACCCAAAAAGACGCCACGCTGCTGACCATCGACGACGTGACCATCGCCAACCGCGTTGATGCGCCCTTCGCCGAGGGCATCCGGCTGCTGGGCTACGACCTGGCCGCCGCGACGGCCCGCCCCGGCGGGGATATCAGCCTGCGCCTCTACTGGACGTCCGACGGCAACATCAGCCGGCCCTACAAGGTGTTCACCCACCTGCTGGGTGACGTGTTCAACGCCGGTGGCGGCAACTTCCTCTGGGGGCAAGCCGACAACGAGCCGGCGGCCAACACGCGGCCGACGACCACATGGCGCGCGGGCGAGGTCATCGTCGATGAGTACGCCATCCCCATCGCGCCCGACGCGCCGCCGGGGACGTATCGCATCGAGATCGGCCTCTACGACCCGTTGACGGGACAGCGCCTGTCGCTGCCGGGGCCGGACGGCGCGGCCGACCACGTCGTCCTCACCGAGATCGTGGTTGAGTAACCCTACGGGACATAAACAAAAGTTTTCTTCCCGGTGTAATAAACGACGGCTGAGGGGTTAGTGCGCCACGCCACGCGATCCGCTATCCTTCCGCCTATGCGCTTTTATCTGCTGATTGCGTCGCTGCTGCTCCTGATGACCGGCTGCGACACGCCCCCTCGAATCCAAACATCGACCGTGGAAAGCCCAACACGCGAGGCGGCCATGACGCCCAACCCCACGACTGTCGAATCAACAAACGTGGCTCCGGCAGCCACGTCCGGTATCTTCGTGCCGATGCTGCCCGGCGGCGAGCAAGCGCCCACGGCGACAACCACGCCTGAACCCACCAGCGCCCCGACGCAGCAGCCGGCCGCCGACCCGCCGACGGCCGTGCCGACCACGGTCGCCCCGACCACGGTCGCCCCGACCGCCACTCCCTACGTCAGCAACATCCCCGACTACACGCCGCGCCCCGAACTGGGGCCAAGCAAGATGGGCATCCATGTGGCCCGGCCCAACAGCGAAGCGATCATGGCGTTCGTTCGCGCTGCCCACCCGGCCGTGGTCAAGGGAGTTGACGATCTC
>CXWK01001985.1_pt1 | contig 10266 bp, 9 predicted proteins | sample 590851 | NCBI WGS metagenome assembly CXWK01 (sample SAMEA3498364, study PRJEB10139) | wastewater metagenome | biome: wastewater treatment plant; material: activated sludge | place: Denmark | collected 2014-08-01
CTCGCCAATGTCGGCGACGCCAAGACGCTGGTCATCCATCCCGCATCCACGACGCACCGGCAGATGAGCGCCGAACAACTGGCCAAGGCCGGCGTCGGCGAGGACATGATCCGCCTGTCGGTCGGCCTCGAAAACGTCGGGGACATCACGGCCGACCTCGGCCAGGCCTTGCGCTTCTCGCAGAAGGGTTGAGCGATGGACATCGTCTTTCAGGGCCGCAACGTCCACGCCTCGACCGGCGGCGTCGCCTTCGACGCGAGCAAACCCGTCATCGTCTTCCTGCACGGCGCGGGCATGGATCACACCGTGTGGTTCCTGCAATCGCGCTGGTTCGCGTTCCGCGGCCGCAGCGTGCTGGCGCTCGATTTCCCCGGCCACGGCGGCTCGGACGGGCCGGCGCTTTCCTCCATCGACGCGATGGCCGACTGGACGGCCGGCCTGCTCGATCATCTCGGCGTGAAGCAAGCGGCTCTCGTCGGCCATTCGATGGGCGCGCTGACGGCCATCGCCTTCGCCGCGCGCCATCCGGAAAAGGCGCGCGCGCTCGGTCTCGTCGGCGCGGCGCTCGCCATGCCCGTGTCGAAGGACCTGTTGGGCGCAGCGGCGGCCGATCACCACGACGCGATCGACATGGTCAATCTCTGGGGCCACGGTTTTCGCGCGGGACTCGGCGGCTGCGAATGGCCGGGCGTGTGGATGACCGGCGCGAGCGAGGATTTGCTCGAACGCGCAGCGCCCGGCGTGCTGTCGAACGACCTTGCCGCCTGTAACGCCTTCCAGTCGGTCGCCGACTACGCTTCGCAGATTTCCTGTCCGACGCTGGTCGTGCAGGGCGCGCGCGACATGATGACGCCGCTGAAAGGCGCGCGCGCGCTGGCGGCGACGATCAAGGGCGGATCGATCCAGGTCGTTCCCGGCGCGGGCCACATGCTGATGATCGAACGCGCGACGGAAACGTTGGAGGCGCTGGCGAGCGTGATGTGATCTGGACCGTGCATCCTTCTCCCGCGGGGCGGGAGAAGGTGTCGCGCGAATGCGCGACGGATGAGGGCCAAGTCGCTACTCGAATGTTCGTCGCAATCGCGGCGCCCTCACCCCGGACCGAAGCCGGCAAAAGCCGACTTCGCGTCGACCCTCGCTGCGCGAGGGCCACCCTCTCCCGTTTCACGGGAGAGGGGATTACCCCGCCGGCTCGAACATCTGCACCTTCTGCCCATTCTCGGCTGACACGAACGTCGCCTTCACCCGCTGGCCGATGCGGATCGCGTCGAAATCGGCGTTGACGATGTTGGTCATGATCTTCGGACCCTCGTCGAGCGCGACCCAGGCGATGGCGTAGGGCGGCTCGGCGCGGCGCATGACCGAGAACGAATAGATTTCGCCCGTGCCCTTCGCCTCCACCCATTCCGTCTCGCCGAAGCAGAACGGGCAGAGCGCGCGCGGGTAGAAGTGATGCTCGCCGCAGGCGACGCATTTCTTCACGAGCAGCTTGCCGGAATTGGCGGCGTCCCAGTAGGGCTTGGTCTCGACGTTGACGACCGGGCCGGCGATCTTGCGTTGCGTGGTCATCACAGGCGCTCCAGAACGAGGGTGGCCGCGCCGTGGCGCGTGCCGAGCGAACCGCCGGTGCCGCTCGCGACAGCGAGATCGCAATTCTTCACCTGAACGGCCGGATGCGCCTCGCCGCGCAACTGGCGCACGGCTTCGAGCACCTTGGTCAGGCCGCCGCGATTGGCAGGATGGTTGGAGCAGAGGCCGCCGCCGTCGGTGTTGAACGGCAGTTTGCCGACGCCCGCGATCAGGTTGCCGTCCGACACGAACCTGCCGCCCTGCCCCTTTTCGCAGAAGCCGAGGTCCTCGATCTGCATGAGCACGGTGATCGTAAACGAATCGTAGATCGACGCGTATTTGATGTCGGCCGGCTTCACGCCCGCCTCATTGAAGGCGTCGCGACCGGAGAAGCGGATGCCGCAATAGGAGAGATCGACGCGGCCGCCGTCTGTGTGCTTGGGCGCTTCGCCCGCGCCGCGCACCGACACGACCGGCTTCTTCAGGCTTTTGGCGATCTCCGGGCGCGTGACGATGATGGCGCCGCCGCCGTCGGTAATGACGCAGCAGTCGAGGCGATGCAGCGGATCGGCCACCAGCGGCGAATTCACCACCTGCTCGACCGTCACCACGTCGCGCAACAGCGCATGCGGATTGTGTTGGGCGTGGTGCGAGGCCGCGACCTTGATCCACGCGAGCTGTTCGGCGGTCGTGCCGAATTCGTGCATGTGTCGCATCGCCACCATCGCGTACATGTTGGCGATGGTCGGGAAGTACGGCTGCTCGAACGGTCCGTCCGGCACGCTCGGCGCGACGACGCGCGGCGCGGTGCCGGTCGCCATGCCTTCCGAGCGCGGCTTGCCGGCGAGCGTGATCAGCGCCACGTCGCATTTGCCGAGCGCGATCGCCTGCGCCGCGTGCGACACGTGCAGCAGGTAGGACGAGCCGCCGATCTCGGTCGAATCGACATGGCGCGGCTTGAGGCCGAGGTAGTCGCACATCGAGATCGGGCCCATGCCCGGGGCGTCGCCGGCGCAGAAATAGCCGTCGATGTCGTCCTTGGAGAGGCCGGCGTCCGCGAGCGCGCCCTTCGCCACTTCGGCGTGAAGCTGGGCCAGGGACTTGTCGGGCGCGTGCCGCGTCGGATGTTCGTAGATGCCGGCGATGCACGCCGCGCCCCTGATGCCCATGCCTTTTCTTTCCTCCCGCGAATTTGCGTGCGATCCTAGCGGCCAAGTGTCGCGCTTCGCAAATGCGAAGCGAGCAACGAGCATATGCGGGAGAAGCGGATGAACAGGGCGTTGGGCGCGCTCAAGGTGCTGGATTTCTCGACGACCATCGCCGGTCCCTATTGCGCGCGGCTGCTCGCGGACCTCGGCGCCGACGTCGTCAAGATCGAGGCGCCCGATGGCGATGTGCTGCGCAGCCGGCCGCCGCTGCGCAACGGCGCCAGCGCGATCTGGGGGCAGCTCAACGCCGGCAAGCGCAGCATCGTGCTCGACCTGAAGAAGCCGTCGGCCGTCGACGCCGTGCATCGGCTGGCGGAGCAGGCCGACATTCTCGTCGAGAATTACCGGCCGGGCGTGATGAAACGACTGGGACTCGACTATCCGACGCTGCACGCGGTCAACCCGAAGCTGATCTATTGCGCCATGTCCGGCTACGGACAAACCGGCCCGGGCGCGGAGAAGCCGGCCTATGCGCCGGTCGTGCATGCGGCGTCCGGCTACGACCTCGCCCATCTCGCCTACCAGCCCGGCCGCACGCGGCCCGACTATTGCGGCATCTTCAATGCCGATGTCGTCAGCGGCGCCTATGCGTTCGGCGCGATCTCGACCGCGCTCTACCAGCGCGAGAAGACCGGCATGGGCCAGTTGATCGACGTCTCGATGCTGGAATCGATGCTGAGCCTGACCGTCAACGAACTGCAATGGTCGCAATTCCCGGTCGAAAAGCCGTCGCGGCCGATGTTCGGGCCGGTCGAGACGAAGGACGGCTATGTGATGGTCGCCGTCGTGACCGAACGGGCGTTCGTGAATTTCGTCACCGCCGCCGGTCGGCCCGAATTCACCGCAGATCCGCGCTTCGCCCAATACGCCCATCGCCGCGCCAACTGGGGCGAACTGATGGAGGAGATCGAAAAATGGTCTTCGACGCTGACGCGCGAGGAATGCATCGCGGCTCTGGAGAAGCACGACGTGCCTTGCTCCGCCTACCGCACCGTGTCGGAGGCGCTGGAAGACCCGCAGATCGCCTGGCGCGAATCCTTCGTCGAAGTCACCGACGCCGGCGGCCCGTTCAAGGCCCTCAATCCGCCGTTCCGCATGAGCGAGTCCGTCACGCGGGTCGGCAAGCATTCGGCGGCGCTGGGCGAACATACGCGCGCCGTGCTAAAGGAAGCAGGTTTCGATCACGAAGAGATCAAGAAAATCGTGGGATGATTTTTTCGCCCCTTGCCGTCGCAGCGGCGGTCTGCGCCGTCCTCTCGATATCCGGCGCGCTTGCCGGCGTTCTCCTGCTCGCCGGCCCGTTCAAGGTCGCGACGACGATGCTGATCATCGCCCACGCGTGGCGACGGTCGCAGGGGGGTCGGCTGGATCGCGCCGTCATTGTGGGCCTCGTCCTCTCGCTCGCAGGCGACGCATTCCTGATCTTCCAGTGGGGTTTCCTGCCGGGGCTCGTCAGCTTCCTGCTCGCGCATCTCGCCTATCTCACCGCTTTCACCGGCGGCCTGCGGAACTGGCGGCCACTGTCTCCGGCCTTCGCCTATGCCGTCATCGTATCGCCGATCCTCATCATGCTCTGGCCCGTCATCCCCGAACCGTTGCGAGGGCCCGTCGTCGCCTATGTGGTGGCGATCGCATTGATGGCGGCGATGGCCGCAGCGCGATGGCTGCGTCTGAAGGGAACGGCGCGAGAGGATGAAAAGCTCGCGCTGTCCGCCGCCCGCGGCGCAGCCCTGTTCGTCATTTCCGATGCGGTGCTGGCGACACACAAGTTCGCGGGGCCGGTCGCGCTCGCGCCGCTGCTGAACCTGTCGGCCTACTGGCTGGCGCAATGGCTGATCGCCTCGTCGCTGCCGATGCGCGAGGACAAGAAACGCTAGACGGGCGCCGGTTCGCCGTTGCGCAGGACCGGGGTCGCGTTCGCATCTCCGCCCGGGCAGGCTGCGCGGATATGCGCCAGCAGCGCCTCGTGCGTCGCCGTCGGTCGCCAGCCGCGCCGGATCGTCAGGCCGATGCGCCGTTCGCTGCCGGGCGTGGCGACCGGCAGCGGCGCGAGCAGGCCGAGTTCCTGCTCGATCACGATCTGATTGACCGAAATCAGCGTCAGCCGGTCGCTGCGCACCAACGCGCCGCGCATCATGACGAGCGAACTTGTCTCGATCAGACCCGGCAATTTCTCGAGCGCCTGCGGCGAGAACATCCGGTCGAAATAGCGGCGCGTCGGCGCCCCCGGCGGCGAGATCACCCAAGGGTAGGCCATCAGGTCGGCAGCGCCGATCTTCTTCTTCGCAAACAGCGGGTGGCCGACGCGGGCGACGACCGAGAGAGGATCGTCGAACAGCGGGATCTGCTCGATATCGTCGATCGGGAGCGGGTCGCGCAGGGCGCCGATCAGCACGTCGATCTCGCCGTGCCGCAGGCCGTAGAGCAGGTCGTCGTAAGGGCCGTCGTAGACGCGGACGTTGACGGTCGGTCGGTCGCGGGTCAGCCGGTCGATCGCCTCCGGCAGGATGTGGCTGCGGGCAAGCGGCATCGCGCCGACGACGACGCGGCCGGCGTCGCCGCCGAGCAGTTCGGCCACCTCGGCGAAGCCGTGCTCGACCTCGACGAAGGCGAGCCTGGCCTGCTGCGCGAGAAATTCGGCCGGCTTCGTCAATTCGATGCCCTGGCCCTTGCTCTCGAACAGCGGCGTGGCCGCCAACCGCTCGAGTTCCTTGGCGGCGCGGTGGATCGAGGGCTGCGACAGACCGACGGCGCGCGCGGCCAGACTGAAATTGCCGGCTGCGGAAACCGCGATCAGCGCGCGCAATTGCGCGACCGTCATCGCCCGGTCCAGGTCCGGCGCGCCGCGTCCGCGGCCGGCCGCACGGGCGATCTCGCGCGCCCCGGCGTGCAGGAACTCCAGGGCGCGGCCGGCGCGGACACAGAACAGACGGCCGGCGGCGGTGGTGGCCATGCCGTCCGGGCCCTGTTCGAACAGGACGGCGCCGAGCCGGACCTCCAGCTTGTCGATCGCCTGCGTGATCGCCGGCTGCGACAGGTGGATCCGCTCCGCCGCGCGGCTGACGCTGCGCAGCTCCGCCACCGTGCAGAAGGCGCGCAGATGCCGCAGGTTCGGGATTTCGATCACGCCGCGGCTCCTTTCGCGCCGATCACTATAGCCAGAACTTATGCCGCATCGGAATATCGAAATGGTCGCGCCCCCGCGCGCTCCGATAATCGCCGGCGACCGACCGCCGCGGGCGAAGCGCCCCGGCCACAACGAGGATGGAACGCGATGGGTATCGTCCGCACCAGGATCGAGCGCGCCGACGCCGCCGTGATCGAAGGCCTCGCCGAATGCGGCGTCGCCACCGTGCACGAGGCGCAAGGCCGCACGGGTCTCATGTTTTCCCACATGCGCCCGGTCTGGCGCGGCGCCAGGCTCGCCGCCTCCGCGGTCACCGTCTCCGTGCCGCCGGCCGACAACTGGATGATCCACGTCGCGGTCGAGCAGATCCAGAAAGGCGACATCATGGTCGTCGCGCCGACCTCGCCGTGCGACGCCGGCTATTTCGGCGACCTGCTCGCCGGTTCGCTGATGGCGCGCGGCTGCAAGGGCCTCGTCATCGACGCCGGCGTGCGCGACACCGCCGATCTCGCGGAGATGAAATTTCCGGTCTGGTCGAAGGCGATCTCGGCGCAGGGCACGGTCAAGGAGACGCTCGGCGACGTGAACCTGCCGCTGGTTTGCGCCGGCGCGCTGGTGATGCCCGGCGACGTGATCGTCGCCGACGACGACGGTGTCTGCGTCGTCAAGCGCGCGGAAGCCGCCGACGTGCTGAAGAAGGCGCAGGCCCGCATCGCCAACGAAGGCGAAAAGCGCGAGAAGCTGAACGCCGGCGTGCTCGGCCTCGATCTCTACAAGATGCGCGAGGCGCTCGCCGCCAAGGGCCTCAAGTACGAGTGACGTTTCAGGCCGAGGGCTCGATGACCGCGAGTTCGGTCCGGTCGAGTTCTTCCTCGATGCGGTGGAAGGCGTCGTCGCCGATCTCGCCGCTGCGCCGCATCTGCGTCAGCTTTTCGCGCGCCGCCTCGACGGCGCGCTGCCGCAGCCGATCTTCGTGCGAGGTCGCCGGCGCATAGGCGTCGGGCTCGCTGTCGGCGATGGCCAGCAAACCTTCATATTCCGCGCGCACGCGTTTCGACGCCTCGCCGACTTCGCCGCGCAGGCTGTCGAGCGCTGCCCGCAGAGCCTCGGTGCGCGCGTGGCCTATCTCGTTCTCGAACTGGCGATCCTCCGGCAGATCGAGCCTGCGCAGCAGCGGGCCGAGTGTGAAGCCCTGCAGCACGAGCGTGCCGATGACGACGAAGAAAGCGCAGAAGACAATCAGGTTGCGCTGCGGGAAATCGGCGCCGAGCGACAGCGCCGCGGCGAGCGTGACGATGCCGCGCATTCCCGACCACGACACGATCAATCCGGACCGCCAGTTGGGACGCACCGCCGGATTGATCGGGGTGAAGCCGCGCCAGCGCCCGTACAAGTAGACGGCGAAGCCGTTGAGAAACACCCAGACGAAACGCACGACGACGACGGTCGCCGGAACGAGCGCCGCGATCTTGAGATAGGCGATCTGCTCCGGCCGGCTCAGGTCTTCGAGGATCGGCTCGATCTGCAGGCCGATCAGGACGAAGGCGAGCACGTTGACGAGGAACACGACGGTCTCCCACACCGCGTAGGAGGGCAGGCGCAGGCGCGCGGGCGTGCGCGTCAGCCGCGAAGCCGTCGCGGCGAAGGCGACGAGCGTCAGGACGCCGGAGAGATGAAGGCGCTCCGCGAGGATCCAGACCGCGAACGACGTCACGAACTGCACGAGAACGCTGGTCGGCGCATCCTCTATGCGGGAAATGACCCGCGACGAGACGACGGCGAGACCTGCGCCCGCCACGAGCGATAGAGGCACGCTCGCCGCAAGCATCGGAAGCATGGATGGCGCGAGCGTCGTGCTCGCCGCGGCGACGACGGCGCCCCGGAAGATCACCAGTGCGCTCGCGTCGTTGAGCAGGCTTTCGCTTTCGAGCAGGGCGACGAGGCGGCGCGGCGGATTGACGTGCCTGAGAACCGTTGACGCGGCGACCGCGTCCGGCGGCGCGACGATGGCGCCGAGCGCGATGGCCGCGGCCCATGGCATGGCGGGCGCCAGCCAATGCGCGACGGCGGCGGTCGCCGCCGTGGTCGCGACCACGGCGCCGACGACCAGGCCCGTCACCGCCGCCCAGTCGCGCTTCAGCTCCCGGATCGACAGGTCGAAGGCGGCATCGACCAGAACGGGCGCAAGAAACAGCGCAAGCGCAAGGTCGGGATCGAGCTGGACGCGCGGTATCCCCGGCGCGAAGGCAAGCGCGACGCCGACCAGCGCAAGGAAGGCGGGATAGGGCGCGCCGATACGACGCGACACGGCGGCGAGCGCCAGCGACAGAGCGAGAATGCCGAGAAGCGATTCGAACAGGAGCAGGCGCGCCTCCGGGGCTGGCGTCCTGCCCGAACTAGGGCGCAGCGGCGCGGGAGCCAGTGCGACCCCGCGCTGCGAATATCAGACGCGGCTCAGCCGCGGTCCTTCTTGCCGAATTTCTTCTTGCCGGGCTTGCCGCCCGGCGCAGGTTGCTGAACGGCGCGCTTTTGCTTCGGCGGGCCTTCGTGCCGGGGCGGCCGGTCGGGCGGCGGGCCGCGCTTGTGAAATTTTTTCGTCGGAGCGCGCTCCGGTTCGCCGCCCATGCGCTCGACGCGGACGTTTTCGCCGCCGGGCCGGCGCATCCCCGCGAGAAATTCGTCGGCGACTGCGGCGGACACTTCGAACTGCGTCTCGTGATCGAAGATGCGGATCACGCCGATGTCCTGCCGCGTCACGCCGCCCTTGCGGCAGAGCATCGGCAGCAGCCATTTCGGGTCGGCGTTCTTCTTGCGGCCGATGTCGAGCTTGAACCAGGTCGCGTCCATCATCGCGCGCGGCCCCTTGGGCAGGCGCTCCGGCGCGCCGCGCGGTTCCCGCATCGCGGGCATGGCCGACGAACCGGGATCCTCGACTTCCTCGACCGAAGGCAAGCGGGCGCGATACAGGCGCACGAGCGCGGCGGCGATCTCTTCGGGCGCGCGCTGCTCCAGAAGCTGGCGCGCCATCACGAGATCGTCCTCCGACGCCTCTTCGGTCAGCAGCGGATCCTCCGCCATGCGCCGCCGGTCGAGCTCGTGGATTTCCTCCTGCGTCGGCGGTCCGCTCCACTGCGCCTGCACCTCGGCGTTGGCGAGCAGAATGGCGGCGCGGCGCGCCCGCGACGGCGGCACGAGCAGCGCGCTCAGGCCCTTGCGGCCGGCGCGGCCGGTGCGGCCGCTGCGATGCTGCAAGGTCTCCGAATCGTTCGGCAGCTCCGCGTGGATCACCAGGTCGAGGTTCGGCAGATCGATGCCGCGCGCCGCCACGTCGGTCGCCACGCACACGCGTGCGCGGCCGTCGCGCAGCGCCTGCATCGACAGGTTGCGCTCGTGCTGGCTGAGTTCGCCCGACAACAGCACGGAGGAGAAGCCGCGTTCGAGCAGGATCGCCTGCAGATGTCGCGTCGCCTCGCGCGTGTTGCAGAAGACCATCGCCGTCTGCGCCTCGACGTAGCGCAGCAGGTTGACGACGGCGTACTCGATCTCCTTCGGCGCGACGCGCACGGCGCGATATTCGATATCGGCATGGCCGGCGGCGTCGCCCTGCACCTCGATGCGCAGTGCATCGCGCTGGTAGCGGCGCGCCAGGGCGACGATGCCCTTGGGCATGGTCGCGGAGAACATGAGCGTGCGCCGCTCCGGCGCTGTCGCGTCGAGGATGAATTCGAGATCCTCGCGAAAGCCCATGTCGAGCATTTCGTCGGCCTCGTCGAGCACGACGGCGCCGAGCGCCGACAGGTCGAGGCCGCCGCGTTCGAGATGATCGCGCAGGCGGCCGGGCGTGCCGACGACGATGTGCGCGCCCTCCTCCAGCCGGCGGCGGTCCTTGCGCGCATCCATGCCGCCGACGCAGGCGACGATGCGCGCCTGTGCGTAGGCGTAGAGCCAGCGCAATTCGCGTTCGACCTGCAACGCCAGTTCGCGCGTCGGCGCGATGACGAGCGCACGCGGCAGGCCCGGCGTCCCGCAGGTCTCGTTGGCGCCGAGCAAGGCGGGGGCAAGCGACAGTCCGTAGGCGACCGTCTTGCCGGAGCCGGTCTGTGCGGAAACGATGATATCGCGAGCGGCGGCGCGCGGCTCCAGGACCGCGGCCTGCACGGGGGTCGGCTCCGCATAATTGCGCTCGGCGAGGGCGCGGGACAGCGCGGGAGCTGTTTCGATGAAAGACACTGACGATTCCTGCAGCGCGCGTGGTGCGGCCGTGCGGGGAGAATTGGCGGCTGTGCGCCGAAGCGAGCGGCTTCTTACGCTCTTATGGCCGCGAAGGCCAATCGGCGCCGAACACCGCAGGCGCTCCCTTCT
>CXWK01068580.1_pt3 | contig 10266 bp, 11 predicted proteins | sample 590851 | NCBI WGS metagenome assembly CXWK01 (sample SAMEA3498364, study PRJEB10139) | wastewater metagenome | biome: wastewater treatment plant; material: activated sludge | place: Denmark | collected 2014-08-01
AACCTAATAGCGGAAATGATATTTTTTCTAAACTTTATACTTCTCCTATTAAACTTTTTGAATACATGGCTAGCGGTACACCAATTATCGCATCAGATATACCCTCCGTACGCGAGGTGCTAAATGATCAAACTTGTAATTTTTTTGAAGCAGATAATCTAAACAGTTTGGTAAACAGTATTAATCTTGTGGTAAATAGTACGGACAATTCTAAATTAAAGGCTGAGACCGCTAAGCTTATCGTCAAGAAGTTCTCATATACGGAAAGGGCTAGAAAAATTTTAAATTTTTTAAACCAATAATATGTGTGGAATTATAGGAATAAATAGTTCATACGAAGAAGCTGTGAGAAAGGCTGCTGGTACTTTTAGTTATCGTGGCCCAGACGGTTTTGGCTTATTTTCAGATGAAAGAGTAACCCTCGGACACAACAGGCTCTCTATAATTGATTTAAATTTTCGATCGAACCAACCATTTTTCGATTCTTCAGGTGAAATCGGGATCATTTTTAATGGTGAAATTTATAATTTCAAGGATTTGCGAGATGAACTTGATAGGTTAGGCCAATACAATTTTCGAACCACCTCGGATACTGAGGTTATGGTCTATGCCTATAAACAATGGGGGATTAAATTTGTTGAAAAACTAAGAGGTATGTTTGCCTTTGCTATATACGATAAACATCTAGGAAAACTTGTTTTAGCAAGTGATGTCAGTGCAATAAAACCAATATATTTCGCTCATACAAATGGAATTTTTGTTTTTGCTTCAGAGATTAAGGGGGTTCTTTCTTTGCTTAAACAAAAAGGGCTACCAACACCTTCAATAGATCCGGGAGCAGTAGATCTGTATTTTGCGAATGGTTATGTACCTGCTCCAAACACATTGTACACATCCATAAAGCGCTTTAAACCTAAAACTATTATTAGTTATGATCTTGCGACGGACAACCTTACTGAAGATAGTTTTGATTATAATCTCGAAAAGATTGACGAAAGTATGAAAAGTTTAAATGAAGTAATAAATGACTCTGTTAAAGCTCATCTGGTTTCTGATGTGCCAATTGGGGTTTTTTTCTCTGGAGGTACAGATTCTTCACTGATTTAAGCGATAATGAAGAAGATGAATTTTCCCATACAGGCGTTTAGCGTGGCAATATCTGGAAGGATGGGAGACAAAAAATATTTTAACGCAATAGCAAAACATTTAGACATAAGGTCTCACATTATTAATTTTGATCAAAAAGCATTCAATAGTTCATATAATGAAGTATTGGCATTGATTGATGAGCCTATTGCTAGTAACTCTATATTGCCGATGTATGCAGTTTCTAAATACGCAGCTAAGTACGTAAAAGTAGTTTTATCCGGGGAGGGAGGAGATGAATTTTTCTATGGATATAATCGCAGTCGTATTTTAAATAAAATGACACCCTCTTTTCGGAAGCGTATTGGGATTCTTGAGCAACTCTATTTGCATTTACCTTCATTCACAGGAAAAAATAGGCTTTTTGAATATTTGTTCATTTTGTTTTTTAAACCAGTTTCATATTATTTACTTACCATGTCGCCATCTCGTGATCTGCTTAACCCCGAAGCATGGAAGAGAGCTTATAGAAATCTTTCCGAAGCGGGTACAGAACCCAACTCGTTCGATTCTGATTGGTATCTTCCGAACGATCTTCTAAGAAAAATTGATCTCTCAAGTATGTATGCTTCAATAGAGGGTCGCGTACCCTTAGTAGATAGAGAGGTAATAAGAGCAGCCAAATTAGCAAAATTGTCTGACATAAATTTGAGAGTACTAAAGCCAGAACTAAAGAAGGTTCTAATAAATTATTTACCGGAAGAATTGGTTTATAGAAAAAAGAGTGGTTTTGGACTTCATCTGCCGATTTTTTTTGAACAGTCAGAAACAGTAAGACTCGATTTGGAAACAGCAATATCAAACCTAAATAAAAGAAATATCCTGCCACTAAAAAAAATTCCTGAAATTGAAAAGTTGATGAAAAAGTATCCCAATCTAGCTTGGGCAATAATTGTTCTTGATAGGGTGATTAGAAACAATAATTCTCTAGAATAGGGTTATTTTAGAGTCAAATATGATAATATAGCCATAATATATATGGATTCAGTAGATTCATTGTCCGGCAGAAAAATTATTGTTACGGGTGGGGCGGGCTTTATCGGTTCCCACATTGTTGACGAACTTATTAGACTTGGTGCCGAAGTAGTTGTGGTTGATGATCTCTCTACGGGCAGGAAGGAGAACTTGGCCCATAACATGGATAAGATTAAATTTGTTCAAGGATCTATATTAAACACGGATTTAATGAAGGAAGTGTTTAAGGGTGCATTTGCTGTAATACACCAGGCTGCACTGCCTTCAGTACCAAAGAGTATTGAATTCCCAATGGAGACCAAGATGGCCAATTCAGTCGGAACTCTTTCTGTATTTTTGGCGGCTAGAGAAGCTGGAGTAGATAGGGTTATCTATGCATCTTCGAGTTCTGTTTATGGTAACACACCTGTGCTTCCTAAGGTGGAGACAATGTACCCTAATCCATTGTCACCATATGCAGTACATAAGTTGACCACTGAATTGTATGGAAGACTGTTTAGTTCAATATACAATCTTAAGACAATTGGCCTGAGATACTTCAACATTTTTGGTCCGAGACAAAACCCTAAGAGTTTGTACGCTGCAGTAATTCCTAAATTTGTTTCTATTATGCAAGCAGGTGAGAGTCCTCAAATTTTTGGCGATGGAGAACATACGCGAGATTTCACTTTTGTCTCGAATGCGGTTCAGGCTAATATCAAGTCGCTTTTCGCTACTGAAGGTTTTGGTGAGGCATTCAATATTGCTGCTGGAAGCCAAATCTCACTCAATGATCTTGTTCATGCAATCAATAAGGCTTTAGGAACAGATCATAAGCCAATATATTTACCTCCAAGAGAAGGTGACGTCAAGGATAGCTTTGCGGATCTCAGTAAGGCAAAGAAGATCTTGGGGTATGATGTTCTTGTTCCGTTTGAGGAGGGAATAAAGATAACTGTTGAATCATTAATTAAATAATATGTCCAAACGCATACTTGTACTTACCCAGGTAATAGATAGAAACGACCAAGCTCTAGGCTTTTTCCATCGATGGGCATATGAGTTTTCTCAAAATGCGAATCCGTTGACCATAATTTGTCTATGGAAGGGAGATTATGATTTACCTAAGCACGTAAAGGTTTTGTCCCTAGGTAAGGAGAAAAAGCCTTCGAAGTTAAGATATGTGTTGCTTTTCTATAAATACTTATGGCAAGAGAGGGGTAACTATGATTCCGTATTTGTTCATATGAATGAAGAGTATGTACTACTCGGCTCATTGCTTTGGAAGATCTTGGGAAAAAAAGTTGGTATGTGGAGGAACCATGCGGGAAGCACCTTCTTTACTAAGTACGCTGTTATGTTGTCGGACATCGTATTCTGCACATCGCCAAAATCTTATACGGCTAAATTCAAGAAGACCTTAATTTGCCCAGCGGGTATTGATACTTCACAGTATGATGGTGAGTCAAATCCTAAGGATAATTCCATTTTGTTCTTCGGCAGACTGTCACCAGTGAAAAATGTGCATGTCTTTATCCAGGCATTAGAGTCCTTGAATAATAGAGGGGTAAACTTCGTGGCCGATATAGTAGGCTCTCCAGTTAATCCAGAGGATTTCGAATATGAGAAAACACTTCATAAGCTCGGAGAGAATCTAGTTAAACATGGAAAATTGAAATTTCTTCCAGGTGTAAAGCATGATGAGACCAACGATCTTTATCGTGACTACTCTCTTTATGTGAATCTTACTCCGGACGGGAGTTTGGACAAGACAATGCTTGAGGCATGTGCCTCTAGAACTCCAGTACTCTTATCCAACTCTGCTTTCAGGGGTTATATCCCAGAAATGTGTCAGCTTATGAGTTTGGAGTCAGATAGTGCCAGCGAAAAGATGAAAACTCTTTTAGAGCTTTCAATAAAGGATCGAATTGATTTAGGAGAAAAGCTAAGGAAGTATGTTGACGATTATCATGGTTTGAAAGCGCTTGTAGAAATGCTTTCGGACAAAGTTTCTAATTAAATGAAGAGCTCTTCTTTACATACCCTTAATGCGGACAAAGGTTTGAGTTTTTTCGAAAAACCTTTGTATCTTTTTTTGAATTGGTTAAACAATCTTCTGTCTTATACGAACGTAGACAAAAGAATTAATTTTAAACCGTTGAGTATGAATTGGAAGAATTATTTGGACAAGACACACAAGGAAAGCTCTATGGCAAGAAAACTCTCTGATCTTTTCTGGTGGACATTGCCTTGGGAGAAGATTAAAAATGAGTTGGGGGAAATAAACGTTTTTGATACTGGCTGTGGTTCTGGTGGCTACGGAGTAAGACTTATAGAAGCAAGTAACAACTCGGTTAATTCTTACACAGGAGTCGATGCAAAGGAGAAGGCAACTTGGAACGAATTTCAAAGTAAATACAAAAATTTTAAACTTATTAAGTCTACTTCTAACGATGTCTCCTCATTTATTCCTAAGGAAACTAATCTTATTATGACTCAATCTGCCATTGAGCACTTTGACGAGGATCTGTTGTATTTCGAACAGGTTAAAAAATTTGTTGATTCTTCAAAAAAGCCTGTCCTGCAGATACATGTGTTTCCGGCAGTATCCACCTTACCCTTGTATCTGTTCCACGGTCTTAGACAATACAATCCTAGAAATATTTCTAAGATCACCAGGATGTTTGATGATCATTCTAAGATTACCTTGATTCCTCTCGGTGGAAGAAAGGGTAAGTTGCTTCATTTTAGATATTTTACTTGGCCAGTATTAATATTGAGGAGATTTATCAAGCCAACCTTTAACCCATCAGAGTACGAGTCAGAGGTGGTAAAAGCATTGGACAAGGATTTTAAGACGATGAATAAGTCTCCAATATTCTGGGCGTTGATTATAGAAACTCGTATGAAAGAGAGGATTTTTTCCTAGTGTTTCAACTTATACTTAACTAAAAACCAGGTTAGTTGGAAGATTTTCGGATAAAGTTTGAGTACACCATTAATGTTTAGGTGTTCCTTTTTTCTGAAACTACCAATAGCTCTGAGATAAATAAGGAATATTCTTAAAAGTTTTTTTGAAGAGATTGTTTGTTCTTGTTTGAATCTGACAAACAAATCATTTTCTCCTTGAGATAGATTTATATAATGACTTATGTTTCTAATAGTGTTGTGTGCAGAGAGGACTCTTTTATCTAAGTTTAATGTTTGGGTAAATGACTCTGGATATATGCGGTAATTTAGCAACGGTTCGAAGAAGTTTGCAAAGTGTGTATCGGTAGAAAAAAGTAGCCTGCTCCAAAGTTCATAGTCTTCAGAATTAGATAGATGTTCATCATAGTGGTGACTCTTTAGAATATCTGCTCGTGCCATAATTGTCGGATGATACATTGGGGTGGAAAATAGGCTCGACCATTTTATTAGGATGTGACTTTTGGGTTTCCTAATAATTCTGATAGGTTTGTCTTCGCTATCAATCTCAAGTATTGAAGAACCAATAATGCCGATGAATGGGTTTTGGTCTAAGAAGGAAGATTGTTTTTCTAGTCTGTCTTTAGTACTAATATCATCGGCATCCATTCTAGCAATATAGATACCTCGAGCTTCTCTGACCCCAATATTTAGTGATGCGGCTAAACCAATATTCAGAGGATTCTTTATATAGCGGATTCTATCATCACTAAAGCTTTTGATGATTTCCTCTGTTTTGTCTATTGAGCCATCGTCAATAATAATGAACTCAAAGTCATTAAAGCTTTGGTTTAGGATGCTCTGTATTGTTTTTGAGATAAATCTGTCTGCATTATATGCAGGCATGATCACACTTATTTTTGGTGCTTTAGACATTTTGAATACCAATTTTTTTAAATGCGTCGGCGTGAGATGCCAAGAACCTCTCTGTGCTAAAGTTCGAGACAGCATTTTCGCGTGCACCTATACTCCATTTTAACCAATCTTTTGAGATTTCTTCTATTGCCGTTGCAACTGCTTCAGGTGATGGATAATAGAACTTTTCTCGAGAGACGGGGACTTCTATAGTGATCCCGGCAGTTGGGGTGGTCCATTCAGCAGATCCTCCTGTACTGCCAGTTATAACAGGGAGACCAGAGGCCATAGCTTCTGGTAGGACATTTGGAGATGAATCCATGTGCTTGGTATGGATAAATACATGTCCCTCACGATATAAATCTGGAGATTCATGTTGTAAATACTTTCCTCTTCTGATCACTTTGCCATCAAGGTTCCATTCTTTAATTTTTTGATTAATCTCTTCCTCAGCATTAGGCCATTCTGCTGGACCGTATGACCTGAGTTCTGCATCGAACCCCTTATCAGTAAGTATTTTTAATGCTTCAAGAGGAATCATAATTTTCTCAGGAGTCATAGCTGTACCTAAGACCATGATTCTAAAAGGTTTGAGTGGTGGGTGGGGTACTGCAGGTTTGAACGTGTCTATCTCGCAACTATTGACGATGATACTCCATGGTCCAGTAGCCTTGGCTACAAGATCATCTGCCTCCCCCTTAGCAAAATTGCTTTGATACGCAACATAGTCTGCAAACTTCAAACTACTCATTTCTTTATTTATTCGTTGCCAAGTGTCTGGAGCCCAAGCTTTGACTCCGATACCATTCTGATTCCAGAATACCTTGATACCTCGTCTTTTGGCTTCTTTGACCCAAATATCTGGATAAGCAGGCAAAGCACTAGAAACAAGGTAAATTATATTGAAGTTATTTATATATTCTCCCCAACGTTTGCGTAGATACTTTAACTTAACTTTTCCTCCTCTAAGGAACTGACCTTCAGGAGGTAGAATGCCGGCGAAGTTAATGCGTGGTTTCTCAAACCCTTGTGGACCCTTTCTCATCAGCCACTTTATATACAAACTGACTACAAATCTTTTAACAGAAAGGGGCAAAAACTTTCTCAAACCTTTAGGCATTCTGTTAATGATCATGTATTTGAGGTTAATACCCTTAGGTACTCCTTAGCAACATTCTGCATGCTTGAAATCGATATCTTGGCTCTGTAGCCAGGAATATTATTTGCAATCTTCTCGATAGCTTCTAGTGCCGTTGGACCGTCTGTGAATCCTTCGCCAGCTTCTCCTACAAGCTCTGGATGGCCTCCAGAGCTTAGATAAGCAGTAGGAAGACCGCTCGCAAGTGCCTCAATAAGTGCGTTAGAGCAAGGGTCATCCTCACTTGGAGCTATATAGATATCGTGCTGCTTCAGTATTTTGGCTAGTTCATCTGATGGGACTGGGTCAATTATTCTGGCACCCTTAAAGACAGCTTTTGTTCTTCCTACAAATGTTAGTTCATATTTACTGTGATCCAAATGTTCATCTAGCCATGAAAGTAGGGGACCACCTTTTTTAGGATTGTTGGACCAAGCTGTTGCTATGAGTTTAATTCTACGAGCACCATCGGGATCTGTAATTCTACATAATGAATTAAAAATTTCACTGTCTGTACTATTCACTATGACAGTTGGGTTTTTATAATTTAAACCTAGGTCTTTGTATTTGTTTGCACTGTAATTTGATATGAATACTGTTGCATCAGCTAATCGTTCATTGAGTTTTTGAGTGTCTCGGTCAACCTCAATGTCGGTCCCTCTATAAACTCCTATTGGACCAGCTAGGCGATGGACCATTCTCATCTTGTACTTATTTCTAAGTTTTAGAAGTTTCTCAGCATCAAAATTAAATGAATTAAATAAGCAAGCCTTAGTATTTCTACCAATTGTATTCCGGCCTACATCTACCCCTAATTTAATTAATTCCTTCTCAAGTGCGATAAGGAATTGATTACCTCCGCCGTAGGGTGGTTTGTGGAATTCGTGAAAGATTACTATCTCAGAGCCGTTTAATAAATGTTTTATCCTTTGAAATATGTTTCCCATAATTGTGTTTGTGAGAGATAGCTGTTTTGCTCGGCTGTTTTTCTTCCAACTGTGACAAGTTGTTGTTTGAGGAGATCGTTATTGCTTAGTTCAACCAATGACTGGTACAAACCTTGAACATCCTCAATATCTGTCATTATAGCATTCTGACCACTTGAGACTAAGTCTTGGCATTGTCCGACCATGGTTGTTATGAGCGGTATTCCTTTAGACATTGCTTCAAGACATGCCTTAGGACCCCCTTCCTCACGAGAAGTAATTAGGTAGTAGTCTAATGCATCATATAGATTACTTACATCTTTGTACTCCTTAAGTAACTTGTGTGTGTAGGGGATACCTAGCTCTTTTAAGCCATTTTTGATATATCCTCTTGAAGGCCCAGAGAGAAGAATGTGTAGATTAGGGAAGTCTTTTTTTATCTTCTCAACTACTTTTAGGAAAATGTCTGGACCCTTGATAAGTTTTGGCTCATTGCCCTCACCCCATCCAACTCCGTCTTTCTGAAATGACCCTATCACTAAGGCTCCTTGATCTATATTTAACTTTTGTCTTGAAATTCTTTTGTTCTCAATCGTCTGTGTGGGGAATATATTGACATCTAAACCGATTGGTATGATCATGATTTTATCTTGCTTGATTCCTGTTTTCAGCAAGGCTTCCTTCATTGCTTTGTGAGACACTCGTATCTTGAATATTTTATCTTTATGTTTGGATATCATCTCAAAGCATTTTTTGTAACTCTCACCATGCTCTGGCTTACCATGAAAGTAGTCTACAGAGATTCGATTTCTGCTTTTGTATATATTTGAATCAAGTAGAGAGAATTGTGATGAGTAATGAACTATTTGAGACACATTCCAATACATTTTTTTGACAACTTTAGTTTTATAGCCCAAGGTCTCACTAATCTTCTTTAAGGATTTAACCTCCTCATCAATTACCCAGTCTGCATTGTCTCCAACTATATATAGTCTGCTATATGGTCTGTCAAAAAATGGAACCATCTAAAGCGGTTTTAATTCTGACCAAATTTCTCCCCAAACTACTTGTGTATGTATGGGTTTTAGTCCTGCTTCAGTCATCTCTTTTTCAAAACTCTTTATAGTAAATTCAGTGAAGTGAGTCTCGTCTAGCCTGCTGTCTATTCCGAGCTCCTTTGCCATGGGAACTATCCAGTCTCGATCAAAACAAGGGACTCTTATTAGCCATCGATCTGGATTGTTCTTAGCCTGGACCATTTTCAAGAACTCGACTCTATTATCAATGTGCTCCAAGACGTTGCTCATAACAGCTGTATCAAATTTCTCCTCAGGCAAATCTATCCATGCATCACCTTGGAAAAAATTTAGATTCTTGTGCAGGTAAAGCTTTTTTGAAGTATCTACATTTTTTTGTGAGAGCTCTATACCAGTAACAAGCGCTCCAGCCTCGGCCATCTTAAAGGAGAGAAACCCTCTACCAGAACCAATATCGAGCACCTTCTCGTTGGGTATCATTCTTTCTGTAAAGAACAAATGATATTGCATTAATCTGTGTTTTGGGTGGACACCACCTTCGTAGTCAGAAGCTCTGTCTGATATAAGAGTCAATAGTCTTTTGTGGATGCTTAGCATAAAGACGAGGGCATCTTTAGGTTTAGCAGCCCTTCCATAGAATCTTATGGGTAGATACGCAAGGTAGAAGAAAAGTTTATTGATCATTTCTTTCTCATTATAATACCGTATCCAGTCGTCCAGTCCTTAAGTATCGGGGATTCTGTTCTTTCATCTAACCACATCATAAATTTACTATCCAAGATTGAACTGGCTCCCAAGACTTATTCTTTGCTCTAAACAAGTGTTGTACCATAAGTCCCAAGACAGCAAAGAAGCTCCCATGTTTTTCAATTTTTATTATCTCAAATTTATTCTTTTCAGCGACTAGTTTCCAATAACTATCTGTATATCTAGCATAATCGTCCGGGTCTCCATGTACCGGATAATTGAAGGGGACAGATATAAACAACAAACCATTAAATTTGAGTATCCTTCTAGCTTCTCTGATCACAGGTTCTGGCTCTGGAATGTGTTCAAGCAATTCTCCCATAACCGCTACATCATAAAAATCATTATTAACTGGAATGTTGTCTGCACTAGCAAGGATATCTGGTTCGTTCGTTTTATCGATATTTACATATGTTACTTCTCCATGATCACTAGTATTAAACAGACCTCTCTTATTTTTCTTCTTACCTCCTATGTCAATTATTTTAATATCTGA
>CXWK01079307.1_pt1 | contig 10262 bp, 6 predicted proteins | sample 590851 | NCBI WGS metagenome assembly CXWK01 (sample SAMEA3498364, study PRJEB10139) | wastewater metagenome | biome: wastewater treatment plant; material: activated sludge | place: Denmark | collected 2014-08-01
TTCTTTTGCTTTTGGTTCTAGTTCGCTATACTCGTATAGCTTAATTGTTTTTGTTTTCATGGTGATTTATTGTCCAGCTCGCACCGCACCACACCAAAAAACAATGCTTTTCTTTCTATCAAGTACCACGTACACGTTTCGTTCTCTTGTGTATTGTTAATCTTTTTTGATAAATGATTCTTTATACAATGCTTTGCCCAGCGTTTTGATGACCTGTATCGCAATGCCTCCAGTGATTTCGGCTTCTTGTTCTATGCCGTCTTCGTCCTTGTAGCTTACTTTGATATAGTCCTCGCCCTCGTGGATGAGCTGTATATCACTTATTTTGCCCTCTGATTCCTCCTCCATTTCCTCGTCAATCAATTGCATGATGTCCGAGCCGTCCTCGTGATACCACTCCGACCAGTCCATTTTCCCTGTTGAGTCGTCGTATATCTCCAGACCAAAAGCGTTTGAGTCGATGCTTGAGTCTTTCAAGTCTTCCGCGATTAGTGCACGGATGACGTTCTTTGCCTCGTCTGTGTTCTGTACAGTGTGATAGATTGGCGATGATGGCATATTCTTTATGTGCCATACTCGCAATATTTTTTGTGTTTCCATAATGTGTGTTTTTTATTATTGTCCAGCTCACACTTGAAAACAAAACGTGTACGTGATACTTGATTTTGTTACACTCCCTCTTTTCTGATGCCGTCCAGTCTTGTTGATAATGTTTTCAGAACACCAAGCGCAATGCGTGCGCCGTAATGGTTCCGAGATAGTAGCCGTCCACGGGTATTTGACCCGACATAACCCATGCAATGAAGCCGAGCACGTCGAGCGCAAGCAGTCCCGCGATGGTGTAGCCGATGAATGAAAGGATATTGCGCATGTTATTTTATGTCGCCGTTTCCCCACTCCGAGACGTTGACCCATGCACCGTCCCACTTCTTGCCGTTGAGTATGAGAGAACNNTCCCACTTCTTGCCGTTGAGTATGAGTTCACCTTTTCGGCGATATACTCGCACACCTCGCAAGCCGTTTAAGCGCTCGCGTGTGGTGTTCGTGTCCCAGCCCGCGTCTGTGATTTCTAAGCCCTTTGCTGTATGCCTTGCTATTGGGTTAGCGTGAAGGAAAAGCGTTTCGCCGTCCGTCATGCTGTTACCTTGCGCTAGTTTGTTTCTGCTCTCAAAAGCCGAGCAGATGGCTGTTGTTATTTTTCTCATGATACGATTTTATTTTTGCGCGTGTGCGTGTTAGATTGTCCAGCTCAAACCAGAGAGCACCAGAAAAGAGAGAATGTAACGTATGAGCTAGAGCAGTCCGTACAGGATACAGACCAGAGCGGGGATGAATGAGCGAGACTGATACAATATTATTTTTGTGTTGCCTTGCTTTGGTGTAAACACCTGCAAGGCTCTCACTGATTCTGTCCACTCTCCCCAGTGGATACCCTGTACGGATTGCTTTAGCTATTTGTCAAAGAACATTTATATCCTCATTGGATATACTAAGAGTATATACCCAGTGCTATCTAGTGTCAAGTATTACTATAGGTTATCTGTGGATAACTCTAGTTTATACCAGTTACGATATAGGAAATATAGCATGTCAAGGGCTACAGCTCTATGCTGTGCTATATGTACCAGTACAAGCATCATTGTTTGGATAGTACAGGAACGTATCAGCGTCCCTTTCTAGCATCTAAAAGGGGGGACTGTCTCCTTCTTTTCTACCACGTCCATGCCATTTCTTCTACAAACACAGGACACTTGACCATTTCTTGTACGTGTTGCGTACTGTTCTGCTATTATTCCAGCTCATTGACCCACACTAGACCGCGTACATGTACCAGACCCGCTCAAGTCTAGCCCGAACCAAGGACAAGGACACAGCACAACACACGGACTTGAAATGTCAAATAAGGGTGGTGGGTGTATTCCTGACACGGGATTTTTTTTTGGGGGGGACACCCCCTACAAATTTGGTGTTCTGTACTGAACTTTTCCTGTTCTGGCTAGAGTCTGGTACCATCGGGGGATTTTTCATGGAAAAATTGTCGTTCTCGGTGGGGTTCGGTGGGCTGGCGAAGCCGAAGTTACCACGAAGTTCGATACCAGACGGGAGAGAAGGAAACGGAGCACAGAAAAGCCATCTGCGTATTTAGAATTACGTAGAGGTATGGAGTGGGGGCGGACTTTTCTGTACGTGAGCGTTCTTCTCTTTACTGGTATGTACCAGTCCAGCGCGGTGTCGTTAGGTTTCCGTGTTGTTTGAGTCGTCGAGTTTCCCACTCGTTCGACAAGAAGTGCCTTTGGCCGTTCGCTCGGTATGTATTGTGATGGGTTCGCTAGAGCTTTTCAGCTCGGCGGGGAAGATTCGGGTGGAGCGCCTGTTGCCCGATTCGCCATCTCAATTCTTTGATAGGGGTCTTTTCACCCTCTTTTTGAAACTCACTGTACAGATTTGTGGAGTGGGTACCATCTGGTGACTGCCCATCCCCCCTTGCCTTTATGACCTCATCGGCTTACTCCAGGCTATATCGTCGCACTTTTCCTGGAACGATGATTGTTTTCTAGCTCTCGCCCTGCATTCTGAATCCGACACGGGACACCTCACGACAAGTAGCTTCTTACGAAACTCAAAGACGTGTAGGATTCAGAGTGCAAAGCGGGAACTTGGTTATCGAATCAAATTGCGGGTGAGCTGACTTAACGACACAACAGGAAAACCCGCGAGGTATTTCTACCTAACGCGGGTTTCGCCTGTACAACGCTCTATGCGGTGGTTTGAACCACATGAAGAAGCATAACCCCCAACTGATTGGGTGTCAACACCTCTCTGTGATTCAAACCTAGTTGAGTGTTGTAAGCTCATGTAGGAAACTATATACCCTGCCGAATTTTTACGCAAACATTTTCCACTGTGCATAACTATTCAGACATGACTTTTTGAATTGTTCAATCCCCCTCTAGTAGTTTTTCCTCTGATTGTGGTATTATTTTGTGTAATGGAACACACTCAAGAGGAAGAAAACGATATAGAAGAAACTTTGGAACCCCAATCTCATGGTGGTGCTCTTAAGCGTGAGAAGAAAAAGCCAGATGCTACAGGGGTCTCGTACTATGGGGATGACTTTTTCCGTTACATGAAAATTGATGAGTACCGCGACCTCATCCCTGCTTTCAAGGACATGTACTATGCGCGGATGATTGCCGACCCGACGACGAGAATCACGCATCTTCTCAAGGAATTTAATGCAAACCTCAAAGACACAGGCACGGGCAGATTTTTTCATCCATACACCGTCCAAGTATCCAACTGGAAAAAGAAATGGGATAAAGATATTTTAGCAAAGAAGGGAATGATGGTTGAAACCGTTACGGCGAAGAAGCACGTACAGCAAGTTATGAAGACAAGAGCGGGCGGGGACAATGGGATTGTCGAGTATGTGCCTCCCGCATACGAAACGCTTGAGCAGGGACTCCAAACCCTCGGAGGTGAACTTGTGAATGATGCGATGCAGATGATGCGTGATGACCAAGACCTCGAAGATATTTATGATTCGGACGAATTGATAAAACGAAAGACATACATCGTGAATGTTTTTGGGCACGTCACGAAAATGGTGCACGGAAAAGCTGCGCTGCTTTTGAAAGCGTCTCAAGAGAAAAGAGAGAACGCCTCGTTCCTCATGGATTTGATGAAGAAGGCATCGTCGGGAAAAATGGGCGAGGCTGAAATAAATACACTCAAGTCGAATTATCAACCAACTACTCCTCCAATGGAGACTGCACATGTCTCACGCGTATAACCTAAACGACCTCGCTACCTCAACAATGAGTAACGAAGAGAAGCTACGCTTCTTGGATTTGCTGTTGCTTGAAGCTCGCGGACGCGCTGACATCAAGGTTTTTGCCGAGGAGATTCTCGGTGTTCCACTCAACCCGTATCAGATAAAGTGGCTCACCTACACAACGACTCCCCGCTCGCAGTGGAAGGAAAAGTTCGGTATCGAAATCGAAGACATTGGTGGATTTCTCTATGGCTCAAACATTTCTGCAATCGGAAACCAGTCTGGAAAAACTGTAGGTATCGCCATCAAGCATATCTACATGAATAAATATAAAATTGGAATGGACTTGGACTCCGATTTGATAGACCGCGCACACTACGGAACGCTAAACATCTCACCTCACTCGCGTCAGACGAAGGCGTGCTACCAACACATCAAGGATATTTTGAATGGGCAGTTCATGATTGATGAGGATGGAAAGAAAAGACTGAACGTGCTTCATCCTCTCATGCAAAACTTTCTTGTCGGTGACAACGTGAACCTCGGAGAGATTCGCTTCGCAAATAAATCCGTCATGTATTCTGTTCCAACAGGACAAGACCAGGCATCCTCACTTGCGGGTGCGCAGTTCGGATATATTTCATACGACGAATGTTCCCAGTCGCTCCACTTGAAATCGGAGCTGGGTGCAAAGATTCTTTCTCGTCTCATCAAGTATGGATGCTGCCTCGACCTCATCGCAACTCCAGAAGTCGATTCGCCTTCTCACCAGCAATATTTGCACCTCGTACGTCTCGGCCAAGCTGGAAAGCAGGGATGGTGGGCGCTCACAGGTATGGGTATGGACGACAACATTTTCATTCCGAAGGAACAGCGCGAAAGAGCGAAGGCTTCCCTCCTCGCAACAGATAAAAAGAAATATCGACAGGTTGTCAAGGGTGAGTTCATCACTTCTGGGAAGCGATATTTTGATACGAATGAGATTGAGAACCTCTGGAAGTTGTCGGGGAAGCGCCACTGCGTAAATGGCGGGAAGTATCTTTTGGTGGCCGACTGGGGAATGTCAGACACGGGAGACCTTTCGGTTTTCTTGGTCTTCGACTACACCAATTTCCACATGGACGGAAAGATAGATTTGGTAAACCACGAGTCTATACAAGGCGGTTCTCCCCAAATGCAGTTCTCACTCCTACGTACCCTGTATGAACAGTACACTTGGTACGAAGAGGATGGAACGACGGAGCACAAGCCTGTTTTCGTGATGGATGCCGAGGCGTTGGGGGGTGTCGTCATCAAGAAACTTCTCGTGCTTTTGAAGCCGAAGGGGTACGACATCGACAAGGACATCGGCCTCATGGAGACCAAAATAAAGATGTCCACAAACCGAGACTATATCGAAAGTGACATTGATGGTGCTATAATTGAAAAGAATCCAGATTTCGGTTCGGTACGTTCCTACTACATAGACGAATTGAACGAACAGCTCGGTATATATCATGTCGATGATGCCAAACTGACAACTGACTTTGCGATGGCCTTCATGATGGGAGTGAGCTACATAGCCAAGAAGTTCTCGCGAGTTGCGGGAAAGTCAGTATCTTTAAATCCATTAGCAAGTTATAATGCACAGGTAAGTCGAGAACCTGTCAAATCGAGTAGCCAACAATCATATTTTCATAAACATTAAAAACCATGGGACTCTTAGCATATTTTAAGCAAGAATTTTCAGTCGGGGAGCAAAGCCCCCGTGCTCTTGAGCTTTCTAAGTACGTAACAGCTATGGACGGTACACTCCGTTCTGACTGGACACGTAGAGTATACGGAGACGGTACGTACTCTGGATACAAAACCCTTCGTGATTTTTACAAGGGTAAGCAATGGAGCTTCAAAAAAGAAGGTGGAGGTACCATGCGTACCTACAACTACGTTTTTACAGTCGTGGAAAACATGACTGCCTTTTTGACGAATGAACCACCACAAATGTCATGCCCTTCGCGCGACATTGCAAATCCTGTTGAGCGAGCAATTGCCGAAGGAAAGACAAAACTTCTTGATGCGATTCATGAAGAGAACTACGTGTCACTGGTATTCCAGAAAGCCGTACGCACAGGTTCAATCACTGGCGACGCATTTATCTTCGGAGCGATTCCAACTTTCAAAACAGAAGCAGAGGTAGACTCCGAAGGAAAAGTCACAGGCAATACTAAAAAAGTTTTTGACTCTATCCGATACTGGAACATTGAGAAGCCAGAGACAATTCGCGTGATTTGGAAAGATGAAAACTTCGCGGAGATTGGCGGGTTCATAAAACAATATCGAATCTCTGTCGCTATGGCAGAGAAAATGTTTGCCGAAGAAATCAAAGCATCGAAAGTAAAAATTGTCGCTGACCACAATACTGAAAATGCTGGAGACCCAGAACCTACTGACGTTCCAATGTGTACGGTCAAGGAATATTGGGACGAGAATGAATATCTTTTGATGTTCAACGCGGACAATAAGCCCGTCCACTACATGAAGCATGATTGGAATTACATACCGCTTCAATACGTTCCAAACATCCATCTTCCTGGCGAACCAAAGGGAACCTCCGACATCGAGCATGAACTCGACCCGCAGCAGGAATACAATGAGCGTGCCTCTGACATGGCCGACATCATCAAGGAAATTTCCCGACCTGCATACTGGGGAAAGAATCTCGACAATCTTACCGAAGTTCGTTCGGGTCAAATCGTCGTGTACCAAGTTGGTGACGATGGTGAAATCAATGCGATGCCAAAGTCAGGCAACGTGTTCCCAATGGAAAACTATTTGAATGACCGAAAGAATGACATCATCTCTCTTTCTGGTTTGAACCAAGTTCTCTACCCTGGCTCACAAACTCTTCAAGCTACTGGCCGTGCTCTCTCTGTTGTTATGCAGGGAGTCAACAATAAGATTGCACTCCGAAAAGAGTGGTGGATTAAGGCGTTCAAGGAACTCAATAAATCAATCCTCTTCCTTGCAGAAATTTATATTCCAGATGCAAAGATGCTTATTGGCGGGTACTACAAGACTGATGTGTTTATCTCATCAGTGCTTCTTCGTTCTGTCGCTGACGAAATCAATAAGTTCCAAGCAAAGGTACAATCACTCACAACCACTCAACACAATGTGGGTATTCAGAATCCTTCCGAAGAGCAGAAACTCATGAAGGAAGAATTGCAGGATGAAATTCTTGCAACTGAAATTGCAAAACAGCCAGGTCTTCTCCATCAGATTCTCGCTGACCGTGTTGCACAGATGAACCAGTCAACTGGTGGAGCTGTCACTGGTATGGGAATGGGAGGAGTCAATGGCGCACCGCCAGCGATAAATTCCGAATCTGAAAATGCTCCAGGGGATAATCCACAATCGGGTCGTGGGGTCGCATCACCCGTAAGTCCAGAGGGGGCAATCGCGCAGAGAGCAGCTCGCGCGGGCGCAGCCACGGCAATAAAGAAATAATTTTATGGCAATAGAACTAAAACGAACAACTCAATTTAATGTCAGCGTCGTTGTAAACAACGCGGTTTCTGCTGTGCGTGCTGTACGTGCACAGGAATCTTCTCGAAAAGAAGCGGAATTTCAGAAGGCTGTCGCCTCTGGTCTCACCTATGCAGACCAAGTGAAGTATCGAGAAGAGCAACTCAAGAAAGAAAGTGAGGGTGGTTTTCAAGATGTCGAGTACATCGCCGAACTTGAGAAAGCTATCGCACAAACAAAACAACTTTCACGATTTGAAAAAATCCGAACGAAGTACAAAGATGCTCTCGATGATTATGTGACTGGAAAAGAAAGTATCAACTCATATCTTGAACTTTTGAATGAAACTCTCGATGGAGAGAAGGATGAGACAATGCGTACTGAAATCAGAAATCTTATTTCACAAGCTACACAGGAAAAGGCAACAAACGAATTGAACGCGATTAAAAACCGCGCTCTTGTCGCACAGAAAGATAACTCGGTGAACACAATAAATAATTCCATTTCTGAAATTAAGTCACGACGTGCACGTGCTTCTATCGCAGAGAATGAAGACGAGGTTGCAATGTGGGATGAGACTCTCATCGCGCTTGAAGGCTCGAAGGCAAAGCTCCAAATCGAAGACTCGATGAACGAGATTACTTTCAAAATAAATAAGTACAATCCGAAGGCTAATGACAAGCTCGGATATTTGAATGATGAAATTGCAAAGGCTGATTCACGAAACGAGATTACCTACAATGGTGTCACGTATGAGTCGATGAAAGCATTTTGGGAAAACAAGCGAGGTGAGTACATTTCGTCTGGATACTTCGATGAGGTTAAAAAGGATATGGATGCAGAGACCGCACGTATCGCTTCGACTTCTTCTTTCGGACAGATTCCAACCGCTCGAATCGCAGCCGTGAATGACTACTTCAATTCTCTCAAGTCTCGACCAGAGTTCGCTCCGTTTGCAGACCAGATTGAACAGAAGCGTGTGGAAAATCTATCAGCTATGACTAATGACCTTGCAGAGTCAATCTTCAATGAGGAAGCAACTACAGGCGACAGAGCGAAAGCCGAGAATGCAATTCTCGGTCTTGAGCAGAAGTTCGGTATCTCCGTTTCACGTGAACCTTTTGCTCGTGAACTTTCTAAGGGAAGTTCTATTGCAGCCGAAGCTCTCAAAACTCCAAGCGCCCCTGGTGTTGGTGGCGCTGCTACTACAGGCGGTAGTTACGTGGTTGCTGCGGGTGATAATCTTGGCAGAATTGCTGCAAAAAATGGTGTTTCACTTCTCCAGCTTCTTGATGCAAACCCAGAGTATAAGGCGAATCCAAACATGGTTCGACAGGGTGCGACAATTAAGCTCCCAGGTGGCGCTCCAGTTGCGACTGCTCCAGCTCCTACTACTCCAACCACACCTTCACCTACGACCCCAACTGCTCCAGTGACTCCACAGAATAAGCCGACAGTCACGGCTCCTACAACTCCACAAAATCAGCCAACAAAACCTATCGCTCCTACCCCAGTAAATACACCTGCTCCAGTGAAGCCAGTGACCCCTGCTCCAACCCCAGCAGTGGCACCAGTGGCTACAACCACTCCGAAGTATACTGGTACGAGCGTGGTTGACCTGCTCAAGTCGAAGGGACAGGATAGCTCGTTTGCAGCAAGACAGAAGCTCGCGCAAGAAAAAGGAATCGCGAATTACACTGGAGCTGCACAGCAAAACGACCAGCTTCTTAAATTATTGAACACATAAATTTATGGCAAGACTACTTGGATTTCAAAAAAGAACAGGCGAGGGGCAAGCATCATCCGACCAGATGATTCGCATTCTCGAAAAAACATACTTGAACCGCACACAAAGCGGGGAATTTACCAATGAAGCAGAAGTGCAGGGTCTCATTGATGGACTCAATAAGATGCCACAAACTCCAGACGTTATGGAGAAAGTTGCCGAACTTGAAAATAAGAAACTCGGTTTCAAGAGTAGACAGAATGATATTTTAAACTCAAAGGCAATCTTCGAGGACAATTTGAATGATGCCCTCCGCGTTGAAGCACGAAACAACTACAAAGATATTGGAATGCTCATCGGAAATTACATGAATGTGTATGCTGATGCCGAAGAAAAAATTGACCAGTACATCAGCGACAATGTGTATACTCGATACGGCGCATCCGCTACTCCCCCACAAGAACTTCTTGACCTCAAGAATAAAATCAAAGAGCGTGCTCGATACTATTCGACTCTTACCGCTTTGATTTCGTCTCCAGAAGGAGCGAGCGCTATCAACCCAGAACAGATTGCTGTTCAGATGCAGACAAACCCTCTTACTGGAAATATTATTTCCGTGGACGTGGTACCTCGTGGAGAAGTCTCAAAGGAGTATATGCAAACTGACATTAAAGCAAAACTTGGCGGTGGTACTTCTACTGCATTCCCAATCTTTATAAACGGTCAAGCTGATAAGACGACAGCTCTTGGAACACAGACAAAATTTGGTCGTCTCGGCTCAATGGAATTTCGTGGAGTCGATAAACTTGAAGGTGGAGAAGATGAACAGAAAGAACGAACAAAAGAATTGGGTGACGGATATGGTATCGGCCAACTCAAAGCTCAAAATGAGCATGTCGGAATATTTAGCTGGCTCAATCCTTTCTCTGATTCAGATGAAGAATCGGCAAACAAAGGTCTTGATGCTGCTCGAAAGGACGGTATGACCTTCAACGATTTTAATTTCGATGGCAATGATATTCCAGCGAAGTCTGTCGTCCGAAAAGGAAATCGTCTGTACTTCCAGCAGGAAAATGGCGATGTTTCTGAATTTGATGGTGCAGATTATCGAGAGAAGCAGGAGAATGCAAAGAAATATCTCACACAGATTGGAGCTGACCCTGCGAAGGTGAATGCGCCACTCTACGCTGATGATGTTTACTTTGTTGCTCCAGATGGAAGCTCAAAAGTGAAAGATAAAATTGGTGCTGATTACTT
>CXWK01003068.1_pt3 | contig 10261 bp, 7 predicted proteins | sample 590851 | NCBI WGS metagenome assembly CXWK01 (sample SAMEA3498364, study PRJEB10139) | wastewater metagenome | biome: wastewater treatment plant; material: activated sludge | place: Denmark | collected 2014-08-01
GCTGTCTCGATCCACTCCACATCGTAGCCCACATGCTCGGCCACCCGCGCGATGCGCGTGGTGAACATGAGGTCGGAGACGAAGGCGAGTAGGATGGGCATAGTTTGCGGTGGTCAGTGGTCAGTTGCCAGTTGGTCGCCAACTGGCAACTGCCAACTACATGAATGGATTCTTCACCGGAATGCCCGGCGCCAGCCACAGGAGGAAGACGGTGTGGCGCTCACGGCCGTCCTTGTCCGGGGCGGTCGCGGGGACATAGATGAGGCGCAGGTCGCGGGCGTCGTAGAGCCAGACGGGGCCGCCGATCTGGCTCATGTGGGGCGAGAGCGGGTTGCGCGGGTTTTGCAGCAGGTGATCCATCGCCTTGGCCACCGCCCCCAGAGAGGCGCGGCGGAAGACCATTGGGATGTTCTCCAGTGGTTGCATGAAGGTGCGGGCGACACCCATCTCCCAGCGCGGCGGGTCGGTGTAGCGGGCGCGCGGCCGGAAGGACGGCTCCCACAGGCTCTTGAGCATGTCGCTGACGCGCGCCGGGTGGGTGTGGGGCCAATAGGGGTGGCCTTCGCCGGTGCGCAGCCAGTGATCGTAGATCCGCCACTCGTCCAGGCCGGCGGCGATGGCCGACAGGTCGGCGGCGGTCAGGGCCTGGGCCGTTACCATCGCGGGCGGCGCGGCCTGGAAGTCGATCTCGGCCGCCGGGCGCACGTCGGCGAAGGCGGCCAGCACGCCGTTGTGGTGGGCGATGATCTGCTCGGCCGCCAGCGCGCCGGGGTAGGTGCTGTGGGCGTCGGCGGCCAGCACGACCTCATAGCCTAGGCTGCGGGCGCGGCGGGTGGTGGTGTCGATGCAGTACTCGGTCTGCATCCCGACCAGGACGAGCCGCCCGATGCCGCGCTCGGCCAGGACACCGGCCAGCGTGGTCTGATGGAAGGCGTCGGGGGTGTGCTTGTCGATGATCGCCTCGTCAGGCTGGGGGGCAAGTTCAGGGTGGATGGCCCAGCCGGGGGTGTGTGGCGCGTCGGGGTCGTCCGGGCCGCCGTTGTTGCGGACGAAGACAACGGGCGCGCCGGACGCCCGCGCCCGGCCGGCCAGCTCCTTCAGTCGCGCCAACACCGCCGGCCCGTCGTAGACCGGGTCCGGCTCGAACATGTTCACCTGGGTGTCGATGAGGACGAGGGCGGTTGTGGTCATGAGGGGATTATAGTGTTGTTGCGGGGCGAGAACCAGCAGTCGAAGGGGGGCGGGGGAGTAGGGGGGAAGGGGAGAAAGACCCTCTCCCTAACCCTCTCCCAAGGGGAGAGGGGACGGCGATCCCTCACCCAGGGGAGAGGGGATAATCGTTGGGCAGAGGGAGCGGGCGCACTATAATGGCCGCCATGTCCACGAAACAGACCAAAGTCCCTGCTCCCGCCTATGCACGAGTGGCCTTTGATGCGGTGGCTGACCCGGCGGCCGTTGTTGTTGCCGGCCCGGCCCGGTTCACTGTCCTGACGCCGCGGCTGATCCGCATGGAGTACAGTCCCGACGGCCACTTTGAAGATCGGCCCAGCCAGGTCTTCTGGCACCGCCGCCAGCCCGTGCCGCCGTTCGAGGCCCGGCGCGAGGGGGACGGGCTGACGCTGACCACCGAGGCATTGCGCCTGGTCTATCGCGGCGGTGACTTCGCGCCGGAGACGCTCAGTATCGCCCAGTTGCCCGACGGCCCCACGTGGCGCTACGGCGACCCGGACACGGGCAACCTGCGCGGCACGACGCGCACGCTGGACACCATCGACGGCGGCGTGCCGCTCGACCCCGGCCTGCTGTCGCGCGACGGTTGGGTGGTCATCGACGACAGCCGGACGCTGGTCTACGACGAGGGCGGCTGGCTCTGCGCGCGGGCGGCCGGGGCCGAGGCGGGCGCGCGCGACCTGTACTTCATGGGCTACGGCATGGGCAACAGCCCCGACTACCGCGCCGCGTTGCGGGACTACACCACTCTGTCCGGCCGCGCGCCGCTGTTGCCGCGCTGGGCCCTGGGCAACTGGTGGAGCCGCTACTGGGCCTATAGCGACGCCGACCTGCGGGCGTTGATGACCGAGTTCCGCGACCACGACACGCCGCTGTCGGTGTGCATCATCGACATGGATTGGCATCTGGTCGACGTGGGCGAGGGCATTAGCGGCTGGACGGGCTACACCTGGAACACCGACCTCTTCCCCGATCCGCCCGGCTTCGTCGCCTGGCTGCACGAACAGGGGCTGCGGACGGCGCTGAACCTGCATCCGGCGCTGGGCATCCGGCCCCACGAAGCGGCCTATGGTGAGATGTGCCGGCGGCTGGAAATCGACCTGAGCGCCGGGCAGTCGATCCCGTTCGACATCGCCAACCCGCGCTTCGCCGACGCCTACTTCGAGGTGCTCCACCACCCGCTGGAGGAGATGGGCGTCGATTTCTGGTGGATGGACTGGCAGCAGGGCACCGAGACGGGGCTGGGCGGGCTGGACCCACTGTGGTGGCTCAACCACCTGCACTTCTATGACCTGGCTCGCGAGGGCAAGCGGCCGTTCATCTTCTCGCGCTGGGGCGGGTTGGGCAACCACCGCTACCCTATCGGCTTCTCCGGCGATACGGTGGTCTCCTGGGCCTCGCTGGCCTTCCAGCCCTACATGACGGCCACGGCGGCCAACGTCGCCTACGGCTGGTGGAGCCACGACATCGGCGGCCACATGCGCGGCATCGAGGACGGGGAGCTGTTCGCCCGCTGGGTGCAGTTCGGCGTCTTCAGTCCCATCTTCCGGCTGCACAGCACCAAGAACCCGTTCCACGAGCGGCGGCCGTGGGCCTACGACGCCGAGGTGTTCCGCGTGACGCGCGACGCCATGCAACTCCGCCATGCACTCATACCCTACCTCTACACCCTGTCGCGGCTGGACGAGACGGAGGCAGTGTCGCCGGTGCGGCCGATGTACCACGACTACCCCGACCGCGCCGAAGCCTATGCCTGCCCCGACCAGTACCTCTTCGGCGACCTGATCGTCGCCCCCTTCATCGCCCCGGCCGACGCCGACACGCGCCTGGCGCGGGCCGTCGTCTGGCTGCCGCCGGGCGACTGGTTCCACTTCGTCAGCGGCCAGCACTACCGCGGCGACGCCTGGCACGCGGTCTACGGCGGGCTGGACGACATCCCCGTCTTTGCCCGCGCCGGGGCCATTGTGCCGCTGGGGCCGCGCGTGGGCTGGGGGGGCGTGGACAACCCGGCCGAGTTGCACGTCCACGTTTTCGCCGGAGCCGACGGCCGTTTCACGCTCTACGAGGACGACGGCCAGACGACCGCCTACCGCGAGGGGGCGTTCGTCCTGTCGCGGTTCGAGCAGCGCTGGGAGGGCGACCGGCTGCGGTTGACCGTGGCCGCGGCCGAAGGTGAGCGGGCGCTGCTGCCCGCCGGGCGACGGCTCTATCTGCACGTCCACGGCCTGGCCGCGCCGGACGAGGTGACCCTGCTGGCTGATGGGCAGACGCGCCCGCTGGCCTATAGCCACAACGCCGAGAGTGAAACGGTGCATCTCGCGCCGCTGGAACTGGACGGCGCGGGCGTAAAGGTGACGCTGAGCGCGGCCGGCTCGCTGCTCTCGCGCCGCGACAGGACGGCCGAGACGGGCCTGCGGCTGCTGCGTGCCTTCCGGCTGGATGCGGGCGTCAAGGGCTTCCTGGCGTTGCGGCTCAACGAACTGCCCGGACGACCGGAACTGCTGGCCGACTTCGGCGTCGATTTGACGTCCAATCAGGCACGGGCCTTGCTGGAAGTGACCCAGGGTGTCGGCGCGCACGTCAGCCGCGACGACGGCGGGCCGTTGCTGCTGCTGTGGAACAACGACGAACGGCCCGGCTTTGGCCACCATTACGCTGAAATTCGGCCGCTGAAGTGGTTCGTGCCCGAGCGCCATCGCTCATCGTCCGGGGCCGTGCCGCGCTTTGTGGCCCTGCGGCCGGCGACGGCGGAGTGGCGGCTGACGGCCGATTACTTCGGCCTGGCGCGTTATGAGCCAACAAGGGATTGACTTTCGCCCCGCCGTCACTATAATCGTTCTGTCAACTATCCGGCGGGTCTCCCTTTGCGGACGTACCCTCAACACCAAATACTAATTGATACGATGACCACCAGTGGTAATATGAACCTGGCCGCGCGGCTGCGCGGTCGCCGGGGAGAACGCTAGCTTTGTCCGCCTCCGTTTCGGAGCCGCCCAGTCTTTGCCCCTACCTCCGTACCAGCATCGGAATAACGGCCGTCCGGTCGGCCCACGTTTGTGGGTCGAGCGCGACGCTTTCCCCATCCCTCTCCCTCAGAGCGAGGGGGCTGGCGCGCGGGGGCGTTGAATCATGATCATCTTTCTGGCCGCCTTCGTCACCATTGGTCTGATGATTCTGCTGACGGCGCTCTACGTCGGGGCGGAGTTTGCCACGGTCGCCGCGCGCCGCACGCGTGTCGGGCAGATGGCCGCGCAGGGCGATTCGCTGTCGCGGATGTTGCTGCCCTACTTGGAGGACAGCCGCAAGCTCGACCGCTACGTGGCCGCCTGCCAGGTGGGCATCACCATCTCATCGCTGGTGCTCGGTGCCTATGCCCAGGGGGCCATCGCCACCCGGCTGGTCGAGCCGTTGAGCGGTCTGCTGGGGGCGGTTGTAACGCCGGCCACAGCTACCCGGCTGGCCCAGTCGATTTCGGTCATCGGCGTGCTGATCTTCATCACCGCCCTGCAAGTCATCCTGGGCGAGTTGCTGCCCAAATCACTGGCCATCCAGAACCCGGAGGGGTTGGCCCGCGCCGTCGTCTGGCCGATGCGTATCTCACTGGCGCTGTTCGCTCTGCCCATCTGGCTGTTCAACGGCAGCGCCAACCTGTTGTTGCGGCTGGCCGGGCGCGACATCCACGCCGGGTCGGGGCGGGCGCATTCGGCTGAAGAGATCGAACTACTGGTGACGGAGAGCCACGAGGGCGGCCTGCTGGACGACAACGAGCGCCGCCTGCTACGCAACGTCCTGCGGCTGCGCGAACTGACGGCCCGCCAGGTGATGGTCCATCGCACGCGCATCACCGCCGTGCCCATCGAGACCAGCTCGCACCAATTGATGCACCTGGCCGTCGAGGCCGGCTATTCGCGCATCCCGCTCTACCGCGACTCGATGGATGACATCGTCGGCTTTGTCCACGTCAAGGATGTTTTCCGCCTCTACCATCGCGGCATCAGCGACGTATCCGAGGTCGTGCGCGATGTGGTCTACGTGCCGGAGACGCTGTCGGCGTCGGACGTGTGGGATCGGCTGGAAGAGCGCGGCAGCTATCTGGCGATCGTCTTTGACGAGTTCGGCGGCACAGCCGGGCTGTTGACGCTGGAAGACCTGATCGAGGAGATTTTTGGTGAATTGCAGGATGAGTTCGACGATGAAGCGGCGATTATCGCTCGCGACAAGGAGGGACGCATCTATCTGCGCGCCGACCTGCTGGTGACCGACGTCAACGAGTACCTGGACCTGGTCTTGCCGGAAGAAGCGGCCGACACGCTGAGCGGTCTCGTCTTCAGCCGCCTGGGCCGCCCGCCGCTGGCCGGCGATGAGGCGCGCTTCGAGGACGTGGTCATCCGCGTCGAGTCGATGGAAGACCTGGGCGTGGGCGAGGTGTCGCTGACCTTGCCGCCGCGCGAGGCCGATTCGCCCTTCACGGAATGGGACATGGCCGAGCATGACTAAGTTCCTGTTCCTCCTCCTCGGTCTGCCGGGCGTCAGCCTCTTTCTGGCCGCGGTGGCCGCGGCCGAGTCGTTGCCGTCGCCCGTGCAGTTGATCGTACCGGGGATCGTCATCCTGGTGCTGGTCATCATCAACGGTGTGTTCGTCGCCGCCGAGTTCGCCATCATCGGCGTGCGCGATACGCAGATGGAGCAGATGGCCGACGAGGGCAACCCCATCGCCGGCAACGTGCTGAAGGTGTTGGAGATTCGGCCGCAACTTGACCACTACATCGCCACTGCCCAACTAGGCATCACCCTGGCCTCGCTGGGCCTGGCCATGTACGGCGAACCGGCCATCGGCCACTTCGTTGAGCCATATCTGGAAACGCTGGGCGGCTTCACCCCCGCCACCGCCGGCACGATCAGCTACATCGTCGCCCTGTCGCTGCTGACCTATCTCCACGTCGTCATCGGCGAGATGATCCCCAAGGCGATGGCCCTGTCCGATGCGTCGTCGATGGCCATCAAGCTCGATCCGCTGATGCGCCTGTCCGGCGGCGTGCTCAGCTACCCCGTGCGCCTGCTCAACGGCATCGGCAACCTGCTGCTGCGGCTGTTGCGAATGCCCCCGGCCCACGCCGAGGGCCGGCTGGTGGCCGCCGAGGAGTTGGAGTTGATCGTCGCCGAGAGCGTCGAGGGCGGCCTGATCCAGGACGAAGAAGAGAAGTTCATCCGCAACATCTTCGACTTCAGCGAGCGCACCGTGGGCCAGGTCATGACGCCGCGCCGGCGCATGCAGGCCCTCGACGTGCGCTGGCCGCAGGATGAACTCATCCGCATCGTCACCGAGAGCCGCCACAGCCGCTTCCCGGTCTACGAGGCCGACCTTGACCACATCGTGGGCATCCTGCACCTGAAGGACCTGCTGCGGCTGACGCTGCGGCCCAACGGCCCGTTCGACCTGCGGCTCATCCTGCGCGCCGCGCCGTCGGTGCCGGAAGACTTCCGCGTCGACCGGCTGCTGGCGGCGTTCAAGAAGCTGAAGCTGCACATGGCCGTCGTGCGCGACGAGTTCGGCGGGCTGGCCGGTGTGGTGACGCTGGAAGACCTGGTGGAGGAGGTCGTCGGCGAGGTGCGCGACGAGTTCGACCAGGAGCGGGAGCCGCGGGTGGAACTGGGGCCGGGCGTGCTGGACGTTGCCGGCGAGTATCCGCTCGATGACCTGGCCGAGGAAGTCTTCCTGGGCGAGGCCGACGACCTGCCCGACGTGGAGACGGTCGGCGGGCTGGTCGTTTCGCTGCTGGGGCGGCCGCCGCTGAACGGCGACGTGGTCACCCTGCGCGAGGTTTGTTTCACCGTTCTCGATATCGACCGGCTGGCGGTGCTGCGCGCTCGGGTAGAGTTCCCGGCCCCCAAGCCCACGCGGCGCGAGTCGGAGACGGACAAAGAAGAAGAGTAGGGGCCTCGGCCGCCCGCCGTGGCGCTCGCTCGCTAACAAAGGAGTAGACATTCAATGGGCACACTCATGACGATCCACGGCGAACTCCGCTGGATCGTGGCCGTTCTGGCCGTCGTCATCATCATCAAGTTCGCCATCGGTTGGTTGGGGCGGCGTAACTACACGTCGCTCGACCGGACATTGCTCATGGCCTATACGATTCTGCTGGACATCAACGTCCTGCTGGGGTTGGTGCTGCTGTTCATCAACGGCGGCTTCAGCGGGCCGCGGATCGAGCACGCCACGACGATGCTGCTGGCGGTGATCGCCGGGCACATGACGGCCCTGTGGCGTCGTTCGACCGATTCGCCGACCAAGTATCGCAATCAGTTGTTGCTGGTGGCGCTGTCGCTGCTGCTGGTCTTCTTCGGCGTCATCCGCCTGCGCGGCGGCTTCACTTTCTAGAAGACCTCACGCAAAGAACGCTAAGGACGCAAAGAGCGCCAAGAAGAAGCTTCTTCTTGGCGCTCTTTGCGTCCTTAGCGTTCTTTGCGTGAGGTTCTTAGAGTCCGTATAGTTCGCCGAATTTGGCCGTGGCGTAGCGCATGAAGGCGGCGTGGCTCAGGGGTTGGCCGGTGACGCGCTGCACCAGTTCGCCGGGGGTGAACTTCTTGCCGTGCTGGTGGATGTTCTCGCGCAGCCAGGTCACTAGCGCCGCGGTCTGGCCCCGCGCCAGCTCGTCGGTGATGGCCGGGTTTTGGGCCACGGCCGTCTCCATGAACTGCGCCGCGTAGAGGTTGCCCAGGGCATAGGTCGGAAAGTAGCCGAAGCCCGGCCGCGTCCAGTGTACGTCTTGCAGGCAGCCCTGGCTGTCGTTGGGCGGGGTGACGCCCAGCATGGTTTGCATCTTGTCGTTCCAGGCTGCCGGCAGGTCGGCCACGGCCAGGTCGCCGTTCAGCATCGCCTGCTCCAGCTCGAAGCGCAGGATGATGTGGAAGTTGTAGGTCAGTTCGTCAGCCTCGACACGAATGTAGGACGGCTGCGTCTTGTTGATGGCGCGGTAAAAGTCTTCGGCCGTGCTGTTGCCCAGCGCCTCGGGGAAGAGGGCTTGCAGCTTCGGGAAGTGGGCCTGCCAGAAGCCGCGGCTGCGGCCGACAATATTCTCCATCATGCGCGACTGCGACTCGTGGATGCCCGACGATGTGCCGCGGGCCAGCGGCGTGCGCGCCAGTTCGGCGGCCGTGCCCTGCTCATACATGGCGTGGCCGCACTCGTGCAGTGTGCCGAAGAGGGACGGGTTGATGAAGTCTGGGTACCAGCGGGTCGTGATGCGGGCGTCGTTGCGGCTGAAGCTGGTGGCGAAGGGGTGGACGACCGTCCCCAGGTGGCCGCGGTCGAAGTCATAGCCGAGGGCGGTGGCGGCGTAGCGGGCGAACTCCTTCTGCTTGTCGATGTCATAGGGCTGGTGGAGGATGCTGTCATCGGGCTTGACCGGGCTGCGGTCGATGGCTTCGCGCAGGGGAACGAGATCGGCCTTCAGGGCGTCGAAGATGGCCCGCACTTCGGCCGTCTTCATGTCCGTCTCGTACTTGTCCAGCAGCGGGTCGTAGGCCTCGTCCTCATAGCCGTAGTAGCCGGCCAACTCCTGGCATAGGGCGACGACCTGTTCCAGCCACGGCCGGAAGTGGGCGAAGTCGCTCTCGGCGCGGGCCTTCACCCACGCTTCGTGCGCCCGGCCGCTGACCTGCGATGAGCGGGCGACGTAGTCGGCCGGCAGCTTGCGAGCGTCGGCGTAGTTGCGGCGCAGCAGGCGGATGAGGGCGGCCTCGCGGCTGTCGTAGTCCGCGCCATCCAGTTCCTCGGCGGCGCGCTCGATCAGTTCGCCCATCTCGTCGGACGTGGCCATGCGGTGGATGAGACTGCTCAGCGTCGTCTGCTGGGCGATGCGCTCGGCGATGCCGGCGTGGGGCATATTGACCTCGCGATCCCAGTACAGCACGGCGTTGGCCTTGCCGAGGTCGTCGAGTTCGTGGACACGGGTTAGGAGGGTGTCATAGTGGGACATAAGCTAGTTGCTCCAAAGGGCTCGGCTTCTATTAAGGGTAATGTCCAGCGGCGATCAGATGCCTGCGTTCAGACAATCGATCTGGCTGATTGAGTTGAAGAATGTCGACTGTTACGCGCGCTTCGGCCGTTAAGGGTACGATTTCAGGCCCGCTCAGGGCAAAATGATCGAACCAGTCTTGTAAACGGGGATTGAAGAAGGGGACGAGCTTTCCCGTTACCCGGTCAAATGAACCTAAATCGCTACCCTTTGCCCGGTTACAGAAAGGGCAGGCCAGAGCCAAGTTGTCAAGATTGCTTAGGCCGCCATGTTTCTCGGAGAGGATGTGTTCCATCTCGAAGGAGAATAGCGACACTGCTTGTGGAGCGAGACAGTATTCGCAACGATTCCCGGCGCGCTCAATGACCTGCCGCCGGACATTGGACGGTACGTAACTCACTCCGTCTCGTCGATCGCTTGCAGGGCCTGAGCCTTGGCCAGGCGAACGAGGTGTTCGAGCATCAGATAGCGCTCTAGTTCGGACTCTTCAGCGCGGGAAATAGTACCGGTCTTGCTTTGCGCGAGCAGGCTAGAGAAACGGGCCTGAACCTCATCTGACGGACGAATTGCCAGTATCTCTTCAGGCGTTGGTCGACTGGCAAGGAGGCTCAAGATTTCCTCTATGTCTTGCGATGTCTCGCCTGGTGTCTGTTGCACTTCGCGCAAGCCAAGTTCCAGCAACTCCAGCAATCGATCCTGGTAAGGACGTAACTTCCCGGCAAGTTTCTCCGGTACTTCTATCGTGATCAACATTGGGTCGAACCTCTACATAGCCGCGCCACTTTCATAGCAATACTATGATCATGGCCGAACTCGCGCAAGCTACGGCAGGTCACGTTGGATTGAGCCCGCTGCCAAACGTGTTGGTGAACTATGCAATGGCGTGGGCCAGCGCGGTCACGACTGTCAAAAACGCGGGCACACCACCCGTCGGCACGGATAGCGAATCTGTCAGAAACCACGCCGCCGCGCAGGCCAACCCCACTAAGATGATGGCCAGGATGAGGGCGACC
>CXWK01003562.1_pt1 | contig 10257 bp, 16 predicted proteins | sample 590851 | NCBI WGS metagenome assembly CXWK01 (sample SAMEA3498364, study PRJEB10139) | wastewater metagenome | biome: wastewater treatment plant; material: activated sludge | place: Denmark | collected 2014-08-01
GGTGCTGCCCATGATCGCGGTGCCGTCGGTGATCGGGATGATGCTGGGTGCAAAGATCGGCGCGCGGCTGCTTACGGTGCTTCCGGCGGCGACGGTTAGGAAGCTGGTGCTGGGCCTGCTCGCCTTCGCGGGGCTCCGGGCCTTGCTCAAGGGGCTTGGCGTATGGCCATGAATTTGCGATGATTTTCCAACCATGGGGGGTATGACGATGCGTGCAGTGCGAATGATGGGTGCCGCGGCGCTCTTGGCGGTGGCGGGAATGGCCGCCGCGGCGCCGAAACTGATGTCCGACGAATGGGCCAAGGCGGCCTGCACGGCCTGGAACGTGGACGCGACGTTGACGTCCGGTCTGCACGAGAGCGGCTGGTCGACCAACGACAAGAAGCGCGGCTACAAGGCGCTGCAGGTCGCCCGCAAGGACTGCAAGGCGAGCCCGAAGGTCGAGCTGCGCATCGCGGAGAAGGACGGCAAGGCGCTTTGCGTCTCCGGCGGCCGCTCGACGGACAAGCTCGACCTCGACGTGGACTACGCGATGACCGCGGATACCAAGCGCTGGATCGAGATGGGCAAGGGCGAGTACGGCCCGATGCGCGCGATGATGTTCGGGCGCCTGAGCTTCGACGGCCCCATGGGCGAGGCGATGGGCAACATGGGCCCCTTCGAGGGCTTCCTGCTGCTCGTGGGCAAGGTGCCGGGCGACACCGCCGGCTGCCCGGAGTGACACGGCATTGAGCGATACGCCAGGACCCGCGGCAGACCAGGCGCGCTACGCGCGCCTGCTCGCGATCGGGACCTCCTCGGGGCTTGCGCTCCTGGTGGCGCTCTTCGCGCTGTACATGCTCGGCATCGTCGAGCCGCAGGTGGCGCACGAGCGTCTTCCCGATCTGTGGACGCTGCCTGCGGAGCGGTTCCTCGAGGAGGCGGGCATCCGGGACGGGTGGGGCTGGGTCGCGCTCGTCCACCGCGGAGACATTCTCACGCTGGTGGGCATCGTGGCACTTGCGATCTGCTCGGTTCCCTGCCTCGTGGCCGTCATACCGGTCTACTGGGCGGCGGGCCAGCGCGTTCTCGTCGCGATCTGCGCGGTGGAGGCCGTGGTGATCGTGTTCGCCGCTTCGGGGCTCGTGGGCGGCGGGCACTAGGGAAGAACCGGGATTTCGGAAAGGCCCCGCAGCGGGCCGACAACCAGGACCACAGGGGGATCGATGGGATACGTGATAGGCGGAATCGAGAAGGAAACGGACGCGGACGGCTACCTGAAGGAGCCGGATTACAGCGAGGAGGCGGTGCAGGTGATCGCGGCCGCCGACGGCATCGCGCTCACCGACGATCACTGGAAGGTGGTGGGATTCCTGCGCGACCAGTACCGCGACCACGGCCACACGCCCAATTTCCGCACCATGGTGAAGGAATTGCAGGACACACTTCCGGGGTGCGATTCGAAGTCGCTCTACGACCTGTTTCCGATGGGCCCGGCCAAGCAGGGATGCAAGGTGGCCGGGCTTCCGCAGCCCTACGGGAAAGGAGGGTACTGAGCAACTTCGTGGCACAAAGGCGCATTCAAGTCCGCAGTCCATAAGAGGGAGAAAAAGAAATGAAGTTCGACGTAAGCATCGTGGTCAGCGTCCTGGCCATCCTGGTCATGTTCTATTGCCTCTGGCTGGTGCTGTCCCTTCGCAAGAACATCCCCGGCGGCGTAGTGGGCGGAACGTGGAAAACGCTCACCTCACTCGTCATCCTGTTCACCCTGGGCTACCTCGTGACGCCGTTCTTCGGCCTGCTTCCGCCGGTGCTCACCAACGTGATCGTCTCGCTCATCTTCCTGTTCGGCGCGATCTACGTGGTGATCACGGTGAAGCTGATCTATCGCATCATCGAGGAACTCGCGGGGTGACCCATGGATCCGCACATCGTCCTAGCGAAGACGCCGCAAGGCGTCGAGGTACTGAGCCACCGCGGCCATGACCTGCCGCGGACCCTGCGCCACGCACTGATCCTGGTCGACGGCCGCTCCACGGTCGACGAACTGGAGAAGAAGGGCGCGATCATCCCGGAGTTCCTGGCCGCGTTGCGGGAACTCATCACGCGAGGGCTCGTTGCGCCGAGAAGCGCGGGAGGCATGGGCGCCGCGAAGTCGCCGGTGTCCCGGGTGGCCGCGAGCCCGTATCACCGGTCGCTGCTGGGTCTCGCGGAAAGCATTCTCGGCGAGCGTTCGGAAAAGGTTGCGAGGAAGATCGAGGAGGCGGGGCCTTCCCGCGAGGAACTCGCTGCCGTCGTCGATGCCTGCTACAAGCTCATCCGGCTCACCATCGACGAAGCCAAGGCGGAGCAATTCCGGGAAGCCGCGCGGGAAGCGCTCTCGCGCGACGTCTGAGCGGCCGGAGCACGTCTCAGGCCAGGGTGATCTGGCCGGGCGAGCGCGCGTAGCGTTCCGCCGCGAGCGGGTCGGTGGCCAGTTCTTGCGCCACGCGCAGCCAGTGGGCGCGGCCCTCGCCGGCCGCATCCCGCAGGACCTCCTGGCCCGCTCCCGCTGTCCACGCGAGCTGGGCGGAGGCGAGCCTCGGGAAGAGCTCCCGCCGCAGGCCCGAAAAAGTCGCGAACCAGAATTGCAGCGAGGGCCGCGCGTCGCGCTCGAGCAGGGTCGGCAGCGTGACGAGGGAGTCGGCGAGCAGGTCGCGCACCGCGCGCGCGGTGATCTCCTGGCGGCGGTCGCGCAGGCCTTCCATGAAGCGCTCCCAGCCGTCGCCGAGGAGCTTTCCGGCGGCGTGCTCTCCCAACTCGTGGAGGATGAGGGTCTCGCGCTCAGCCTCGGCCATTCGCCCGAGGGCGCGCTCGCGCTCCCGTCCGTAGCCGTAAGCCTCGAGGGCGGCTGCCATGGCGTCCCCGGAACCGCGCGCCTCCCACGTCTCCGCCTGGAGCCACAGCCAGCGCTCGAAGGCTTCCCGGCGCAGCACGATCGTCTCGCCCCGCAGGTCGGCCGGGGCCGCGTCGAGGTCGCGGGCGTACTCGCAGCCGGCTTCGAGGATCTCGACGCCGTCGCGGCGCTCGCGGCCCGCCAGGCGCGCCAGGAAGAAGTGCGGCTTGCCGAAGCGTCCCCGTCCCGCGCCATAGAGGTATCCCGCGGGAACGAGTTCCGCATTGACCGCGTCTGCGTCGAACGGATCGGCCTGCCCCGAAGGCAGCGGCACGCGCGACCAGTCGGCATCCGCGAGCGTCTCCCAGAGCGCCTCGCGCTCCGCGATCCAGCGACCCACGTCGCCGCGCGGCGGCACGGCCTGCTGCGGCAGCTCGTGCTCCCAGCAGTAGTACTCGCGCATGGCGAGGAGGTAATTGCACAGGGTGAGGTCCTGCGCGTGGCGCGCATCCGACAGGTGGCAGTTCGATTGCACCGCCGCGAGGAGGGGTGCGAAAGCGAGCGTCATGGCGCGCCGCTCCCGCCGGCCGACCGCGGGCGGCCTTCCCAGCCCGTCACGGCGGCGACCACGGTGGCGAACGGAATGCCGAGGAGACCGTCGTAGGCATCCCGCGCCCGGTTGACCAGGGCATGGATGTCCGCGGGCGGACCGGGTGGATCCCCCAGGGCCTCCGCGAGCCCGCGCAGCCCGCCGCACTCGATGCGGATCTCGGCGGCGTGCGTGAGCAGGGTGGCCGGCGGCGGCAGGCGAAGGGCGAACGTGGCACGTTCGCGCACCAGCGCGCGAAAGGTCCGGCAATTGGTGTTCGCCACCGGCGAGGAGCACCGGGGACGCTCGGCCTCGCCCAGGAGCGCCATCGTCGCGAGGGGGCAGGCGCCCTGGCGCGCGAGGATCGCGCCGCCGAAAGCGCAGGCAAGCGGCGCGGCAGTCGATTCAGTCGTCGTCATCGAAGCGCGGCCGGGGCTCGCGCACTTCCGTGAGGAGCGTCTCGGCGCCGAGTTCGTCCTCGGCGAAGATCACCTTCACCTTGCAGTCGGCGGGAAGCTCCGGGTCCTTGCGCAGGGCCTTGGCCCGCGCGGAAGCTTCGGGGAACGCATCCAGCACGGCCAGTTTTTCGAGGCGGTGGAAGGGAAACACCTTGTAGAGGTAGTAGGGCATGGCGTCGCGTCGCTTCCTATTCGCAGTAACGGGTGGTGGATCCACGCTTGCCGGGCGTCGACTTCTGGATCACCACGCCGCGCACGGCGGCGAGGCTCTCCAGGTCGACCGACGGATAGCGGTCGTTCAGGGGGCGCAGCCGCCAGCCGCCACCGGCGGCAACCAGCTGGCGAAAGACCCATTCGTTCGCGTGCAAGGCGAGCACGAAGGCGCCGTCGGTCGCGAGGCCCTCGGGCTCGATCACGATCACGTCTCCTTCCGCGAACTCGGGGGTCATGGAATCGCCCAGCACCATGAGGGCGAAGGACTCGGCGCCGCTGCAGGCGCCGTGGTCGCCGCCGCCCGCAGGCGCGATGGGAATGCTGCGGAGAGTGGATTTCGCGGACGTCTTCATGGGCTCCTCACAGCACGAGCGCGGTAATGGACTCGGCCGGGGCGCCCGCCGAGCGGAGCTCGAATTCCGCGCAGTGGACGAAGGCCTCGGGCCCGGCGACGTACACGTCGGTGCCGGCGAAGTCGGTTGCCGCGCGCAAGCCGGCGACCAGCTCGGCCGCTCCCTCCGCGGCATCGGCGTGGCGGAACGGCATCCAGGAGAATCCGTCCAGCGCCTCGGCCCATGCCCGGCACTGGTTGGCGAGGTAATGCCCGTCGGGCCGGGTGGCGAGCCACGCGATGGTGTAGGAGGCGGCGGAATCGGCCGACAGCGCGTACTCGACCAGGCTCTTCACCGGGGCGAAGCCCAGGTCGCAGGCGGCGAACACGAGGTGCCTCCCGGGCTCCCGCCCGAGCACGAATCGCCCCTCGGGACCGACGAGCGTGACGCGCTCGCCCGGGCGGATTGCGCCCGAGAAGACTCCCGTAGCGAACGTGTCGCCATCGTCCCGCCCCACGTGGAAATGCAGGTTCCGGTCGTCGCAGGGGCAGCTCGCGATCGCGAAGGAGCCCTGCATGTCTCCCGCCGGCGATACGGCGCCCAGGCTGGCCGATTGCCCGGCCAGGAAGCGCAGCCGGTTCGAGCGGGGAGCCTGCAGGTGCAGCAGGCGCGTGTCCTCGCCCAGGGGCGAGACCGCGCGCACGGTCGCCACGATTTCCTGGCGCGGGATGTCCTCGGGCCCCGCGGCCTCCAGGGTCTCGATCTTCACGTCGGTGACGGCCGAGTAGGCGCACATGAGAACGTGGCCCTGCGCGCGCTCCGCCTCGGAGAGCGTGAAATCATGCGGGCGGATGCGCTGCACTTCGCCGTCGACGACGCGCGCCCGGCACAGGCCGCAGGTGCCGTTTCCACAGCCGTAGGAGAGCTGCAAGCCCGCCTTGAGGCCCGATTGCAGGATCGAATCGTGGCCCTCGACGAAGAACTCGCGACCGCTGGGACGGACTTCGACGCGTGGCGTCATGACGCGAAGCGCCTCGTCGATCGCGGCGAAGGCGTCGGAGGCATCGCCCGCGAGCGCGCGCCCGAGCCCTTCGGAGAGCGCGGCAAGCGCGCCGGGCTGCGCGGGATGCCCCTGGAAGCCCTCCCGGAGCAGCCCGCCGAGTTCCTCGACCAGCGCGTGGTAGCGCTGCACGGTGCGCCGCAGGTCGGCGAGTTCCAGCCCCTGGGAGAACAGGCGCTGGGCGAGGATCTCCTGCGAGGGGAGCATGCGTTCGCGAACCCGCCTGCCAAAGGACTCCTCCTTGATCCGGTTGACCCATTCGATGCCGCCGGAAGCCTCGAGGTTCACCTGCGGAAACGCGCGCAGGAGTTCCTGGGCCGTGATCATGCCTTCGGCAGCCGCGAGCTTTCCCTCGCCGATCATCTTCTGCAGCGTGCTGCGGTGCACGCCGACGAGATGGGCCGCCCGCGATAACGACATCCGGTGGGCCACGATTCCTCCTCGCGAGGATCCACGCGCCCCGACTCCGGAGCGCCGGGGTCCAGTGTAGCGTAGGACCTCGGGCCACCGGCATCCCCGCGGGTGTTGGGATACATTACCCATGTGGGGGGTGAGGGATTACCCGAAACGGGTATAGACCCATCCCGCGCCGGGCCGCGAAATTGCGGGGTTGCCAACGGGTGGGAAGGGCGCGTCGCGGCCCGCCACCAGGGCTCAAGCCATGGAGAGTGAAATGGACTTCAACAAGGAACTGGACGCGCGCGGGCTGAACTGCCCGCTGCCGATTCTCAAGACGAAGAAGGCCCTGGGCGAACTCACCGCCGGCCAGGTGCTGAAGGTCGTCTCGACGGACGCCGGAAGCGTGAAGGACATGGAGGCGTTCGCCAAGCAGACCGGCAACGAGCTCCTCGGCTCCGAGGCCGAGGGCAAGGAGTACGTCTTTTTCCTGAAGAAGAAGTAGGGGCGCGCCATGAGCGGAAAGAAAATGGCGTTGATCGCCACGAAAGGGACGCTGGACATGGCGTACCCGCCCTTCATCCTCGCCTCGACGGCGGCGGCGCTGGACTACGAGGTGCAGATCTTCTTCACCTTCTACGGCCTCACGCTCCTGCGGAAGGACCTGTCGGGCGTGAAGATCAGCCCGCTCGCCAACCCTGCCATGCCGATGCCCATGCCGATGCCGGTGTTGGTCGCCGCGCTGCCGGGAATGGAATCGATGGCCACGATGATGATGAAGCAGAAGATCAAGAAGAAGGGCGTGGCCTCCATCGAGGAACTGCGCACGGCCTGCCTGGAGTCGGGCGTCAAGTTCATCGGCTGCGAGATGACCGTCGACCTGTTCGATTTCAAGCGCGAGGACTTCATCGAGGGCATCGAGTACGGCGGCGCCTCCACTTTCTTCGAGTTCGCGGGCAACACCGACATCTGCCTTTTCGTTTGACGTTCCGGCACTCCACGCCACACCTTCCACCATCGGAGGAAAAAAAGACCATGAAGACGATCTCGACCGCGGTCCGCTGCGCCCTGGGCACCCTGGCCTGTGCGGTGCCTTTCGCGGCGCTGGCTACCGACGGCTACTTCTCGCACGGCTACGGCATGAAGGGCAAGGGCATGGCGGGGGCTACCACGGCCCTCTCGGCCGACGCCTTCGGCGGCGCCAACAACCCGGCCAGCATGGTCTGGGCCGGCAATCGCTTCGACGTGGGCGTCGACCTCTTCAGCCCGCGCCGCAACGTGAAGCGCACGGGAAGCGGGGGCGGCATGCTCGATTTCTCGGTCGACAGCGACAGCACGCTCTTCGCGATCCCCGAACTCGCCTACAACATGATGTACTCGCCGAACGTCTCGCTGGGCGTCTCGGTCTACGGCAACGGCGGGATGAACACCGACTTCGAGGGTGGGCAGCTCAACTGCACGAACTTCGGCGGCCCGCCGTCGGCCAACGGCCTGTGCGGCGTGGGCCGGCTGGGCGTGAACCTGGAGCAGCTGATCGTCGCACCCACCATCGCGTGGAAGTTCGCGGGTGACCATTCCGTGGGCATTTCGTCGCTCTTCGGCTACCAGAAGTTCCGCATGCAGGGCGCGCACCTCTTCACGACGCTCTCCCAGGCGCCCGGGAACGTGACCAACCTGGACCACGACAACTCGACCGGTTTCGGCGTGCGGATCGGCTACCTGGGGCGCTTGAGCCCCTCGGTGACCGTCGGCGCCTCGTATGCCTCGAAGATGCGCATGGGCGAGTTCGACAAGTACAAGGGGCTCTTCGCGGGCGGCGGCGATTTCGACCTGCCGGAGCACTACACGCTCGGCGTCGCGGTGCGGCCCATGCAGGGCTGGCTCGTCTCCCTCGACTACAAGAAGATCAAGTACAGCGGAGTCGCCGCGGTGAGCAACCCCAGCACGAACCAGGCTCCCCTGGGCGCGGCGGGCGGGCCCGGTTTCGGCTGGGAAGACGTGGACGTGTTCAAGCTGGGCCTGGAGGTCCAGGCGACCCCGGCGCTCGCGGTGCGCGCGGGGTTCGGGCGCACGGACAACCCGATCCAGGGGCGCGACGTGTCGTTCAACATCCTCGCCCCGGGCGTGGTGAAGGACCACTACACGCTGGGATTCACCTACGCGATCGACCAGTCCTCGGAAATCACGGGGGCGTACATGCACGCCAAGCGCAACTCCGTCACCGGCTTCTCGTTCTTCAACGCTTTCGCGCCGGGAATGGGCGGCGTGGAGACGATCGAGATGTACCAGAACTCCTTCGGCGTCGCCTGGGGCAAGCGCTGGTAGCCTGACAACCCCGCAGCAGCAATCAAGGGGACGCGCCCCCTTTATCGAGCCTCGTGCTCGGCAAAGGGGGCGCGTCCTTTTTATTGCGCCGACAAACGGGGAGCGTCCCCTTTCACGAACGCCCTTTGACGCCCTGGCGGCAGCTACGTTTTCCAGGCCCCGGCGGTGCCGGCGATGCGCTCGACGTAGCGGGCGCGGTAGAGCAGGCGTTCTCGCCCGGGAGCGTCCTCGAAGGCGCTGCGCTCGTGCAGGACGTTGTTGCACACGAGGCCCATGCCCGGGGAGAGGCGCGTGCGCAGCACGTGCCCGGCGTCGCTCTCCAGGATCTGCAGCAGGCGGGCGGAAGCGGCGAGGGTGGCCGCGTCGTCCTTCCAGGCCACGCTGCGCGTGCGCGCCGTGTAGCGCATGTGCAGGTCGCCCGATTCCGGGTCCGTCGAAAACACGGGGCCCACGGCCGCGGGCCTCGCCACGCCCTCGTCGTCCGTGCGCGCCGGAATCGTCAGGGCATCGGGCTGCAGGAGTGCGCGCACATGGTCCGGGTTGTCCTCGCGCAGCAGGATGAAAGCGAGTTCATGGTCCAGGAGTGCCGTGTCTCCCCCGCTCGCCGCGTCGCGGACGCAGTGCAGGAGCATGGCGCGGATGCGAAGCGAAGGCGGATTGTAGTAACCGTCCGTGTGCCAGCGGATGCGGTGGGTCGTGTACGGGATGAACCCGGCCTTCGCCTTGGCGCCGGTCACCGCGATGCGGGTGATGCCGTCCTCGTCGGCGAGCAGGTTGGTGTCGAGCGTGGCGAGGCCCAACTGCGCGCCGAGCCGCCGGGGAACCTCCTTGTCCTCGTCGGCTGCGCGGCTCGCGTAGAGCGCCATGTTGTCGCGCCGGCACCGGCGGACGATCTCGGCCATCTCGGGCCCGGTCAGGGCGCGCGGATCGCGGACTTCGACCACGAGGTCCGTGGGAGAGAGCGCGCGCGAGGCGAGCTTGCGGTCGCGCCAGCGGGCATAGGCGGCCTCGTCGCCCATGTCGAAGGGAGACGGCCGCGCGGCGTCGTTCATGACCACATCGCGCGATGCCGCGGTTTCATTCGCCCGGCGACGCCGCGCGCCGTGGGCGGCGCGGCGTGTTGTCGAACAGGCCGGCCACGCTCTTCGCGACCGTCGCAGCCGCTTCGGGGCCCTCGATGGCGATCACCTGGTCCCAGGTCCAGCGCTTGTCCTTTTCCGGCATGAGTTCCGAGACGAGTGTGGCGAAATAGCGCAGGAAGGCGAAGTCGGGGCCCTCCGGGCCGAAGCCGAAATCGGCGTACTCCGCCGTGCGCCGGTTGAGGAGGTCGATGAAGCGCGCCTTGATGGCCGCCGCTTCCTCCGCCTCCAGCAGCCGAGCACGGTTCTCGGCGAGTTCGTCGCCCGTGCGGTTGGCGAGGACGGTCATGAAGGCGGCACGGCCCGCGTCGTCGTAGCGCGGATGGACGAGGCGCCAGGCGACCTGGATCGCGTAAACCACCGCCTCGGCGAGGAAGTCGAAATACTGCGGGCCCGGGTCGATGTCGAACTCGGCCCTGCGCATGCTCTTCAGCATGTTCTGGGCCACGCGCCAGGCGATGAATGCCAGGGCGGCGGCCATCTCCTCGGGCGACTTCGGGCGACCGGGGCGAAACCAGGTGCTCTTGACCCGGATCGGGGTTCGGCTGGAGGTGCTCAAAGCTTGCGCAGGTAGAACTCGAAGGCGCCCGCGCCGGCCCCCGCGGTGCTCACGATTTCCACATGCGTCGCCTCGGCCCACCCGGCGATGTCGTCGCGCACGCCGGGGCAGTCGCTCACGAGCTTCAGGACCTCTCCGGGTCGCATGCCCTTCAGGAGTTGGCGCGCCTCCACGATGGGGCCGGGGCAGGAGACGCCGCGCAGGTCCAGGCGCACGTGGGCGGCGACCGGTCCGGATCGCCCCTTGCGAAGGTAGTACCCTGTGGCGCCGCGCTCGCGGGGCTCGGTGTGGATCACCTCGTTGCCCGTCTGCCGTGCCCAGGCGAACAGGTC
>CXWK01036648.1_pt3 | contig 10255 bp, 12 predicted proteins | sample 590851 | NCBI WGS metagenome assembly CXWK01 (sample SAMEA3498364, study PRJEB10139) | wastewater metagenome | biome: wastewater treatment plant; material: activated sludge | place: Denmark | collected 2014-08-01
CCCTGCTCGCCAGTCCTGGGCGCAGTTGGTCCTGGGATCAGCGCTGGGGACCGGGGAGCCTATTGCCGCCCGCGCTACTCTTGCTGACCGCCGCCGCCAGCTTGCTCCTCTACCGCCAGACGGCCCTTGTGCCTGATCTACGTAGAGCGCTGCCCCAGTTTCTGCTCTATTTCGGCGCGCTCTTCTTGCTTTATTTGGCGGCCGTGGCGCTCGTGCTGCATGTGGAAAAAATCCACGGCCCGCACACACCGCGCCCCTGGCTGGTCATTGTTCTGGTGAGCGCCGCGGCGTTTCGCGTCATGCTGCTGCCCGCGCGGCCCACGCTGTCGGATGATATATACCGCTACGTGTGGGACGGCCGCGTGCAGGCCGCCGGAATCAGCCCCTATCGCTACACCCCGTCTGCGCCGCAACTGGCCTCTCTGCGCTACAACGATAGCACGATCTGGCGCTACATCAACCGCAAGACGGCCTTCACCATTTACCCGCCCGCGGCGCAGATTGCCTTCTGGGCGATCTATCGCCTGCACGCGGACAGCATCACCTGGACCAAGACCGCGCTAACCCTGGCCGAGTTGGGCGCCCTGGCGCCGTTGGCGCTGTGGCTGCGCCGCCGGGGCCAGAGCCTCCTGCGTCTGCTTATCCTGGCCTGGAGCCCGCTCGCCATTTTTGAGGTGGCCGGCAACGGGCATATGGATGCGCTGGTGCTGGCGCCGCTCGTGGTGGCCTGGCTGGCCTTTGAGGCGCCGCGCCCAACGCTGCTTGGCCTCAGCCTGGGAGTTGCCACGCTGGTCAAGCTCTATCCGGCGCTTTTCTTGCCCCTGCTCTGGACGCGGCGTGATGTCAAAGCGCCGCTGGCCTTCGTCAGCACCCTGGCGGCCGGTTATGCGCTCTTTATCGGGCGCGGCGGCAGTGTCCTGGGCTTCCTGCCGACCTATTTGAACGAGCGTTTCAATGCCGGACCGGCCGCGCTGCTCGCCCAGGGCCTGCAGGCCATCGGAGGGCCAGGGATGGCGCCGTGGCGTGTCGTGCAAACCTGGCAATTACTCTTCCTGGGGCTGCTGGCCGCCTGGGCCGTCTGGCGGCCCCTGACTCAGCCGGCCGCGGTGCGGCGCCGCGCGTGGGCCGTGATCGCCGTCTTCATGTTGTTGTCACAGAATTTGTTCTCCTGGTATCTGCTGATAATTTTACCGCTCTTGGCGCTAGACCTGCGCAGCGGTCGCTGTGGGCTGCGCCTGGATGCCGCCGCCGGCTGGCTGCTGTTCACGGGGCTGGTGGCCCTCTCCTACACCTTTTTTATGACCTGGGACCCGGTGCCGTGGGCCATCTGGGCGCAGTACGGCATACTGCTCCTGTTCCTGGCCGCGCAGGCGTGGCGCCGGAGGGGTGGCGAGCGTTGACCAGGCGGCTTTCCCCATCGTCACAGCTTCGCCTGCTTGGCCTACTGTGGCTAGGCGTGGCTCTGCTCGGCTGGCGTGCCTTTCCCCTGGCCCGGCTTTACCTCACGCCCCTGCTTGACCTGGCGAAGTTGACGGCCGACCAGCCCGGCGTGTGGCTGGGCGTCGCGGTCTCGATCGCGCTTGTGAACGGCATCTACCTGGCTGGCTGGCGCGTCGTGTCGCGCGCGAGGACGCCGGTGTCCTGGCTGGTTTTGCTTGGCATCCCGCTGGCGGTTGCCCTCTGCCTGTTCTTCACCTACCCGTTGACCGCGGCCGATCTGTTCGATTATCTGGCGTTGGGGCATCTGACAGCCTTTCATGGCGTCAACCCTTTCACGCACGTGCCAGCCGACTTTGCGGCCGATCCGTTTGTGGCCTACGCGGCCTGGCCTTACTACCCCTCCGCGTATGGCCCTCTCTGGGAGATCATGGCCGCTGGACTGGCGCGCCTGGCCGCGGGCAATCTCTGGCGCGGCATTTTGCTGATGAAGGGTCAGGCGCTGCTCAGCCTGTTCCTCGTCAGCGCGCTAACAGCCTGGTTGGTTTGGCAGCGCCGGCGTTCATCGCGGGCGGTACAGCCGGCGCTCTTCCTGCTCCTGTGGAACCCGCTGCTGCTGCTCGACATCGCCGGCAACGCGCACCACGATCTGTGGATGGCGCTCGCCCTGTTGTTGACGGTGGGGTTGGCCGAACGCCGTCGTTTCGACCTGGCGCTCGTCGCGCTGACCGCCGGCGCGCTCGTGAAGTTTGTGCCCCTATTGATATTGCCGCCGCTCGTGGTGGCAGGGGTGCGCGCCCTGGGATGGCGCCGCGCGGTCGGGCAGTTGGGGTTGGGATTGGTCTTGAGCGTGCTCTTGGCCTGGCTCTGTTACCGGCCTTTCTGGCCGCTGACCGATCCCCTGCGTCTTGCACAGCGCAGCACTCTCTACACAACCTCCACCCTCGCTTTGATGCGCACTGCGGTCAGCGCCTGGGCCGATGAAAAGGCTGCCGACGCCGTGGCCGCGCGGCTGGGCCAGGGGTTGCTGGCGGCGCTGGTCAGTGTCAGCACCTGGCGTCTGTGTCGCGCGTCGCTGCCTCAACTCGCCGCCGCCGCCGCCCGTTTGTTGACCGCGATTTTGCTGCTGGCAACCGCCTGGTTTCAGACCTGGTACCTGGCTTGGGTTTGGCCGCTGGCCGCGCTCAAGCCTCGCTCACGGCTGGTGCCGGTTCTGATGTTGTTCAACACCACAGCCTGGTTCAAGTATCTACTGTTCAGCCTCACCTTTGGTGCACACCGGCCGCCGCTGGTGCCTTACTGGCAACAAAACGTCGCCGTGTCCCTTTTGGTCATGGCGCCACCGTTGGCCTATGCGATGATGAGAAAACATCGCGCCCACGGAGAATGACGGAGGAAGAAGATGGCGATCAAGCCCTGGACGACCGTGTCGAGCCGGCCGGTCTACGCGAATAAGTGGATGAGTCTGCGTGAAGATATTGCCGCCATGCCCGACGGCCGCACGACGATCTACGGCGTTGTCACCTTTGGGCACTGCGTGGGTGTCGTCCCCCTTACCGCGGACGGAGACGTGATCATGGTGCGCCAGTATCGCTACGTTTTCGGGGAAGATCAGCGCTGGGAAATCCCCACCGGCGGCGTTAAGGCCGGCGAGGTGTGGGACACGGCCGCGCAGCGCGAGCTGATGGAAGAAGCCGGCGTACGCGCGGGCCGCCTGACCCTGCTCAGCGACTACTACACCTCGAAGTCAGTTTGCTACGAAATTGCGCACATCTACCTCGGTGAAGACCTCATCGAGGATTCCCTGCCGCCGGACGAGACCGAGTTCTTCGAGGTGCGCCGCTTTCCGTTGGCCCAGGCGCTGCAGATGGTGTTGACCAGCGATATTCGTGACAGCATGTCGGTGGTCGGTATCCTGCTCGCAGCCCGGCAGCGTGGCCTATGACGACGGCCAGCAGCCATGACGCCGCCGCGCAGGTATTGCTCACCGTGGCCAAGCGGCCTGAGGCGGGACGCACGAAGACGCGCCTACATGATGGATTTGCGCCGGCCGAGGCAGCAGAAATTTACCGCTGCTTGCTCCTGGACACCTTTCGCCTGATGGGGCAGGCGCCGGCCGTGCGCCCAGTGGTGGCCTTCACGCCGGACGATGCGCACGACTACTTTCGGGCGCTGGCGCCGCCGCACTTTGACCTGCTGGCGCAGCGCGGCCGCGACCTGGGCGAACGCCTGCCTAATGCCCTGGGTCATTTTCTGGCCTTACCCGGCGTACAGCGTGCCGTCATCATGAACAGCGACGGGCCAACCCTGCCAGTCGCCTACCTGGTAGAGGCCTTTGCCGCGCTGGTGCAACACGACGTCGTATTAGGCCCGGGCGCGGATGGCGGCTACTATCTGATTGGCATGTCGCGTTTGCACCGCGGTCTGTTCGAGAACATCACGTGGAGCACCGACCTGGTGGTAGACGAAACGTTGGCCAACGTCCGGCGCTTGGGTCTGTCCGTGCACCTGCTGCCGGTCTGGTACGACGTAGACGTGGCCGATGACCTGCGGCGCATCCTGGCCGACGGCCCAGACGCCGCGCCGGAGACTTACGCCGCGGTGAGGCGATTGAGGCCGGGATGGGTAACTGAGCGGAGATTGGAGATCGGAGACCAGGAGTGAGTCGGCCGCGTGAAAGCTGGAATTCAGAGGTTGGAGATGGGAGACCGAAGATCAGGAGTGCGCCGAACTCATGTTGGCGGCGGCCTTGTCAGATGCCCAATCTTCTGGTAGACTGCCAGCCAAACCATGAGGTGAAGCCATGAAGAATCTCGACTGGCGTGATTGGACAAAGCCGCAGGCGCCGCTGTGGCCGTTGGCCCTGGCGCGTGTGGCGATTGGCGTCCTGTGGCTGTTCAGCCTGCGCTGGAAGCTGCCGCCCAACTTCACACCGCCTACGGGTGTGCGCGGCCTGCTGGACTGGATGACGCTCATGACCCAAACCCCCACCGTGGCCGCGTACGGCGCCTTTGTTAAAACGATCGTCCTGCCCAATTTCTACCTGTTCGCCTGGCTAATCTTCCTCGGTGAACTCCTGGCCGGCTTGTCGCTCCTGCTCGGCTGGAAAGTACGCTGGGGCGCGCTGCTTGGCCTGGCAATGTCCTTCAATTTACTGCTTGGCCTGGCCGAGGTGCCCGGTGAATGGCCCTGGAGCTACTTGATGATGGTGATGTGGCACGGCGTCTTCTGGGCCACCGACGCCGGTCGCGTCCTGGGCCTTGATGCGCGTGCGCGTGGCCGGCCATGACCGTCTCCGTCATCATCCCGGCCTTGAACGAGGCGGAGAGCATCAGCGCAGTCCTGGCCGCGATCCCGGCCGGGCTGGCCGACGAGGTCATCGTCGTGGACAACGGTTCGACCGATGCTACCGTGGCGCGTGCCCTGGCCGCAGGCGCTCGTGTCGTGGGCGAAGCGCGCCGCGGTTACGGCTATGCCTGCGCCGCCGGGGTGGCTGCCACGCAGGCCGACATCCTTGTCTTCCTTGACGCCGACCTCAGCGATTTTCCCGAGGAGATAACCGCGTTGCTGGCGCCTATCCAGGCCGGGCAGGCCGACCTGGTGCTTGGCTCGCGCTTCCTGGCCGGCGCCCTTGCGCCAGCGGTCATGCCCCCGCAGCAGCGCTTTGGCAACTGGCTCGTCAGCCGGCTCATGCGGCGCCTGTACCGACTGCCCGTGACCGATCTCGGCCCCTTTCGAGCGGTGCGGCGCGATGTGCTGCTGGCCCTCGACATGCGCGAGATGACCTACGGTTGGCCGACCGAGATGATGGTCAAAGCGGCGCGGCGCGGCTATCTCATCCGTGAGATTGCCGTGCGCCATCGCGCCCGCTATGCCGGCCGCTCGAAGGTAAGCGGCACCGTGCGCGGCGCCATTCTGGCCGCGTACTACATCCTGCGAACCACGCTGCGTTACGCGTGGCGGTAGTTTTCAGACGCCAGCATCGGCGCAATTTCGCAGCTTCTTAATGGCAGATCACATGATTGACTTCGCCGAACACAGCGCTCGTTTAGGACAATCTGTGCTGGCGCGCGTGGCCGAGACGCGGCGCAAGCAATACGGTCAATTCCTGACGCCTCCGGCCGTTGCGCGCTTCATGGCCTGCCAATTAGGGCCGATTCCTGACGGCAGCCGCATTCTGGAGCCGGCCATCGGATCCGGCACATTGGCGTGCGCAGTGATCGAGCGCGTGGTCGCCGAACAGACGGCCCGCGAGATTTGGATCGAAGGGTGCGAAGTGGATGCGCCGCTGGCCGAGGCGGCTTTGGAGGTTTTGCAGCTCGCAGCCGCGCACGCCGCGTCACGGGGGATTACGATTCATGTCCGCGTCCACGCCGCTGATTTCATTCTGACGCGCGTCGTCGCCAAACAGCCCTCGCTATTTGCAGGCGAGGCAGACAATCGCCCCGCGGCCGAGCGCGGCTACGATTTCGTGATCGCAAACCCGCCCTATTTCAAGCTGCGCGCTGACGATCCACGCGTCGCGGCTGCAGCCGGTCAACTGACCGGCCATACAAACATCTACACCTTGTTCATGGCGTTGACCCTGAAACTGCTGGCGCCACATGGGCGCTCCTGTTTCGTCGTACCGCGCAGTTTTTGCTCTGGAGCCTATTTCGCGCCATTTCGACGGGACTTTCTGCAACAGGCGCTGCCCGTGGCAGTTCATCTCTTTGCATCGCGTGAAGACGCGTTCAAGCAGGATGCCGTGCTGCAGGAAAATGTCATTCTCACGTTCCAACGCAACCCAAGCCGAATCAGATGGGCGGAGGCGAGTTGGCCCATTCGCATATCCACATCGCGTGGCATTGGCGATTTGGCCACAGGCGTCTTGGCGCGGGACATTCCGGGGCACCTTTTTGCGGGCGAGCGCAGCCAGCGGCTCTTCTTCCGTCTGCCCACGGGCGAGTTGGACGAGACGTTGGTGGAAATCGTGGATCGTTGGACTGGCTCGTTGCGCCAGTACGGTTGGAAAGTATCCACAGGGCCGGTGGTCGCCTTTCGGGCGGCGGCCTGGCTGACAGATTCCTCAGCCGTCGCCGAGCAGGCGGCCGTGCCGCTGTTGTGGATGCAGAATGTCAGGCGCCAACAGATCGAATGGCCCTTGCCCAACGGCGGCAAACCGCAAGCCCTGCGCGTGGACAAAGACTCCCTTTCCCTGGTGGTTCCGCTTGCCAACGGCGTTCTCTTGCGCCGTTTCAGCGCCAAAGAGGAAGCCCGCCGGCTGGTCANNCCCGCCGGCTGGTCGCGGCGCCCCTGCTCACGAGCGGCTGGCCGACAGAGCAGCTTGGGCTAGAGAACCATCTGAACACCATCTATGCCGCCGAAGCTGCATTGACAGAAGAAGAAGCCATCGGCCTCTCTGCTGTCCTCAATTCCTCCGTGGAGGATCGCTATTTTCGCATCGTCAACGGCAATACCCAGGTCAACGCGGAGGAGCTGTGGGCGCTGCCGCTGCCGCCGCTCACGATCATTCGCCACATCGGAAAGGTTATCAGAGACGACAGCCAGGCGGGGGTTGTCTCGGACATTGATGCTATCGTAACGACTACACTGCAAGGGGAGGGGCTGCTTCCCCCAGAATTTCCAATCATCAGGGAGACACGCTACACCATGGGCAAAATCCAACAAGCACAAGAAATTCTGGGCGATCGCTTTCTGGGGCCGCGTGGCGAATAGTACCCTACGAGTGAAATTCTTGCATTTCACGCCAAGCCGCAAAGGTCACAAAGGCTCTTCTTCTTGGCGTTCTTGGCGCCTTTGCGTGAGCAATTTGGCTTTGGCTTGTCCAGGTTAGCTATCCATGCCCCGGCGGCACAACCGTGGATGAAAAAACCTTTGCGTCCTTGCGCCGCCCCGTCTTTGCGTTAAAGCATTTTCAGCCTGAGGAGGAGACACTGTTGTGACCGAGCCATTATCCCCCAGCGCGCAGCGGGTGCAAGACGCGCTGCGCAGCCTGGGGTTTGCGTATGAGGTGATCGAGTTTGCGCAGACGACGCGCACCGCGGCGGAAGCGGCCGCGGCCGTGGGCTGCACGGTGGGGCAGATCGCCAAGTCGTTGATCTTCAAGACGCGGCGCAGTGGCCGCCCGCTGCTCGTCATCGCCAGCGGCGCCAACCGGGTCAATGAGAAGGCTATGCGCGACCTCATCGGTGAGCCGATCGAACGGCCTGACGCCGATTTTGTGCGCCAGCACACCGGCTTTGCTATCGGCGGCGTGCCTCCGATCGGTCATGCCGCGCCGCTGGCGGTCTACATTGACGCGGATCTGCTGCAGTACGATGTGATCTGGGCCGCGGCCGGCACGCCGAACGCGGTGTTTCGCCTGGCGCCGGCCGACTTGCTGCGCATGACCGGCGGTCAGGCGATCAAGGTGACATAAGTTGATGACAGGGGAACGCGAGATGGTCACTTTTGACGAGGTTCTGGCCGCGGCTCACCAGATTGCCGGCGTGGCGCATCGCACGCCGGTGATGACCTCACGCCTGCTGGATGCGGCCTGCGGCAACCAGGTCTTCTTGAAGTGCGAGAACTTGCAGCGGGTAGGGGCCTTCAAGTTCCGCGGCGCGTACAACGCCATCAGCCGACTGAGCGCGGCCGAGAAGGCGGCTGGCGTCATCACCCATTCGTCGGGCAACCATGCCCAGGCCGTGGCCCTGGTCAGCCAACTGCTGGGCGTCAAGGCCACGATCGTCATGCCCAGCCGCGCGCCGGCGCTGAAACTGGCCGCCACGCGTGCCTATGGCGCGACGGTTGTGCTCTACGATCCAGCCACGGCCGTGCGCGAGGCGATCTCGCAGGAGCTGGCGCAGCGCCACGGCTACGTCCTGATCCCGCCCTACAACCATCCGCATATCGTGGCCGGGCAGGGGACGGCCGCGCAGGAGCTGATCGAAGAGACCGGGCCGTTGGACGCGCTGTTCGTGCCCTGCGGCGGCGGCGGTTTGCTCAGCGGCAGCGCGCTGGCCGCCAAACACCTGGCGCATGGCTGTCGCGTCATCGGCGTGGAACCCGCGGCCGGCGATGATGCCACGCGCTCCTTCCACAGCGGCGTGCTGCAGACCGTGACCAATCCGCAGACCATTGCCGACGGCGCGGCCACCGGCAGCCTGGGCGATCTGACCTTTGCCATGATCCGGCGTTACGTGGATGACATGCTGACCGTCAGCGACGACGACCTGGTGCGCACCCTGGCCTTCGTCTGGACGCGGCTCAAGCTGGTAGTCGAGCCGACGGGCGTGCTCGGCTTGGCCGCGCTGTTCAACCGGCGTTACGCCCTCGCCGGCCAACGGGTGGGCGTCATTCTCAGCGGCGGCAATGTAGACCTGGCCGCGGCCGCGGGTTGGCTGCAGGCGGCGGGGCCATCGGTTTGATGTGATGATGACGGCAGAAACGAACGCGCCTGTTTTCACCTGCCAATGGGTTGCCACAGGCCGCGGCCGGCTGACGCTGTGGCATCGGCCGGGCGCACGCGCCGTGGCCGCGCTGAAGTCGTTTGGCTGCGATTGCGTCCTGACCCTGTTATCGGCCAGGGAACATGCCGCCGATATCGGCCAATGGGTTGAGGAAGCCGGCATCGAATGGCTGTGGCTTCCGCTGGAAAATGGGCAGCCGCCGCAGGGCGCAGCCGCGGCCTCGATCCTGGCGGCGCTGCCCAGGCTCTCGCAGATGCTTGAGGATGGCCGCTCTATCTTCATTCACTGCGCGGCCGGGATTCACCGCACCGGCATGGTGGCCTACGCCCTGCTGCGCTGGCGGGGTTTTGATGAGGACGCGGCGCTGGCCCTCATCACGCAGATGCGAGCGCACACGGGCGCGGGCCTGCAAAAGAAACAAATCAACTGGGGAAATCGGGCGANNGAAATCGGGCCATATCGGCAGGCGACCTCTCGCGCTGCAACGATTACGAAGCCTCCCGTCTCAGGCTAGACCCAGGCGCCGGCGGGCGACTTCAGTCTCCCGGGGGGTAAAACAAACGTTGTGGAGCCGGCCTGGCAAACCGTTCGTTTGTCACGCAGACAACCATCGGCGGCGCGGCGGCAAGCGATCGAGACGGCGGCAGCGCGTGGACTGGCTGCTGGCGCGGATAAAGCGATGGCGCGTAAGCGACCAACAAGGTTCGTGTTGAAGGTTAGGAGGAACTGTTATGCGCAGCAGATTGATGGCGATTTTGGTGATGGGTGTCGTGCTTGCCGTGGCAGGCGTAGGCGTGCTGTCCGCGGCCGGAGATGGGCCGGTGGATCCGCCGACCCCGCCGGGAACGACGAGTTCGTATACGTTGGAGCAGATCTACCAGCGGCTGGCGACGGGCAACTACTTTGCGAAGCAGAACGGGTTCACGGAGCCAACGAGCGGGCCGGGGACGGGGACGATGCACACGCTGGATCAAATCATGGCGCAGGCGCAGCCGCGGGCGCTGGCGAAACGTGTGGCCAAGACAGGACAGACGCTCTGCTACAACGCCGCTGGCGGCACGATAGCCTGTGCGGGCACGGGCCAGGATGGGCAATACCAGGCGGGGATCGAGCCTGCGGTTACGGCGATTTTTGGCACTGCCTACGACACGCCGGCGTGGACGGGAGTGCGGTTTACGGACAATGGCGATGGGACGGTGACGGACAATCTGACGGCGTTGATTTGGCTGAAGAACGCGAATTGCTTTGGGACCAGACTTTGGGCGACGGCGCTGAGCGACGCCAACGCGCTGGCGAGCGGTTCTTGCGGTCTTAGCGACGGTTCCAGCGCCGGCGCCTGGCGGCTGCCGAATGCAAATGAGCTG
>CXWK01098854.1_pt1 | contig 10255 bp, 19 predicted proteins | sample 590851 | NCBI WGS metagenome assembly CXWK01 (sample SAMEA3498364, study PRJEB10139) | wastewater metagenome | biome: wastewater treatment plant; material: activated sludge | place: Denmark | collected 2014-08-01
GCAGCGGACGAAAAAATACCCCGCCTCGCGGCGGGGTTAAAAGTGGCGTTCCGGATGAGCTATCCGAACACAGAGTGTAACACATCCAGCGCGCCGCGACCCAGCAAATAGAAAACGGCTGCCGCCATCACGACGGCGAGCACCTCGCCCCAGGTCACGCGATCAGCAAGGAACAGCATCAACGCGGCGAACCCCATCGTAAGCCAGAAAATTTCGTCCATGGTCACTCCCCCACGTGATTACGAAGCCACACCGCCAGCACCTGAGCGAGAGCCTCAACCGGCTCTTCATGAATGTCTCCCCAGGTCAAGCCGGCGACGACGTTGCAGACCGCCTGCGCAGAGTTAGCCTTTTCGGCCCAACAAGCTACTTCGTTATCCTTCGCTAGCAGCAAATCCCGCATTTCGACCAACTGCTTAGCCTGCCGCGTGATCTGCTGATCCTTCACTTCGATCCGTGAGTCAAGCTCTTTCACGCGGTCTTTATACAGCTGCAATTCCTCCCGCGCTTCGGCGCGAGCGCGATCAGCGTTTGCGCATTTGGCGGCCAGTGCCTCAAGCTCCGCGTAATATTGGCTAGCGGTCGCATGGTGAATCACAAACAAAGTGTTGCTACCGTCACTGGTGGCCACGCAAAGCTTGCGAAACAATTCGTGAATATTGCTCATTTCAACACCTCTTTTATTATCTGAAAACAAGGGGCCGAAGCCCCTGCCGATGATTACTTCTTAGCCTTGGTTTCGGGAGCAGGTTCCGCCTGCGCTTCCGGAGCGGGAACTGCCGCCGGTTCCACCTGGGGCAGCGCCTTGAGCTTGACAGGCACGGACAGCGAAGCCTTGAGCAGAAGGGCGCTGCGGCTTTCCGTGCGCTGTTCCATCAGGGGCACGAACGACCACTTGAACGGGGAACCGCCGTTGTCGCGGGGCTTGACGCCAGTCGCGTAGATCGCGACGGCGAATTCCACGTTGGGGACCACGTCCGGGTTTTCGCCACGCTGGCGATCGATCTCGGCCACGATGGGGGCGGTCACTTCGGCAGGCAGGAAAGTGGTGCCACTGGCGCAGATGTTGCCTTCCGGTGTCATCGCCTGGAAGTCTCCCAGAAGGCCGTAGCTGTCACCGTAGGTACTTTTCGCGATCTTGTAGCCATTGGCGAAGCCGGCGATCCGGTAGGCCTCTGCCTTCTCGCCTTCGGCGAGCTGCAATTGCACGCGGGCGCCCATGTCGCGGGCGGTGATTTTCTTGATGTGCTCGATGTTTTGCGTCATGACGGAATACCTGATTTGTGAGATGCGGATTGCATCGTAAAGCCCCCGGCGGCAGGGGCTTTGCGCTGGAATCAGGCCCAAACCACTTCATCCTCGCCGTACCGGAAGATGGCAACGTAGTCACCGTCGGTTGAGAACACACGCGCCTCGCGCTTGGTTACGCCCTTACCATTAACATATTCCGCCGCTTGCGAGAACGCGATAGTGCGCGACGGGTAGTGATGAATCTGATTCGGTTCTGCCGGTGATTCAAACAACACGGTGTAGCTCATTTGGGCACCTCTGTTTTGTTATCGAGTGACCGCATTATATACCACGCAAAATTTTGTGCTCATTTTCCGCAAAAATTTCAGCAATTTTTTCGCACCGAACGGGACACAAATTTTCCGTAGTTAGAAAGGCTGAAAGTTGGCACGATATTTGTGTAGTCAATTTTCGTGCCACTCGCCACCTGCGCTATCTCCTGCGGCGTGAGTCTCACACCCTTAGATGCCCACTTGACGGGCTCGTCACCATCGAACAGGGCGTACAGTTTCTTTCCGCCTATATAGAGACAGTCACCGCTGCCCTCATATTTCCACGCTCCCAATTTCGTCGGGTGCATCTCCACCGCCAGCTCTTCGCAAATGAGCGAATCCGTGTCGCAATAAAGCGGGCGGGTCGCGTTACAAAGCGCCTCAAGCAAATACGCCCTGGTCGCGCCAGTAATTGACGCGGCAATTGCAACGTCGTAATACGATTTGTTTTCACTGGGCCACCCGTAAATATCAATGTCGCCCCATGTGAAATCGATTTCACCACCATCGGGTCGCTCATCGGATGAGCGGACAACTTTGTAATCTCGGAAATTGTCCGGGTTCTGCGCCGCTTTTCCGTAGCCGTTATTTGAAATAAGCTTGGCGAATAGTCGCCCCCCTTTATCTCCGGCCTCTTCTGCCGCAATTTTGTCTCTCATAAATTGCTCCACGAATTCACGGAACGAAATCTCTTCATGCGCCACCTCAGCGGCGATGACTTCCTTAATGTCGAATAACCCGTATTTGAGTGCGACGCGCATTTCATGGCACGTCACGTGATAAACACCCTCAGTGCTATCCCAATCCAGCGAACCTTTGCGGGGGCCTTCCGTGACTCTCAAAGGAAACGCGCCCCGATTGCTGCCCCGCACAGTAGCGAAATAGAAGCGCTCGCCGTAGCCCACCAGATTACCTTCCGCCGATATTCTCGGCGAGCTTGGTGATGTATATAGGCGGCCACAAGGATGACTGTAATGGGCCATAGTAAATGGATAGGCCGAATTGATATCGGCAACTTTGAATTTCCCACGGATAACACCTCCCTCAAAGCACTGTACCCTACCGCCGAAGTAATAGGGCCGGAATCGCGAATCGTGAGACTCGCCCTGCCGGTCAAACGGGTGCAATTTCATTAGCTCGGCGATCGCCGCCCCACCAATCGTCAATTTGCGCCCGAATCTCTCTGTAAATGCCGTGATGAGCGTGTGCAGGCTCTTCACGTCTCGCTCAAGGTAAATCAGAATCTCATCCCTGGCGGCGTCGCGCCGGGATTTGTGCATCAACTGGATATCTATATCGCCCTTATCGAAGTCGGCCAGACGGGCTGGAATAGCCGCAAAAGAATCGCGGAATGTGTGTTTGCCGATGCGCATCTCCGCGATACGGGAATTGATGATGCGCATATCCCCTTCCGCCCAATCCAGCAGGAAGAAAAAATCGAACTTCCCGCCGTTGTGGAAATAGATTAGATGGGGCTCATCTAGCGTATCCAAAAACCGCACGAATTGCTTAGCGCAATCGTCGCCCCAGAAGGTGAAATAACCGTGAATCGGGGAGTAAAACCCGCACACAAAGGGCGCGGGAATAATTCCCACTTCAAACGGGTCCGTTTCGAAATCGCCCGCGGCTATCACGGGGGCGCTTTTTCTTTTTCGCTTTGTTTCCGGTTTGCTCATCGCCGAAATTCTCTAGGGTGCGCGGGTCGTATAGTTGGACAACTGACAGGTAATCGCTAGGGCGCGTTTCTGGATATTCCCATCCCCCCGCCATGGGGGATATGTAATTGCCGAAACCATCAACGCCTTCGTCGTCACCGATTAAATCCTCGGAATACGAGAAGTATTTGTCGAATTCGTCCATGCTGCGCAGGGTCTTATAAATGGGTGTCCGGTCGCCTACCTGTATCTGCACGAATTCCCCTGGCCCCAATTGATCCATCGCCCTGCGCACAGAATCAATCAGATTGTCGCCCCGCTGCACGGGCAATATCTTCCTCACGGTCCCTTTCTTCGAATTCGTGAGAGTCAACACCCCTTTAATGATGCGGGGCTCTTCGCCTGGGGTTTTGCGCATCAGTACCGTTGTCCTGGCGGGCGTAGAGTACAGAGTATGGAACCTATCGTAATGATCCGATTTCAGCGTTTTTAGTGTCTTTGGCCCCACGTGCATAATTTTGTAGTTATTGGGGTTTTTAGCGAATTTTTCCGCCAATTCGCCAAATTTGCTAAAATTGCGGGAAATCGCGGCTTTTTCAGCGGGGTTATTTCCACGGGGAGTATGTATCCCCAGCTTTTTCAATAACTTACGCCGTCGGGCGTATTCTTTGCTTAGTATTTTTGCCATGGATAAAGACCAGGAAATTGCGCCGGGGAACGATGATACCGGCAACACCCCCGCGCCGGAAGCCACGCAAGTTCCGGGCCTGCCCTCCGCCGCGCCCGTCACCGACCTGGGTGACCTTTTCGCCGGGCACCAGGGGATGATCGACACTCCCGCTTTCACCCCTGGCGAAGAGCAAGTTATTCCCCCGGCGGCCCCGAGGCTCAATAAGGACGGTAGCACACCGAAAAAGCGCGGGCGCAAGCCGGGCGGCTACACTCAGCCGGAAGTGGCCCCCGCCGTTGCCCAGGAACCGCCCCCTGTGGAGCGGCCCCGCCTCAGCGCCACCCAGGCGGCAAAACAGACAGCCAACTTGACCGTCGTCGCGGCCGTGGCAATTTGCGGCGAGGAAGTGGGCGTCCCTCGCAGCGAAGAAGAGGGCAAGCAATTGATTGAAACCTACCGCGATTATTTCAACGCTCGCGGTGTCCCCAATTTGCCACCGGAAGTGGGCCTGCTCGTTGGGGTGTGGGCCTATATGGCTCCCCGCATGCGTGACCCGCGCGCGAAATCCTACGTCGAAAAAGTGAAGGAAAAAGTGGCTGCCCTTGTGGCGAAAATCCGGGGCAAATAATGGCCGGATTTCATACCGCTTTTTACGGGGCAACGATGACCGGAAAAACGACCCTGGCGCGGGCGTTTGCTCGTAACTACGCCGCTGCCGGGCTCCAGGTCGTTGTATATGACCCTGTTGGGACGATAACCGCCGGGGGCGGCTGGCCGGAAAGCGCATGGGTGTATGATGACCCCGATGAATTCGTGCGAATTCTCGACGACGAATCGTTCCCGCCGGCAATGGTATTTATCGACGAAGCGGCGGATGTTTTCGGTCACACCTGCCGGGACAATTTTTGGCTTGCCACCAGGGGGCGACATTACAACCTGTTTTTACATATCATCACCCAGCGCCCGAAACTCATCCATCCGTCTGTCCGTAATCAAGTAGCGAAGAGCTATGTTTTCCGGATGAGCATGGAAGATATGGCCGAAGTGTTTCGTGATGCGGGGCAGAACGGTCACAAACAAATAGAGCTTGATACGGGTGACTTTCTCGTATTAAATAGCGGGGCACGTGAAATTCAGCGTGGAAACGTTTTCTCACTTCTAGAAGGAAAATCAGCATGAAAAAGGAATGGATTGAAATCGCGATTGTCGCCGTGATCGCCGTGGCCGTCGGTCGCAAACTGCCGGTCATCAAGGACTATCTGTAATGGCCCGCAGTCAGATCCGGATTCGCCGCAAAGTCGGCACCTACCCGGTGACTGCTGCCGGCTTCGCCACGGCTGAGCTGCCCCGTGACTACGACTACGACACCATCTTCGTCCGTCTGACCGGCAGCGTTCAAGTCACCACCGCATTCACCTCGGTCCGCGCCGAAGCGCCGTGCCAAGCGGTGCCCCGCATGGAGGTGCTCGCCGATGGCAAAAACTCCCTGTTCTCCGCGCCGTTCTGGTTCGCGAGTCTCGCGAGCAATGACCGCCCGCTGACCCACCAGGGTTCCCGCGTCACTACCCCGCCGTCCGCCGCGTCCATCGCGACCTACGCCGTCGAAGCCATCGGCACCATCGATTTCTCGAGCATCGATTGTGTGCGGCCGAAAGACTCGATTTTCCGCAGCAATTCTCTCAGCATTTTTCAACTGCGGATGACCTTCGGTCAGGCGGCGGACATGTTCGTCGGCGCCGGTGTCGCGGCATTCTCGAATCTGAACGTCGAAGTGTGGGCGGTGCAGACCATCGAGGTGCCCGATGCCACCGGCAGCATCACGTCCCCGACGATGATGAAAAAGGTGTCCTATCAGGAACAGGCGCTGCTGGCCTCAAATGCGAACCTGGACATCCGCCTGCCGGCCGGCAACGTCATCAAGGAAGTGATGGTCCGTACCGATGGCCTCACCACGGCCGGCGAACCGAGTGCGGGCGTCATCAACAACGTGACCCTGCAAGCGGGCATCGATGTGCGGTGGAATCTGACTGGTCCGCAGACCCGTGCGGCGAACAACGCGGATTACGGTGCCCTGCCCCTGGGTTACTACTTCCTGGACGTGACCCGCAACGGCGCCGCTGTTGGCCTCCTCACCGAGATGTGGGACGTGGGCTCCAATTTGGAGCCCAAGGTCACGCTTGACGTGGTGGGCGGGGCGAACGTTCGCGCCCAGGTCGTGACGACCGAATACATCGTGATCTAATCGCCCACACGGCAGAAAGGAGAAACGGGGCTTAATCGGCCCCGTTTTTTATGGGAACTCTTACCGCAAAAAACAATTGGTTCTCAGCCGGTGCTATTGCCGCCGCAAAGCAGGAGAGTTACGACGCTATCACTCGTGAATTCTCGCAGTTTTTGTATTCCGATTCGCAGTGGCAGTATTACGCTCGCGGAGCTGCTGGCGACGACGGGTCGAATCTTCTCAAGCGCCGCGTATTCAAAAACGGGTACGCCTACGCTGAAGAAACCGACCTGAACTCCGGGGAGAAAACGCTACTTCCGGTGCGGGTCGTCGCGTACTCGGAAGGTGGCGGTCTGAACGGGTCTGACCGTATTTGGGTTTGGGAGGGAAATAACGCCCTTTCGGCGGCGCATTTTGACCGCGTTGAATGGAAAATGGAAGACAAGGGCGTTTTCCAAGCGGTTTCCCTGGCGATTGTTGGCGGCGCCGCTGCCTGGAGTGCCAGTCTTGCCCCCTCCCCGCTGCTGTCCGCCGGGGAGCAAACCGCCGTGGCGAGCGGCCTCGACGCTGTTGATCTGGCGGCCGTGGAGGCCGTGCAAGGGGGGCAGGCGGGGGGTGTGCTGTCCGCTGTTGAGGTCGCCGCTCCGGGGGCTTCCTTCACCTGGGGCGACATCGTCGGGTATGCCTCCACGGCCGGTAGTGTCGCAAAGACCGTTGCCACGGGAGTCGCGGGCGTTGCCGGGGCAATTACTGCCGTTAATAAGGCGACTGAAAAGGCCGCAAATGCCCAAAACCCCGGCAACGCGGGTTCCTATATCGCGCAAGCAAATGGCGGTACAATGAATCTGAATACCCTGCTGATTGCTGGTGGGGCGTTGCTTCTTATCATCATTCTGAAAGGTTAATTCGTATGCCCAGCGCTGCAGATTTCATCGGCGGTATTCAAACGTTCTTCCCGAATCAACCGTCGTCGTCCGTGCCCGTTAATACCACCTCCCTTGCCACCACCATCAGCGGCACCGCGCCCGCTGCTACTGGCGTCAATACGAGCGTTGCCGCCCCCACGCTCGCTGTTGCTGGCACCACACAGGCGAGTAACGCGGACGTTTCTCCGCTGAAACTCAACACGGATACGCTGATTCTGATCGGCGTTATCCTGTCCATCATCGTTGCTGTCCGGAGCACCAAATAATGGCAAGCATTCTTGACATGTACGCCACCCCGGATTACCTGTCGCCGACCTATACGGCGAGGGCGGGGCTTTCCGACGCCGGGGTGCCGTCCGAATTCGGTATCTCCAATGATCTGTCGTGGTTCTACAAGTTGGGCAATTCGACCCTGGATGAGCAGTCCGGCGGGTCGTTTTCTCCGAGCGCCGCGAATCCGACTCGTACGGCCGTCAATACGATGGACAATATCGGCGGGTTTTTCACCGACGTCGTTTCGGCATTCTCCGGTATTTACGGCGCGAAAGCAGCCGTGGATATTTCGCGCATCAAATCGCAAACCGCGATCGACATCACGAAAACTCAGGGCATCGTTCCGAAAGCCGGCGCCAATCTGTATGACTCCGCCCCCATGACGAACCTGATCGTTTTCGGGGCCGTGGGGCTGGGCGTTTGGCTGCTGGTGCGGCGATGAAAATCTCCGCCGATGCGCTCAAGGTAATGGCCGTTGTCGCGGTGGCTGGAGGCGCCATCTATGTTCTGTACCGCGCCGGGCAGAAAGTGGATAGCGCAATTAGCTCCGCCCTCGACGCCGCCCCGAAAGCCGCCACCGCAGTTGCCGACGCGTCGAAATACGCTTTCGGCGAGGTCGTCAATTTCGGTGGCGCTGCCGCCAATTCCTACGGTAATATGATCCAGCAAGTTTCGCCCACGTATTACAACTGGGCGGCGAAGCAGGATTTTCTTTACCCCGTTTTCGACTATTTCACGGGTAATAACCTTGCGAAAGGAAGCAATTGATGGACTACCCCAAAACTGACTTTAACCGCGTGCGCGACGGCCGGGAAGTTCCGGCCCTTACGCTCGTCGTGGATTTGAGTATCGCCCGTAGTCGCACTGCCGGCACGCAAATGGAAATTGTTGCCGCCGGCAATTCGTTCTATTGCGATCAGGATTTGGAAAACGGTGGCGTTTCCAAAATCACCTTCCAGCATCGCGACTATTCCAATTACACGGCCCCCACCACCGTTTCGCCCGGTTTCACTGCGTATCAGCCCTTCACGCGGTTCATGCTGGAGAACGCGGCGCAGCCTGGGAAATTCGCGACGTTCATGTACGGCGTGGATACCAATTTCACGCCGGGGCAATCGGGGAGTGTAGCGATTACCGGGTCGGTGACGACCACGCCGGTACAGGGGCAGACTTTCATTGAGAACGGGGGGGCGATTACCACGGGCAACGTTTCGCAAGTGTTTTTGCCTGCCGATCCTGATCGGATTCGGTTTATCCTGCGAAACACTAGCAGTGTCAATTTGCTGTATGTCGGGGGGCCGCTTGTCGGGCTCGGCGGTGCCATCCGCCTTGACCCCGGCGTTATGTGGGTCGAAACCGATGCGGCATCGGCGGAATGGCGGGTAATCGGGGCCGTGGCAGGCTCTCCGTTTTCTTATCAGGAGCTTTTCAAATGAGCGGCATTAATATTCCCGGCAATGTCAAATCGGTGCAGCGCATTTCCATTACCATGGGCGGAGCCGCGCTTACGCAATCTGACGTGGCGATTTCGGCCGTAAATACAAGCAAAACCGTAATCAACAACTCGGGTCTGACATTGGACACGGCTGCGTTCGACGACCACGACAATTGCCTTCGTGTTGTTCTCACCAATTCAACAACGGTTGCTTTTCGTCGCTCGCCTTACGCTGCCAATCAGGCCAGCGCGCATTGCGAAGTGGTCGAATACTACTGATGCATCCCGCCCTGATTCTCGCAATCCTCGGGGCGGGGCTTTACGTGCTCAATAAAGCTAACCCCGAGGTGCTCGATTTCGACTATCAGGCAATCGTGGATATCCCCCGCGATTCGTCCGGTGAATTCAATTACCCACCCACCAAGGAGGAAATCAAAATAGCGATTCAAAACAGCAAATGGCTCTACCCTGGTCGCGCCGCTGTCTATATTGACCGCATCCGTGCCGCCGAAATTGAGCAGGGCATCCCGGAGAAATTGCTGGGTCGCCTGCTTTATCAGGAGTCGCGGTTTCGGGCCGACGTTATTTATGGTCCGCCGAATAGGGCTGGGGCCCAGGGAATTGCCCAAATCATTAAGAAATGGCATCCCTCCGCTAATCCTGGCGATCCGTGGTCGTCGATTGATTACGCCGCCAAATACTTGCGGGAGTGTTATAATCGTTTCGGCGATTGGAAATTAGCGCTTGCGGCATATAACTGGGGCCCGAGCGTGCTTGCCGCAAAGGGGATTGGGAGGGCTCCGCTGGAGACTCGCAATTACGTTTATCAAATTTCGAGGGACGTTCTTGTATGAAATGGTTGATGAAACGGCTGGCCGAACCGAGTACCATGGCCGGCCTTGTTTTGGTGCTGCAAGGCGCCTCGCAGTATCTCGCCGGGGATAAGACCCTTGGTGTTTCCACGGCGGCCGGCGGTGCCGCTGCCATCTTTCTTCCGGAAAAAGCCCCGGAAAATTAATGCCACCTGCCCCGCGTGCGGGGAAACTGTAATAAAGGAGATTTGACCATGCAATTCAATACCCTCGCCTTCGCTTCCCGCAACGGCTTCCGCCAGATCGGCGAGCACTCCCTGAAGCTGGCCGACGACAAGCGCAGCATTTCGGTGTATATCGATCACGAGCTGCGGGCGGTTGTGCCGCGCGAAGGTTTCGATGACCTGTTCCAACAGTACCCCGGCGCCGAAGAGGCCTTTTTCCCCGCCCCTCCCGTGCAGCCGCAGGAAGCCCCTGCCCTCGGCGGTGAGGCCTGATCGTGCCCCGCTACTCGAAGCGCATTTCCGGGGTCGATTGCGTCATCACTGTGATTGGTGCGGATGTGTCGGCCCAGGTTGGGGGTGCAACTGTGTTCAACGATACGTCCACCACGACCAATCCGCCGGGGGATGTGATCCGTGCGGCGCGTTCCACGTGCAAAGTGGTGGCCGATCAGTTTGCTGCGCAGGAGGCGTCGAAGG
>CXWK01009275.1_pt1 | contig 10252 bp, 9 predicted proteins | sample 590851 | NCBI WGS metagenome assembly CXWK01 (sample SAMEA3498364, study PRJEB10139) | wastewater metagenome | biome: wastewater treatment plant; material: activated sludge | place: Denmark | collected 2014-08-01
GATATACAACTTCTAATGGAAAAGGATTTGGAAGTGGATGTGGGCGGGGAATGACGATGAATCCATCTGCAAAAATTGTCTGACTAAGGATTGTTAATAAAAACAGAATAATTCTTAATAAACTTTTCATAATTAAATTTTCTCTAAGTTTTACCTAATGAAGTAATTGATGTTATCTAAATAAGAAATAAAAATTTTTAGTTCATCGGGATAATCATCTTCCTCAATCATACATCCGCCTTTATACAAATTGTAGATTTCGAATGATTTTGAATAACCAGTTATTTTATTTGAAACATAAATAATTATTTGTGGAACTGTCTGAAACCGATCCTTCAAGAAATTAGAGCTATATTTTTCAACTATTTTATAATCTATGCAAGCAAATTTTTCATCGATAAATTCAAAATCACTTTTAGACTTAATCGTATCTAAAATTATGAGATCATTTAGAATTTGAGAGCCAGATTGATTTCTAAAACGAATTGATGAGTCATTGATCACTTTAATAAATGTTGTTGGTGTACATCTGGGTTCAACACCTATTACATAAATAACTGAATCAACCTGGATGTTACTCCCTAATTTGTTTTTTACTTTTCCTAATGAAATTATTTCGGTCTTATTAGAATATGGACTTTTATACTTTAATTTTAATGAATCAGAATCAAGGCTAAGTATTTTAAACTTAATCTCTGATAAACGCTTTCTCTCCGGATATTTTGGTTTACAGATAATCGTATCTTCTTTAATTCTAAAGCTTGTGAAACTTCCAAATGGTCGGAGATAATTACACAGCGTATCTTTAAACATAAAAGTTTGTTCAAAACCCGAACTCCAATCACCCTGAAGTAATAAATATGTTTCATTATCTCTATTAGTATTACACGTGGTTAAAAGAATTATTAAAATTGAAAAAATCAGAATTAAACATTTCATATTTTTTACTTCCTTATGACGGACTTCCTTTGTGCGCTTTGCGAAATACTTTACGTCTCTGTGTAAAATGTTCTCACGCAAAGACGCTAAGTATTTATTCTAACTTATAGTTCTTTTGCTTTGCCTGCTCACGAATTGTTTTAATCATTACAGCATCAAGAGTGTTATCATTTTTATTTTCAAGCATCTTTTGGGCAACGTATTTACTTCTATCTTCATTTAACTTGTTAATCTTAATCTGAATTTCAGCGCGTTCTTTTTCCATTTTATTTACATACTCTTTTCTTTCTTGCACTGTCATCTTTTTCATTTCATCTGGTAATTCTTCATCTTTCAACTCTTCTATTTTAATTGAGCCATCTTTTTTAGCATCTACAAGATCCCAACCGGAGTTTTTATATTGTCCACCTGATTTAGTGACTGATCTTTGAACCATTACTTCATTACTTAAGCTCATTGAATTAGCATCTTGCTCTGCTTGCAATTCCTTTTTTTCTCTTCCATAATTACCAAAAGCTATATAAGTTTTATTCAAATCCTGCCCCAGTTTAATTATATCTGCATCCTGCGGAGCATCAATGTGCACTATCTCAGCATTGTGGTCTATGTTCATATACTTTCCGTCAGAAATATCTGCACCATCCTTCCACATTGTCTGTACACCTTCATCATAATTACCACAGAAAATTGTATTAACAACAATTCCATTCTTTACAGCTTTTTTGCAGGCATTTTTATAATCAACATCACCTTGAGTAAAAGGTTCGTTGCCAGCGATAAAGATTATCTTTAAATCATCATTTGATTTTTTCCATTGAAGATTATTCACTGCATCCAGGATAACTTTACCGCAATATTCCTGTCCACCATTAGTTTTTAGTCTAAATAGTTCATCTGATATTTTATCAAGATCTTGTGTGAAAGGAACAATATTTCTTAAATGTCCTTCTTGTGAAGGAATCGCATCTTTTCCGTACTCATAAAGTGCAACATTTAACTCAACTGCTTTTCCATCTTTTTTCGATGTTGCAAGTTCATTTACAATTTTCCATAGTTGGCTTTTTGCCTGATCAATCAAACCATCCATGCTATTGCTTGTATCTAATAACAATGCAAGTTGAATTGTATTATTCTTAAAGAGTTTTGATTCAGGAATTTGATTTGAAAATAAATTAGTAGAAAGGCTAACTAAAAGTATAAGAGCAGCTAAGTATTTCATATAAACCTCCGTAATGGATAATCAATTAAATAATCTGCTGCTTTGACTATTTGAAAATTTGCTTTGTTCCAGAAAATCTAAGAAAAATATTAAGGAGAAAAAATTTTGACCTATTCTATATCAAAATTGAAGTAAGTTGTTGGATACGGTTCATTCTTTAATGTAAAATGCCACCATTCTTCAGCAAGATTTTTGAATCCATACTTTTGCATTAAACTAACTAGCAGTAATCTGTTTGCTCTTTGTAGATAAGAAAGGGTTGGATTTTCAGTATGTGAAAGCTCGTTAAAGCAATCAAAACCAGTTCCCATATCAATTGTGTTGTCTTTAAATCTTTCATCAACTGGTTTATAACATTCACACTGGTCATCAATATCAAACTCAGGTTANNCAGGTTGATTGGGAATCGGAATCGGTATAATTGTAAGATCGATTGTACTTCCACGACTATGACCTGATTTTTCGGCAATGTAACCATCAACAAACAATCTGGATTTTTCTATTGTTGGATAAAATTCTTTTTTTGTAAGTGTGTCGGATAAATCTTTTGCCCAGCGAACAAAATGATCAACTGCTTTTTGTGGTCGGTACGCATCATAGACTTTAAGTGAAAATCCAAATCGTTTTAAATCTGTTTGAACTTTTAAGAGTGAATCGGCTGCCGCTTTTGTTATAAAACATTTTTCTGATTTGTAGCCATCAACCGGAACGCCAAGAAAATTATGATTTGTTAAATAGCGAAGATCGAGAATGATCTCAGGAATTACTTCTCTAATTTCAACAAATCCTTCTGGGATCTGTTGAGAATAGAATTGTGAAGTAAAAAAAATCGAAAGGAAATATATAAGAGTAATATTTTTCATTACTCAAAATTTATTTAATCTTTCTTCCAATGACAATCTGTACATAATTGTAATTTTTCTGCACTACTTAAATCAACAGGATGAATAAAATCTAATCCATCTAAATCAACCCTGTTAACACCATTATTATCTGTTTGCGAAATTATAGTGTGGCAGCTGTTACAATCATTTGAAATAACTTTTCCATCATCACTAACATGGTTTCCATCATGGCAACGGAAACAACCTGGTGTATATGTATGTGCTATGTTATCAGGAAAATGCTTCCAGTTTGCATTCATATATGGAAAATAATTTCTGGAATAAATTTTTTGTACAATATCCACACTTGATTTTATCTGCTCGCTTTTGGATGTATAAAGTTCAGGATAATTTGAAACATAAAAATCAATTATCCGTTGTTCGATGGTTTCTAAAGCTTGCTGTTTTGTTGAGTAATTTTCTTCCAATGCTTCAACTGAAATACTTTTTATGTAAGGAAGTGAAACATCGATTTTGTTATTAGCTAAATTTTCATTCATCATTTTATCTGGTTGATGATAAATGTGTGAAGGACGATTATGACAATCAATACAATCCATTGTACGTAAATTTTTTTGATTGAAATTCTTCTCATCAAAATTAGATTTTCTATCTCTAAAAATTGTTTCCGTTCCATCTTTAGTAGTTACCTTTACCCATGGAATTTCTAATCTTCTTTCATCAGTATGAGCATAGGAAATTTTAATATCTGGATTGATATGCCAATGAATCCCTTCAATTGCTCCCAGCTCACTTTTTCCGCCGCCAATTTTGATGAGCATACTTAAATAAGACTTGGTATTCTGCTCATCTGATAAGTAATAAGTGTAATCAACTTTCTTTTCATTAAAAAAGTGTGATGGAGTATGACATTGTTCACAAGTTCCTTCTGCCGGTCTAAGTGCATGAACAGGCGTTGGAATCGGTTTTGAATATTTATTAAATAGTACTGAATAAACCTGGTATGCACCAGAAAATTTTGATTTCACATACCAGCTGGTACCTGAACCAATATGGCAGCCAACGCAACCAACACGAGAATGAGGCGAATCAAGATAAGCAGTATATTCAGGTTCCATTACTTTATGGCAAACAGTTCCGCAAAACTCATCAGTCTCAGTGTACTCATAAGCTTTAAAACTTCCAAATGCAGAAAACATTAATAGTACAATTGTTCCCACAGAAAAAGTTACAACTACAGCTCGCTTCTTTGGATCATTTAAATCTATTATAGGAAGTTTTCGTTCTCTTACTTTACCTGATTTTTCACGTTTTCTTTCTCTAAAGATTCCATATGCGATTAAAAGTAATCCAACGATTAGAAAAGACGGAATGATTATATAAGTAAGAATTCCCATGTAAGTGTTTTCTTCATTACTGAATAAATCCAGGATGAATAAAAATATTATTAACCCAAAACTTAATGCGGCAATTGCGGCACCAATTAATGTTATTGGATTATATACAAAATGTGGGAATCGCTGCTTCATAAATTCCTCAATCGTTTAAGGAAAATTAATTGTGATTTGTACTTAAAATTATAAAAGAGAATTTGATTGATTAAACTTCATCTGAATTTTCATCAGACTTCATTCTTTCTTCAGCTTTTTTCTTTTTAATTCGTTCAAGTTCAAGTGGATGCTCTTCAGCCATTTCTTCTTCAGTTACCGTCCCCTTAAACCATGCAAGGCTCATTGGATAAATATCAGGATTGAAAATGACAAAGTAGAAGTGCCAGATAACGATAGCTAAGAAGGCTAACCATGCTTCATAATAATGGATTGTACGTGCAATATCCCAATCAAGTTTCGAAAATACACCAATGTAATCAATGTAAATCCACATTAATAAACCAGTAACGCTCATTACAATTGTGCCCCAAACTAAAGCCCAATATTCTGCTTTTTCTACATAGCTGAATCGATCAAGTTTAGGTTTAACTTTTGAAATTCCAAGATTAAATTTTGCAACACCAATAGCATCGGTTAGATCTTTTAGATTTGGAAATAGATCTCTTACTAATTCTCTTCCTCTTTGAGTAAATGCGATATAATAGATATGATATAAGCTTACTATAATCATTGCAATAGCTGCAATTCGATGAATCCAACTCCTGTACTCAACAGCATCAGTCCAGATATCTCTTATATGGCTAACCCACCATGAATCCGGATAACGTAACATAAACCCGGTTACAACAAGAATCATAAAACTTATCGCCATTGTAGCATGTTGAATTCTTTCACCAACTGTCATTCTTAAATAAAGTGAATGCCCATGTTTTTCTTCTTTAATCTGACCAAGCTGCTTTAATTTTCTGATTTTAGATTTTTTAATTAAATCTAAAAGATTGTGTAAAAACATACCACCAAGAAGAGAAATTAAAAGAAATATATAGGTGGTTGATATCCAGTAAAGAATTGGTTCATCTTCTTTATCAAGGGTTATGTGAATACTACCTTGAGTAAAGGTTTCATTTGCTCCAGGATGGCAGCTTCCACAGGTTTTTACCAGATTATCTTTGTGAACCATAGAAGTTGGATCTGACGAGGGTTTAATATTATGAACACCATGACAACTACCGCAATTAGCAACGGATGCCGAACCACCGCTTAATGCTAAACCATGATAGGATTCTGAAAAAGTTTTGTAGCGATTTGCAGACATGCCATATTTTTCAGAAAGTTTCATCGATTCATGACAAGGTGAGCAAATTTGTCTTGATACATTTTGAAAAGCAACTGGTGAATTTGGATCGTTGGTTTTTAAAATATTATGTTCACCATGACAATCAGTACAAGAAGGTGAATCACCATTACCTTTAGCAACTAATTTACCATGAATACTTTCTTCATATTCTTTTTTAACTTCTACGTGACATGCCCCACAAGTGTTTTGAATGTTTAGTCTATAAACAGTTGATCTTGAATCAGATCCTTTAACAACAAAGTGGGCTTTATGACAATCAGTACAGGTGGCAGCTTCGCCATTCTTTTTATTATGCAAAGCAAATCCATGAACACTTTTATCGTACGCATGAATAAATCCAGCTGATGGAGTTGTTCTCTGTCTTACATCTTCATTATCAAGATGGCAGGAAAGACATAATTTTTCTTGCGCAATCTTTTTATCAACCTTATTATCACCAAAAGCCTTAGTTGTAATTGGAGATTTATGACACGTAATACAATTTGGTGCACCATTGTCACCTGTTTTAAATGCTGATCCATGATCTGAATTAAGAAAATAATCACTTGCATCTTTATGACAGTTACCACAGGTAACGACTAAATTAGTCTTGTTCCATTTACTTTTAGAATTTTTAGTTGATATAACATCGTGAATTCCATGACAGCTTTTACAAGATGTATCGCTGGTTTTTCCGAATCCTTTAGATTTTATTATCTGTGGATGAAATGCATGGTTTGTTAGATCTTTTTGATGACAGCTTACACAGTTTACCTCTTTAATATTTTCAGCGTGAGGCATAGCTTCTGCATCAAATCCTTTATGACAAGCTATACAACTTAATTTTGAATGAGTAGAATTTTTATAAACATCTTCTTTAACGAACAGGGAAATTTCTTTCCCATTTTTTTCCATAGTGAGTTCGTTATCACTATGGCACATCAAACAGTCATCAATCGATTGAGCATATATATATTGGGGTAGAATAACTAATCCGATTACAAGGAGGGTTTGTATATTTTTTAAGATGTTTGGGAAGCATCTTTTTTTTTCGTTTGATGATGATTTTAGTGCCATAGTTTATAACTTTAAATCTATTCAGCTTTAAGTGTTAATAACCAATCAACCAACTTTTTAAGATCTTCGTCAGTTCCTTTAAAAGATGATTTATGATCTTTGTCATTTAACTTAGCCTCTTTTTTCAAATATTTGGTTAAAAAATCAGCAGTTCTATCTTTACCGACTGTTGAAAGATCAGTTGCATCAGATTTTTTTGATTCAAGAGCGGCAGATTTTACAGTGTGGCACATACCACATTTGCTATCAACAAATACTTTTTTACCGTCTTCACTTGATTGATCTGCAATTGTAAAAGCAAATCCATACAATGCAACTATGGTTATAATTAAACCAAGATAAATCAATACATTTTTCATTTGTAGTTCCTTTTATTTTTGATTAGTAAATATTGATTTTTGATCAACTAGTTACAATTAGAATACCACATTATTTCTTATTTTATTTGCTAAAAATCCAATATTCTTATCGTTCAGATTTGCTAAATTTCTCAGCTTTGGGAAGCTTATTTAGCTAGGATTCGCAAGAATCGGAATAAAAATAAATACTTGTTAAAAAAAAATAAAATAGTTAATTGTCGTCTTAATTGTACGATATGATTTTTTTATAAGACAAATCTATTATTAAGCTGTTGGTAATAACAAAGGAATTCTGGAAGCAATTTCGTTCAGATCAAAGGGCTTATAAAAAATATCGTCAACAAATTTTTTAATTTTACTTTCAGATTCCTTTACACGTTCATTAAATACGTATGTAAGAATTAACGGCATATCTTTTTTGCAATTTTTAAATTGCTCACATTTTGAAAGCAGTATTGAATCAGGTTCAGTATCCAGTATTACTAGATCTGCAGAACCACTGCATACAAGCGAGGATACAATCTCCAAATCGGTTGTTGCTACAACTTTGTACTGAGTCTGTAAATACATTAATAGACTATAGCACAAGCTAAAATCAGGACTGTAAATTATTACATTTTTCATTTATATTTTATTTTGAGTCTTCCCCTGAGTGGAAAAGCTAGATTATTTTTGCTATTTGTGTGCCAAAGTTGATATTTAAGAAATATTGTGGATAAACAGTAGTTTTTGAGGCTAATTGATAGACAATGTGTGCCGTAACATTCTCGTAATTGAAAAAGCATAAAAGTAGCATTATAATTATTGAGAATGCACTTTCTATAATTTCATATATAAAACATAGTTAAATTTTTATATCTAATTCCTTTAATTTTCTATATAATGTCGATAACCCAACTTTTAATGCATCAGCTGTTTTTTCTTTATTGTTATCATTGTTTTCCAAAGCCTTTAAGATAAAATCACGTTCAAATTTTCTAACTGATTCATCAAGCGATCCATTAAATGAAAATTCAAATTCATCAGATTTAGGTTTAAATGTAACAGGTAATTCGTGGATTGTGATAAAATCACCTTTGCAAAATATTGCAGCACGTTCGATAATATTTTCTAACTCCCTTACTTCACCTTTCCATTCGTGATTCAATATTGCTCGCATTGCTTCATTATCTATACCCTTTATATTTTTGTTTAATTCTTTGCGGTATTTATTAAGAAAATGATCAGCCAATAACGGAATATCTTCTTCTCTTTCTTTTAAAGATGGTAAATGAATATCAACAACATTTATTCTATAAAAAAGATCCTCACGAAATCTTCCTGTTTTTACTTCCTCCTCTAAATTTCCCTTTGTGGTAGCAATAAATCTTGTATTTATTGGCAATGATACCGTAGTTCCGACAGGTGTATATTCTCTTTCTTGTATTGCCCTTAATAATTTTACCTGCAATTGAGGAGGCATTTCACTTATCTCATCCAAAAACAATGTTCCTCCGTTTGCAGCTTTCATATAACCATCTTTATCAGAGATTGCACCTGTAAATGCTCCCTTTTTATGACCAAATAATTCACTTTCAATAAGATTTTCAGAAATAGCTCCGCAATTAACAGCAACAAACGGTTTGTTTTTACGATGACTTTTGTAATGCAATGCACGAGCAACAAGTTCTTTGCCTGTTCCACTGTTTCCACTAATTAAAACAGTTGAATCAGTTTCAGCTACTGCTTCTATCATTTCATATATTTTTTTAATGTTTTGACTTTTTCCAATAATATTTTCAAAGTCATATTTTCTATGAATTTCATCACGCAAAACTTTATTTTCGATTAATAAATCTCTTACTTCAAATAATCGTTTAGCTTTTATTAAAAGTTCATCAAATTCTACAGGTTTAAGAATATAATCGCTTGCTCCATTTCTTAATGCACTTATTGCCGTATCCAATGAACCAAACGCCGTAATTATTATAACTGAAGTTTGAAAATCCAGTGTTTTTATTTTTTCTAATAGTTCGGTTCCCTTCATAACAGGCATTTCAATATCTGTAATTACAAGATCAAAGTGATTTGCAATTATTTTATCATATGCTACTTTACCATTTTCTGCCTTATCAACTTGATAACCTTCCTTTTCGAGAATATAATAAAGAGAATCTCGAATTATTTCTTCATCATCTACAACTAATATTTTATGATTCATTTTTATCCTGTTTAAATTCTAATTTATTGGCAATTTGATAATGAAAATAGTTCCTTCATTTTGCTTGCTTTTAATTTTTATATCACCCTGAAAACTTTTTACTATACCATAACTAACCCACAGTCCAAGTCCAGTTCCTTTACCTTCTTTTTTTGTTGTAAAAAATGGTTCAAAAACTTTATTCAGATTTTCTTCCTTTATTCCAATTCCTGTATCAGAAAAAGTTAAAGTAACTTCATCCTCATTGGATTCAGATTTTACCGAGATTTTATCAATTTTATTATTCCTTTTTTTATCTGCAATTGCATCAACAGCATTAAGCAATATATTAACAAAAACTTGTTGAGTCTGGTCAGCAATTAAAGGGAGCATAGGAATTGATTTACTTAAAGTTGTTTCAAAAATTATGTCTTTAGCTTTGGTTCCTACTTTTGTTATCTCCACTGCTTCATAAATTACTTTATTTATATCTGTCAATTCAAGTTCATAATTTGATGGTCGGGAAAAATCTACCAGATCTCTAATAATTTTTGAAATTCTTGTTACCTGGCTTTTAACAAGTCCCAGTTTTTCATTCACAAATGGATCACTAGTTATTCTTTGTGCAACCTGTACTAGTGCAGAAATTGATGCTAATGGATTTCCAACTTCATGCGCAATGCCCGCTGCTAAAGTCCCAATACTTTCCATTTTTTGAGTATGTATAAGTTGCCTTTCTAATGTTCTTTTTTCAGTTAAATCTCGGTGAATTCCAAAATAACCTGAAACTTTTCCGTCTTTGTCTAGAATCGGAGAAATTAGAAGCTGAGTGAAAAATGGTTCTCCGGTTTTCCTTAAATTTTCTACTTCACCAACCCATACCTTACCACTTGAGATAGTATCCCAC
>CXWK01016867.1_pt1 | contig 10250 bp, 8 predicted proteins | sample 590851 | NCBI WGS metagenome assembly CXWK01 (sample SAMEA3498364, study PRJEB10139) | wastewater metagenome | biome: wastewater treatment plant; material: activated sludge | place: Denmark | collected 2014-08-01
TCCACCAGTTCATAGGCGATGAGGACGATTAGATCGTCGTTCTCGCTATATCCCAAACCCATATTTCCCACGCGAAACAGTTCTTCGACCGGCTCGCGCAGGCGCATGTCCATCCATACCGGCTCAGATACCGCGCGGGTGGCGGTGGGGTGATTACGCTCCAGTTCTTCGACAAAGCCCTCCAGGCTGCTGCCGAGAAGGATGGCTTGCTCTTTCTCGAGCACGAGCGAAATGGTCTGTGCGCCCCGGCTGCCTTGCAGGTAGAAGGTTCGCTGTCCGGGTAGGCCGATGGTTCCCACGGTCAGGTGGGATGCGGGATTCAAGTCAATTTGATGAGCCATGAATCATTACTCTTCTTCATCGAGCGCGGCGGATGGGCTGGTGTGGGGCGCTCGAGTGGGCTTGTTGCCGTTGGCCGATGCGGAGACTGCGGCCTGATTGGCGGTGCTGTCGTCCTGCCGGCGTGGCGGCTCGGTTTTTTGTTGGATTTCCTTGCGTTTCTGGTCGCTTTTCTTGCCTTTTTTTCGACTTTCCGGCTGTCGCGGGGCGTGGAGCGGCCCGTCATCGTTGAGACGCAGCACGCGGGCCATCCCATCCGGGCTTAAGTGGAGCATGCTGGCCGAGGCCGGAGAAATGACAAGGCGCTGAAAAAGGTCGATATGGACGCCCAGGTAATGAGCCAGCAACAGGCGGATGACGTCGGCATGGGAAACGACGACAACCGTCTCTTTTTCGTGGCGGGCGGCGATCTCCTCAATGGCCTGGACGGCCCGGAACTGGACTTCGCGCAAGGCCTCGCCCTGGGGGAAGCGCATCCGACCGGGGAAAAACTGGACGGCCCGCCATAAGGGTTTTTTGGCCAGCTTCTTGATCTTCTCGCCTTCCCATTCCCCGTATTCCACCTCGGCCAGATCATCGATGAAGAGGATGGTCAGGCGGTGAGTGTCGGCGATGTAGGCGGCGGTCTCCGCGCAGCGCGTCAGTGGGCTGCTATATACGGCTTTGATGGGCAGAGCAGCCAGGCGTTGAGCCGCGGCCTGGGCTTGCCGGTGGCCGGCCTCATTCAGGTGGACGCCCGGAATTTTGCCCGCCAGCTTGTTCTTTCTGGTCCAGTCATTTTCGCCATGTCTCACGAGGATGAGGGTGCCCATGCGAAAATGATAGCACAAAAAGGGAGGAGCTACGATTGGTTAGTGCCCGCTGCGGGGCCTTAGGGGGCGGCTGTGGGGACGGTAGCCGGAACTCCATCGCCGTTCAGCGGGATAACGCCCGGCGTATTCTCGGGTGCGGCTTCGCTTGGGGTACCGAAGTCAAATTGCGGCAATGTGGGATTGTAGATGAGGGAGTTGCATACGGGCGTCTGCGCGGCCGCTTCCTCAGGCGTCAGATCCCCCATGAGCGATGCGTATTGCCCGACGCCGAAGTAGGCGGCGATGACATGGCAAGCAATAGGCGTGGCCCAGGCCGACCCTTCGCCGCCGTTGAAGATAAAAACGGACACGGCGATCTCCGGATCATCGTAGGGGGCGTAGGCTACATACCAGGCGTGGGTAGGCAGGATGCGCCGCTGCGCGATGTCCTCGAACCGACACCAGCCGCGCGTGATGGCGATGTTGTCGCAGTACTCGGCCGTCCCGGTCTTGCCCGCCGTGGGGATTCCTGCCGCCTCCAGTGCATTCCAGTCGGCGTAGGTCGCGCCGGTGCCGAATTCATTGGTGTCCACGATGTGCTGGTTCACCAGGTGCATCCCTTCGCGGACGACTTGCAGGTACTGTTGGTCGACGGCCAGCGTGTCGATCACCTCGGGCTGGAAGATGACGTTGCCGTCGGCGTCGAATTTCACATTGATGGTCGGGTCGACCAATGGATTCCCGTCGGCGTCGGTGAGGACGGTGTTGCCGTTGCGGTCCGGGTGGGCGCGGGCGACGATTTTGCCGTCGTCGTCGGTGATCACCACATTGCCGTCAGCGTCGGTCATATGGTGGACGATGGACGGCCGGTAGAGGAAGCCGCCGTTGGCAATAACGGCCGCCATCTGGGCCTGTTGCATCGGCGTGGCGGTCATGAAACCCTGGCCGATGCCCAGATTATAGTCGTCACCCGTGGACCACGGCTCGCCCTGCGTCTGGCGTTTCCAGGCGCGCGTAGGCAGGTTGCCCTCGGCTTCGAGCGGCAATTCGATACCCTGGACGCGGCCGTAGCCGAATTGGTGGCCGTAGAGATCGATGCGATCGACGGTCAGGCCTTCGACGAATTCGCCGTCCTGGTCGAACCCGCCGGTGATTTTATAGAAATACACGTCGCACGAATGTTTGATGGCCAGGCGCATATTCACCAGGCCATGCCCGGCCAGGTCCCAGCACACGAAAGGCTGCACGCGGCCAGGATCATTGGGGGCGAAGCGGTTGGGGATTTCGATCGTGCCCGGATCGAACAGGTAGCGATCCGGTGAAATAACGCCCTCTTGCAGGGCCGCGGCCGCGGGGACAAGCTTGAACGTGGAGCCGGGCGGATAGGTGCCGCTGATGGCGTGATTGACCAGAGGCGTATATTCGTTTCGCGCCAGCCCCAGGTAATAATCCACCGGTACCTCGGTCTGGAATCGATTGTTGTCGAATGTCGGCAAGTTGGCCATAGCCAGCACTTCGCCGGTTTTCACCTTAAGGACGACCACGGCCGCCTGTTCGATCTCCGGAAAAGTGCGCTCGCCGGTGATCTCGTCGGTGCGGGCTGTTTGCTCGTTTCGCTCCATGAACTGGGCCATGATGTCATAGGTGATCATCTGCAAGCGTGAATCGAGCGTCAGGTGCATGTTCAGGCCCGCTTGCGGCTCGATTGCTTCGCCCACCTGGCGCACCTCGCGACCGGTCCAGTCCTGCTCGATGATGCGACGGCCCTTGATACCGGCCAGTTCGATTTCCATCGACGACTCCAGCCCGGCCCAGCCGACCCGGTCGTCGCGCTCGTAGTTCAACAAGTCGATCCAGTTCTGGTTTGGCACCGGCCCCATATAACCGATCAGGTGGGCCGTGAACTCGCCCGTCGGGTATTCGCGCAAAGCCTGGGGCAGGATGCGCACACCGGGCAGGAAGATGCTCTCTTGTTCAATGCGGTAGGCCTCGGAGATGGGTACGCCAGTAGTGATGACCGCCGGTACGTAGGGCGCGAAACTGTGCTCCTCGACAATGCCCTCGATGCTGTCGGCCAGGCGGGGTACGATGCCGGCCTCGGCCAATGTATCTTCGACGGATGCGCCGTAAATCTCGGCCAGACGCGCATAGGTGTCGACGAGTTCCGGATTGGCGCTGGCGATCAGCGCTTCCTGCTCGACGGTATTGGTGATGGGAACGCCGGTCAGGAGCGATAGCCGCTCGAACACGCCCTGGCGTTCGCCCTCATCTGTGGGCAGGAAGGCAGGTGTGATGGTGACGTTGAAGCTCGGCGTGTTAATGGCCAGGGGCAGGCCTCGACGATCGAGGATGACGCCGCGCGGCGGCTCGGTTGTCAACTCGGCGAACTGATTTCCTCTGGCGCGCTCGGCTAGCCCCGGCCCCTTGTTCACCTGTAACCAGTAGACGCGATAGACGAGGAGGCTGAGGACGATGACGACGACGACGCGCATGAACAGCAGGCGGCCGCCAACGCCGGGGATTTGCTGAACCTCCGGGTCGCGCTCCTCAGGTGGTTTCCATCCGATGCTTGACATCCTGGCGTATTATGCCCAATCCGGGCCTGAATTCACGGATTTACTCCCAATTCTCAGCCGGCGCTATGGTTTTCATGATCAAAACTCGACCCGCCGCGGGCGGAAGGTGCGGAGAATTGAATCGACGATCAGGTAAATGGGCAGGATGAGGATGGCGTGGAAGCCGATCAGCGGCAGCAACTCGGCCAACCCGCCCAAACCGATGCCAAAGCCGAATATCCTCAGGCCGACGGCATAAACAGTCAGATAGATGACTGTGCCCAGCGCGGCCAGGAACATGGCCACCAGCAAACGGTGGGGCGGTAACGCGCGCCGTATCATTAGCGGCCCGGCGACCCCGGCCATAAACGCCAGCGACGAGATGCCCAATGGCGCGAGCGAGAACAGGTCGGTGAACACGCCGGCGACGAAGGCCCAGGCCAGACCCTCTTCCATCCCGCGAACGATGCCCCAGGCCAAAGCCACCAGAAACAGGAGTTGCGGCGCGGCCCCCAGAACCGGAATCTGGGCCAGCACTGACGTGTGCAGGATCGCCAGTACGGCCATCAGCGGGACGGCGATGAAGATGTGCTTGGGCACGACTAGGGATCCTCGTCGAAGATATCGGTGTTGATGGTGTTGAACTCGGTGACGACGAAGACGATCTCCACCGTGTTGAAGTCGACGGCCGGCTGGACGACGGCCCGCTGGAACAGTTCGGCTTCGTTGCGCTCAACGTCGACCACGCGACCGATCACCAGGTTCTCGGGAAATTTGCCGCCCAGCCCCGAAGTCGTCACCAGTTCGCCAACCTGGACGTCATATTGCAGATCGATCCAGTCGATGGTCGGCAGCGCCCCGCGTCCCGCGCCCCGCAACATGCCGGTGGCGCGCGTGGAGCCGAGCCGCACGGGGATGGCGCTCGCCGTCTCGGTCAGCAATGCCACTTGGGCGGCGTTGTTGGTCACGCGGTAGACCTGGCCCACCAGACCGCGCGCCGCCTCGACGGGCATGCCCACACGCACGCCGTCGTCATAGCCCTTGTTGATGAGCATGCTCTGCAGGATGGGGTTGGTGTCCTGGCCGACAACGTCGGCGGTGATACGCCGGTATTCGGGAGTGTCGGCGGCGCGGTTGAATAGCTCGCGCAGGATTTGGGCTTCGCCGGCGGCCTCGAGCAACTGCTCGTTTTCCTTGCGGAGCGCGTCGTTTTCGGTCTGTAGCCGGTTGATCTCTTCCAGCGCGGTGTTCAGATTGCGTGGCCCGGCGACGACATCAGACACGGCATCTGTGCGGGCCGCTGTCCAGCCGCTGATGTAGGTCAGCGGATCGCGCACAAAGCCCATCACGCCGGTCAATGCGCCGGTCGAGTCGAGGATGGTGAGGAGAATGGCCGAGCCGACAAGGACCGCCAGTGTGATCCAACGGATGCGTTGTTGTGTTCGCCCCAGATTCATAGGCGATCAGTTGGCCCCGGCCATGCGGACGGGAGAACAGGAAACTCTAATGGCGCGTGCTGCCCCGGTGGAGGCCGACGAGGACGCGCTCGTAATTGTCCAGGTCTTCCAGCACGCGACCGGCGCCGCGGGCGACGCAGGTCATGGCGTCTTCGGACACCCAGACGCGCATCTTCACGGCATCTTCCAGACGGTCGGCCAATCCCTGGATCAACGCGCCGCCGCCGGCCAGACAGATTCCGGTCTCGATCAGGTCGGAGACCAGCTCCGGCGGCGTTTCGTCGAGCGCGTCCAGGACGGTGTCGACAATGATGTTGATCGACGGCGACATGGCCTCGCGCAGCTCGATGCTGCTGATCTCGACGACTTGCGGCAAGCCGGTGATGAGGTTGCGGCCGCGAATGGTCATTGTCTTTTCTTCAGGCAAGGGGAAGGCCGATCCGATGGCCATCTTGGTCCGCTCGGCCATGCGTTCGCCGATGAGCAGGTTGTACTTGTTGCGGATGTAACCGATGATGTCTTCGTCCATTTCATCGCCGGCCACGCGAATGGAGCGGCTGACGACGATGCCACCCATAGCGAAAACGGCCACTTCGGTCGTGCCGCCGCCGATATCAACTATCATGCTGCCGCGCGATTCGATGATCGGCAGACCGGCGCCGATCGCCGCCGCCATCGGCTCTTCAATCAGGTAGGCTTCGCGCGCGCCGGCCGAGATCGTGGCGTCATAGACGGCGCGTTTCTCGACCTCGGTGACGCCGCTGGGGACGCCGACCACGACGCGCGGCCGCGGGAAGGGCACCAGCATCTGCTCGTGGGCCTTGTCGATGAAGTATTTGAGCATTGCTTCGGTGATTTCGAACTCGGAGATAACGCCGTCGCGCAGGGGACGGATGGCGACGATGTCGCCCGGCGTGCGGCCGACCATCTCGCGCGCTTCCGCGCCAATGGCCAGCGGCCGGCGTGTGCGCTTGTTGATCGCCACCCACGACGGCTCGTTGATGACGATGCCCTTATCGCGTATGGCAACCAGGGTATTGGCCGTGCCCAGGTCGATGCCGATATCCAGAGAGAAAAATCCCAGCAGCCAGTCTAGTGGTCTGAACAAGGTGACTAGTTATCCTTTCAAACTGATTCGTTGATAGATTGTTCGCCGCCGTGATTGAAGCCGCCTTTCCGGAATTGTCAGGGCGCAGGAACACGGTTCGATATCGCTCTAAAGGCAATTTAACCTTATCAACCTAACCTTGGCATTATAACATAGGTCAAATAATGGGCACATGACCACCTCTCACCCTCATATTTAGTTTCTTTTTGATTCACATTGGATTCACAGGCCCTGTTCACGTCAGATTCATAACTTTTTGGTAGGGTGTATCAATGCACTGCCGCAAATGTATTCGTGTCCGCAGCGGCAGCTTTCATAGCGTTCTTCGACGGGCTATTGTCCGAGCCAACTCCTGTCCGCCAGTGGCGCCGAAGCGCCCGCTTGCGAGCGGATCATGACCATCAGTGTGGCAGTGTAAAAATACCGGATGGTCAGCTTAAGTTACGGAGGTAACTGCTATGAACCTGAAATATGCAAAACTGTGGGTCACCATCGTGGCCGTCACGCTTCTACTCGTTACTGCTTGCTCCCCAGCCGCGACCGACAGTGGCGATACTACCCCGGATGACAACATCGTGGAACAAGTTGCCACGGAGATCGTCGGCATTGGAGGTATCTCTACGGAAGCCGCTGCTACCACTGAACCCTTGGCTACGGAAGGGATGGCCACCACGGAAGGGATGGCCACCACTGATCCCCTGGCCACGGGAACCGCTGATTCGAATGACGTCGCCACGGCTGTAGCTGATTCGGACGACGCTGACCTGGACGACGCCGACGAGATAGCAATTTACTCGGCCGTCGTCAGACAAGTCCTGACTACGGATGATACGTTTGGCGGAACGCTGGAAAAACCGGTCGTCTACATCCTGACCAAAACCGATGACGCGGCCGGCGACCCGACGGTTGGGTCATCGGAGCCGGAAACGATCGATGACGACGTGCGGGAAGGCATCACCGCGGCACTCAGCGATGTGCCTTCGACGATCACCTGGATCGATAGCCGGGACGAGCTTGAACTCGAGGATAACGGCAGCATAGCCGGCGGCGGCGTGCTCGTTACCCTGGGCAATATCCATCCGCAGGCGGACAGCACCGTGTATACCGGCGGCAGTATCTACGTCGGCAGCCTGGCCGCGGGCGGCAACACGTACGTGTTGGAAAATCAGAGCGGTACATGGACCATTACCGGTACGACCGGAATGGGTTGGGTAAGTTAAGTCGGGCAGGGGCAGGCCTGAAGCCTGTCCCACCGGGACTTTAAGCCAACAGGTCGGCCATTAACCCCTTTTGAATGAGGGGCTTGATGGCCGGCCTGTTATGTTTCAGGAATGGGGCAATTAACAGTTTCCGAACGTCGCTTGCCCTGACCCCGATAATTAGTATGATAAAAGAAGGAGAGAAACCATTATGGCCAGACAGGCAATGTTTGACGGTCTTATCGTTGATGAATTCGAAAACCCGGTGGCGATGGCCGTCATCGGCGGCGAGGCCCAGTACGTGGTCGATGACGACGGCTTCCACCGCCATATCGACGCGGAGTATGTGGATCGGCAAATTCTGGTCTTCTTCATCGAGCAGTTGTCCCAGAACAAGGATATGGCCGTGGAGCAGGCGATGGAAATGATCGGCCAGGATGATCTGTTGACCAAGGCGGCCATCGACGCCTCGCTGCGCAACCTGACGGCCGATCAGATCATCGCTCAGGGTGTTCCGGCCCAGGCCCGCGACATGCTGGGAATGTTCGGCTTCCGGGTCGTCATCAACATCCACGGCGACGTGGTGAGCATGGATCAGCCCGCCGCGCCCGAAGAAGGCGGCGACGAGTAGAACTCGCCGAATCCGCGGAGGCTTCGCTAATACGCCCCTCTGCGCGACAGCAAGTGCGGGATGGTCTGGAGCAATATCCTCAGGTCCGACCCCAGCGTCCAATTCTCAATATAATAGATATCGAGCAGGCAAAGCTCGTCGAACGACAGGTCCGACCGACCGCTGACCTGCCACAGGCCGGTCATGCCGCCGACCACGGCCAGCCGCTGGTGATGCCATGCCTCGTAGAGCGCCACTTCCTCGGGCAGAGGCGGCCGCGGCCCCACCAGACTCATTTGCCCCAGCAGTACGTTGTAGATCTGCGGCAGCTCGTCGAGGCTGAGCCGGCGGATGAGGCGTCCGGTGCGGGTTTGGCGCGGGTCGTTTTTGATCTTGAACAGCGGCCCGTCGGCCTCGTTCAGTTCGCGCAACGACTCCTTTTGCTCGTCTGCATCGGCCACCATCGACCGAAACTTGTACATATTGAACACTCGCCCCTCGCGGCCGACGCGAGGCGAGGTGTAAAACACCGGCCCGGAGGAGTCCAGCTTGATGATCAGCGCCACCAGAGCCATGACCAACAGCGTCGGCACGGCCAGCAAGGTGATGATAGCCAGGTCGAGCACCCGCTTAAGAACCCGTCCCATCCGGTTGATATGACCGAAGGCGGCCATATCCCGCACGCCCAGCACAGGCACGCCGGCCATATTGGAAAACTCTACCCGGTTGAGGCTCAATTGCAGCAGATCGGGCACGACCAGCGCCCGCACGTCGTGCTGGCTGCAGATATGCAGCATGCTGAGGAGTTGAGGTTGCATCGCGCCGGGCAGGGCGATAAAGGCGGTGTGGAGCGGGGCGTTTTCGCCCAGCAGCCGCTCCAGATCGCCGAAGCCGCCCAGGCGAGGGATGCGGCCGATACTGCTGCTCTCCTCACTGTCGCCCATTCCCAGATAACCAACCACGTTGAAGCCCAGATCGGGGCGCGCCAGCAGGGTGCGGATGACGCTGCGGCCCGTCTCGCCGACGCCGATTACCAGGGCGCGATCCACACCGATGCCGCGCCGGTAGAGCAGCGACAGGGTGATGCGCCGCAGCAGGCGGGCCACGCTGAGGAAGAAGACGATGAACAGCAAGGCCCAGAAGATGAGCAGGCGGGAGAAGGGAGACGGCTGCAGGAAGAATGTGACGGCCATCATGAGCATGATGCCCGCGGCCGTGGCGGTGATGATGCGGGCTACTTCGTCCAGCCAGAGTTCGCCGCGCCGCCGCCGCCACACGCCGGTGTAGCGAAAGGCGAGCGCCAGCAGGACGGTCAGCACAAGCTGCTGGCCCAGATAGTCGCGGTACGGCTCCAGGTACAGGACCGGCCGCAACCATTGCCAGTCGTAACGGGCCACGTAGGCCATCCAGAACGCGACGTTGATCAGCAGCAAGTCGGTGATGATCGTTATCCAATGGATAACCCGGGATCGCATCATGCCCCGCTCCGTACCGACTCGGCGGCCGCGCGTTGATACACGGCCGCCATCTCCGCGCCCGACCGCGCCCAGGAAAAGCGCGCCGCGTGGGCCGGCCCCGACGCGCGGGCATTCTGCCGCACTTCGGGATTGTCGAGGGCTTGCCGCAGCCGCCCGGCCAGTTCATCGGCGTTGCGCGGCTCAAAATAGAGCGCCACCTCGCCGCCCGCTTCGGGGATGGAGGATGTGGCGGCGGCTACTACCGGCGTGCCGCAGGCCAGCGCGTCGGCGACGGGCATGCCGAAGCCCTCATAGAAGGAGGGAAAGGCCAGCACGGCCGCGGCGTTGTACCACAACGGCAACTCCTCATCATCGACATAGCCGGCGAAGCGAACGCGGCTGGTCAGCCCCAATGCTTCCACACGGGCGAAAATTTCCTCATATATCCAGCCGTGGCCGCCGACCAGCACCAGTTCCACGCCGGGCCGGTCGAGGCGAGCGAGCGCGTCCAGCAGAGTGGGGATGTTCTTGCGCGGCTGGAGCGTGCCGACGTGGAGGATGAAGGTCTCGGGTAGCCCCTTTTCTCGACGGAAGGCAGCTACTTGCGCCGCGGGTAGCGGGCGATAGGCGTCGTCGACGCCGGGCGTCACGACGTCGATTCGCTCCAGCGGCACGCCATAGAGGCGATGAATGTCGCGGCGGCCCGATTCGGAGATAGCCACGAGCCGCGCGGC
>CXWK01018909.1_pt2 | contig 10248 bp, 9 predicted proteins | sample 590851 | NCBI WGS metagenome assembly CXWK01 (sample SAMEA3498364, study PRJEB10139) | wastewater metagenome | biome: wastewater treatment plant; material: activated sludge | place: Denmark | collected 2014-08-01
GAGATCCTGACCGGCGGCGAACAGGGTGATGATTTTCTGAAGGGTCACGTACGTTTGATTCGCGAGGTATATCGCGAGCGTCGGGATGTAATGTTGACCGCCATGGAACGCCACTTCCCCGATGAAGTCACCTGGACGCGTCCGGATGGCGGCCTGTTCCTGTGGGTCAAATTGCCCAAGTATCTGGATGCCGCAGAAATCCTGAACGATGCCATCGAACAAAAAGTCGCCTACGTTCCCGGCTCGGCATTCCATCCAGGCAACGACGGCAAGAACACGCTGCGATTGAACTTCTCGTACTGCAATCCGGAAAAGATAAATGAAGGTATCAAGCGCCTCGGCGGCGTATTTTACCAAGCTATCGAGCGTCACGAAATGATGGCCATCGAGAATACCGCGCGGCCCATGCCCGTTGCCTTCTAGCTTCAACAGGAAATCACTATGGAGACATCAATCATAATCTCTGGATTCGGCGGGCAAGGCGTCTTGTTTGCCGGGCAGTTGCTCGCTTATGCCGGTATGGATGCGGGGAAGCACGTCACCTGGATTCCCTCCTATGGGCCGGAGATGCGCGGCGGGACGGCTCATTGTGTGATCATCATCAGCGATGATGTTATCGGTGCGCCAATCGTAACCAGACCGGACATCGCCGTCGCTCTCAATCAGCCGTCTTTTGACAAGTATGAGCCGCTTGTCAAGCCCGGTGGGCTTCTGGTGATCAATAGTTCGCTCATCGCGGCCGAATCCTTCCGAGAAGACATCGAGATCGTCTACGTGGCAGCAAATGCCATTGCTGAAGAGTGGGGCACGGCCAAGATGATGAACATGGCCGCGCTGGGCGCAATGCTCGCGGGTCGTCCGGTGCTGCCTCTCGATATCGTCAAGAAGGCATTAACGGAGCATCTTCCGGCCGGAAAACAACATCTGGTTGAAGCCAATCTGGAAGTGATCGAGCGTGGTTCGCAGATCGTTCAAGCCAGCAACTGTTAACGTTCATACCGTTAACTAATGATCGAATTGCCCTTCAACAGGAATGTGAAGGGCAATTATCGTGCCTGCCATTGATTGGCCGGGTTCACCGATTCCGATAAAATGACATTCCCAATCTTTTCCCACCACCTGCCTCAAAGTTGGTGGCAATTTACTTAGAGGTAAAATGAAACACGCATTCAAGCGCTTATCCCCTGTTCCTTCCGATCTCGACATCGCCCAAGCGGCCACCCCACGGCCCATCTCCGAGATCGCCGCTGAAATCGGTCTGACGGATGATGATCTGATCCATTACGGCAAATACAAAGCCAAAGTCCACCTCGATACGCTGCCAAAGTTGGCTAATCGCCCGACCGGCAAGTACGTGGACGTTACCGCAATTACGCCGACACCCCTTGGAGAAGGCAAGACAACGACCTCGATCGGCCTGGTGCAGGGGTTAGGCGCGCTTGGTCATAAAGCCATCGCCTGCATTCGCCAGCCGAGCATGGGTCCGACCTTCGGCATCAAGGGTGGCGCGGCCGGCGGCGGCTATAGTCAGGTCATCCCCATGGAGGATTTCAACCTTCATCTAACCGGTGACATACACGCCATCACCGCAGCCCACAATCTGGTCGCGGCAGCCATCGACGCGCGCTATTACCACGAAGATCGCATGAGCGATGAGCGTCTGGGGAAGGTAGGGCTGCGGCGTCTGAACATCGATCCCTATCGCACCACCTGGAACCGGGTAACCGACACCAACGATCGCGCTCTGCGAAAGATCATCGTCGGCTTGGGGCCGGAGGAAGAAGGTCGTCCGCGCCAAACCGGCTACGACATCACCGTCGCCAGCGAGATCATGGCCATCCTGGCGCTCGTCAACGGCGAGGACTACAAGAGCGCGCTCAAGGATCTGCGTCTCCGGGCCGGCCGCACGGTAATCGGCACCAACAAGGACGGCAAGCCGATCTCGCTCGACGATCTGGAAGTCGCCGGCGCTGTGACCGTGATCATGAAGGACGCCCTCCATCCCAATCTCTTGCAGACGCTGGAAGGACAACCCGCCTTCGTTCATGCCGGGCCATTCGCCAACATCGCCCACGGCAACTCGTCCATCCTGGCCGACCGGTTGGCTCTGAAACTGGGCGATTACGTCGTCACTGAGTCAGGTTTCGGCGCGGACATCGGCATGGAGAAGTTCTTCAACATCAAGTGCCGTTATTCAGGTCTCCTTCCCGACTGCGTGGTGCTGGTCGCCACGATTCGCGCCCTGAAGATGCACGGCGGCGGCCCGCGCGTGGTGGCGGGGCGGCCGCTGGACAAGGCATACACGGATGAGAACCTTCCCTTGCTGGAGGCCGGCATGGCCAATCTGGCGGCCCACATTCGCAATGCCAAGCGCTTCGGCATCCCGGTTGTCGTCGCCGTTAACAGGTTCCCGACGGACACCGACGCCGAAGTCGAAGCCGTAGTAAACGGTGCGATTGCCGCGGGAGCGGAAACGGCCGTCATGAGCAATCACTGGGCCGAAGGCGGCGATGGGGCCATCGAATTGGCCGAGGCTGTTGTGGCTGCCTGCGAGAAGCCGTCGAACTTCGAATTCCTCTATCCGCTGGACCTGCCTATCAAGTCGAAGATCGAGATCATCGCCAAAGAGATCTATAGCGCCGGATCGGTTGTATACGAACCGCAAGCGGAGAAGCAGATCAAGTCATACGAGGAAAACGGATTCGGCAACCTGCCCATCTGCATGGCCAAGACTCACTTGAGTATCAGTCATGACCAATCCCTCAAAAACGCACCGTCGGGCTACACCCTGTCGGTCCGCGAGGTGCGCGCGTCGGTCGGTGCCGGTTTCATCTACCCGATTCTGGGAGAAATGCGCACAATGCCCGGCTTGGGAACACGGCCGGCATTTATGAACGTCGACATCGACGATGAAGGCAATATTATCGGTCTGAGTTAAGCACCGCATAGCAGGCCATCGCACATGGCGATAGATGCAGAGGTCTGCCTGGGTATTACAAAGACGCAAGGATTGATTCTTTGCGTCTTTTTTATTGTTGAACCATCATCCCACGTGTCGCCTGGTCGAGCCGTGCTAGAATCTATTGATAGCTGCAAGATGCACCCCTCTGTCGACCACTTAGACGCGATTGGCGAAATGGAAAATATCTCCAATAGAGGCTCACAATGAACGATGAGATAAATCTGAAGGAAATGTCAGACGAGGATATTTATGATCTGATAAGAGAAGATCTCTTCGATGGCTATGCGCAGGAAGTCATTGAAGAGGTTCACGAGATGCTGGCGCGTGGCCACGCTCCTTACGACATCCTGAGCAACGGGCTGATCGCGGGCATGGACATCGTCGGCGCTGACTTTCGCGATGGAATCCTGTTTGTGCCCGAGGTTCTCATGGCGGCCAAGGCCATGAAGGCGGGAATGGCAATCCTCAGGCCCCTGCTGGTGGAAACCGGCGCCGAAAAGCTCGGCACAATGGTGGTTGGAACGGTCAAGGGGGATATCCACGACATCGGAAAAAACCTGACTGTTATGATGATGGAAGGGGCCGGGTTCGAAGTGTACGACCTCGGCGTCAATAACTCCGCCGACACCTTCATGGCCGCCATCGAGGAACACAAACCCGATATCGTCGGCATGAGTGCGCTGTTGACGACGACAATGCCGTACATGCACGTCGTGATCGACGCGCTGGTGGAAGCGGGTATCAGGCATAACTTGATCGTCCTGGTGGGTGGCGCGCCGCTCAACGAGGCTTTCGCGAAAGACATCGGAGCCGATGCTTATTGCCGCGACGCGGCAATAGCGGTGGAAACCGCCAAGAAATTGATGCAACAACGGCGGGAGAAGAGCCGCTAGAGTTCAAGGGAGCGACGTGATGAACAAATTGGCCCACTTATTGGCAACTTCAGAGACCATTGTGCTGGATGGGGCAATGGGGACGATGATTTTCGCTGCCGGTCTGGCGTCCGGCGCATCCCCGGAAGGATGGAACGAATCCCATCCCGACCGAATCCGGGATATTCACCGCCACTACATCCAGGCCGGATCGCAAATCATCCTGACAAATTCATTCGGCGGGTCGCGATTTCGATTAAAACTACACAATCTGCAAGATCGCGTCTATGAATTAAACCGATCGGCGGCGGCAATGGCCCGCCTTGAAGCCGATAACGTCCCGCACCTCGTTCTAGTGGCCGGGTCCATGGGGCCAACGGGCGAGCTTCTCGCCCCGATGGGCAGCATGGGGTTCCAGGACGCGCGCGACGCATTTGCCGAACAGGCGCGCGGCCTGGTTGCGGGTGGCGTCGATTTGCTGTGGGTCGAGACGATGAGCAATCTGGAAGAGGTTCGCGCGGCAGTTGAAGGCATCCACTCCATCACCGACTTGCCCATCTGTGCAACGATGAGCTTCGACACGAACGGCCGCACGATGATGGGCGTCACGCCTGAAGAAGCCGTCCGCACAATGAACGAGTGGGGTCTCGACGCTATGGGCGCTAATTGCGGCAATGGGACAAACGAACTCGAAGACATCATCTATGCCATGCACCAAGAGGCTCCGGAGGTTCGCCTGATTGCCAAAGCTAATGCAGGTCTCCCCCTATGGCGAAATAACGAGCTATATTATGAAGCTACCCCATCCTCAATGGCCTTGTATGCACAGCGCGTTAAGGCACTTGGCGCGTCCCTGATTGGCGGGTGTTGCGGGAATGGCCCGGAGCACATCAGGGCCATTGTTGGCGTGTCAAGTATTCCCCTGACGGACGACGAACGACAGGCCTTACTGGAAGAAAAGAGGCAGCGCCGGGAAGCCGTGAAAGTCGCACTGGCACGCGAACGGAATCGGCGCAGAGGCTGATAATAAATACCAGCCTTTTAATAATCAGTCCGTTTGGGTGCTTTGGTTGCCCAGAGCCTCGGCCACATAATGGATCAGACGCTCTGCCACGACCGATTTGCTCTGGAGGGGCATCACTTCGATGACACCCTTCGGGTCGAGCAGCAGCACACGATTGGTATCCACCCCGAACCCCGCGCCTTCGGCGGTGACATCGTTGACGGCAATAAAATTCAATCCCTTGCGCAACAGCTTTTCACGCCCGTAGTCGGCCGCGTTGTGGGTCTCGGCCGCGAACCCCAAAACAACCCGCGGGAACCCCTTAGCCTGCCGCAGATCCTTCACCGCCATGAGGACATCAGTCGTTTTAACCAACGAAATCTCCATGCCCTCATCAGCGTTATCTGATTTCTTGATCTTTCGCTCGGCAACAGAGACGGGTCTGAAATCAGCCACAGCCGCGACCATAAAAAGTGCATCGGCGTTATCAGCATTGTCCAAAACAGCTTGAGTCATCTCATCAACGCTTTCCACCCGGACAACGGTCGCTCCAAAAGGCGTCTCCTCGCCCATCGGCCCGGCGATCAGGGTGACATCTGCGCCTGCGTCCAGAGCAGCCTGGGCAACGGCGACACCTTGCTTGCCGGAAGATCGATTGGTTAAGAAGCGAACGGGATCAATCGGTTCTCGCGTGGGGCCAGTAGTGACGACCACTTTGCGCCCCGCCATCGAACCGCCGCGCGACAGGGCCAACCGCGCGTGGCCCAACAATTCCTGCGGTTCAATCATGCGCCCTATACCCTGTAAGCCGGAAGCCATTCGGCCCGCGGCGGGACCAGCCAACATCACCCCGCGCCCCTGCAATGTCTGGCTGTTGGCCTGCGTCGCGGGGTGCTCCCACATCCCCCCATCCATCGCCGGAGCCAGGATGACCGGGCAGCGAGCCGCCAATGCCGTGACGGTCAGCAAGTTATCGGCCATGCCTGCGGCCAACTTGGCGATCGTGTTGGCGGTGGCCGGCGCGATCAGCATCAAGTCGGCCGCCTCGCCCAGGCCTACGTGGCGCACATGATCATCCAGGCCCCACAGATCTGTATACACCGGTCGGCCGGTGACAGAGCGAAACGAGAGCGGCGACACAAACTGTGCCGCGGATTCGGTCAGGATCACATCGACATCCGCGCCGGCCTGCGTCAGCTTCGAGGCCAGATCAACTGCCTTATAACAAGCGATGGAGCCGGTGACCCCAAGCAGGATGCGCTTGTCCGTCAGCACGTTTATGGGTTGCATGTTGATAGTGTAGCAAAAGCATCTGAGTTCGCCATGATGGAAACGCATCAAGGTGGTAGTCTAACCAGTGACGGCTATAATCCACCTTGTGAGACCTCAGACCAAAATCAAACGCATCCTCAAGTTTCTCGTTGTCAACGCCATCGTGATTACGCTGGTTGTTGCCTGGAATCGCGGCCAGAAGCAGGACAGCATCTCGCTGGCCATCGCCAAAGGTAAACAGCTCATTGACATGCCCGCCGGCGTGGCGCGCTACCCGGCGAACTACCTTCTTGATACAGCAAGCATCAAGCAGACCGCCCTGACGGATCCAACCTTCCAAGCGGCACTGGCCGGCAAGGACGTCAGGTTTCACTCGGCCGTTCCGCTGACGTCCGGCGAGGCTCGTTACTGGCAAGACGCCGGCTGCAAGGATATGAACTGCGCCTTTGTGTCCTTCTATGACTTTACTGACGAGGGCACCATCGAGGGCATCATTAACCTTGATACCAATCAGGTCGTCGGCCAATGGGCCAACACGGCCGCGCGGCCCGGCGGATCGAGCGAGGTGCTGCCCAAGGTCGTGGAGATTGCCGCCGCCGATCCTCAGGTGCGCGCCATCCTGGGCGAGGATATTGGCGCGATCGATCCGTTGATGATCCCCATGTCGGGGTGGCTTGGTGATAACGATTGCCGCACCGACTGGTGCGTCGATTTGACTTTTGAGGATCCGTCCGGAACCGGGCGAATCTACCACGTGTTCGTCAACCTCGATAAAGAGGTCGTGGCGCGAACGTTTTATACCCGCGCGCGCGAAGACCGCAGTGCCGCAAAACCCCTCTCCCAGCGCAACGCCTTCACGGATGGCTGTCACGAGCAATATGAATGGAACATTTGCTGGGAGATGACGGCCAACGACGGTATCAACTTCCGTGACGCCACCTACGACGGCCGTCTCGTGTTTTCCAGCGCGAAGATTGGACAGATCGAGGCCTGGTATCCCAGTTGGCCCGGCGGCTATCGGGACGAGATTGGTTTCGCGGCTACAGTCCCCCCCTTTGGCGATACAGAAATCACAGACCTGAGCGACGGCTTCGAGATACGGCAACTCTTCACCGAATTCACAAGGTGGCCAAATTGCATTTGCTGCTATCGGTATGAGCAGACAATGCGTTTCTATGAGGATGGCCGATTCGACGTCGTTTTCGTTTCCCATGGCCCAGGCTGCGATGACGTATCGATCTACCGGCCGTTCTGGCGCATAGACCTGGACCTCGATGGCCCGGAAGATGATGAGGTCTGGCTGTTCGAAGACGCCCAATGGAAGCAAATAGGCGAAGAGTTTGAGACCTTCCCCATCGTAAAAGACCTGTCCCCCGAAGGGCATAAACTGGCCACATTCGACGGCGACCTTCATTATCGCTGGTCGATGAAACGCACGGACCCACTGGGCCTCGATGAGGGGTATCTCTTCCTGTTGCAGTGGGGGGAGATGGAAGGCGAAGGCCCCATCACAACCGGGCCGGGCGATACCTTCATCCCGCCACGCCAATGGATAGATGGCGACCCCCTTTCCGGCGAGAACATCGTTTTGTGGTATGTGCCATTGCTCAACTCCAAAAAAGGCGAGCCTTGGTGGTGTGTGCCCGACCCCGATCCGGATTTCTCACCCTGCAACGCGGTGTTGCACGCGGAGCCGGCTGGAGAATTACGGCAGCCGACCGCGGAGGAGATCGCCCAACTCCAGTCGGAAATCGATGCAGCGCCGACGGCCGGCGCACAGACGGCCGTCCCGGAGTCGATCGCCACGCCCCGCCCCATCGATGGTCAGACGGCCGAGGAAATTATGCTGAACGCAGGTTGCGGCAACTGCCATAAGATCGGCTCCTTCGGCGAGGCGCATAAAGTGGGGCCGGACCTGACCTACATCGGCCTTACGGCCCCGGATAGGGTGCCGGGAATGAGCGGTGAAGAGTACATTCTGCAATCCATTCTGGAACCAAACGCCTATCTGGCCCCTGAATGTCCGAACACGAGCTGTCTACCGAACATTATGCCCCAGAATTTTCACATGCGGCTGACAACGGAGCAGCTTGAAATGCTGGTTGATTATCTGATGGGTCAGCAAGGCCCCGCGCCGACACCCGTACCGGTCGGCTCAGGTCTGGCTGTCACGTCGTCGCCAAAGGCTGTCGGCGCGGGCAAAGTTGTTGCGCCGACACCACCGTCGAATTTGCCCTCGACCACCGTCGGCGTGCTCATCATCCTGCTTGTCGCCGCGGTCAGCGCCTTTCTGATCTTCAGAGATCGCTCCGAACCTTGATCAAAACGAGGGTGCGGCTCCAATCAAGCCGCACCCTCGTTCGCTGAGCGAAGCGGTTATCTCACCGGTATTTCTCGCGCAGCGCGCGCTCGACCTGCCGGTTGGCGTCGCGCTGGGCGATGTCTTCCCGCTTGTCAAACTTGCGTTTTCCTCGCGCCAGAGCAACTTCCACCTTGGCCCGCCCGCCCTTCAGATACAGCCGAGTCGGCACGACGGTCAGCCCTTTTTGAGTCAGGTTGGTGAGGATGCGGTTGATCTCCCGGCGATGAAGCAGCAATTTGCGCGGCCGTTTCGGTTCGTGGTTCTCGCGGTTCCCATGAACATACTGAGCAATATTGGCCTCGAGCAACCAAAGCTCATCATCACGGGCCTGAACGAAGCTTTGCTGCAGGCTCACTTGATTTTCCCGGACAGCTTTAATCTCCGTGCCGGTTAGAACGAGACCCGCCTCAAATCGCTCCAGAATCTCGTAATCGAAAGTGGCGCGTTTGTTATTATAGACTACCTTGATCTTCTCTGGTTTCTGATCCATACCGCGAATTTGCGCCTCTTACTGACCCGTCAATAGATATTCAATGGCCCGCATCAATTGGCCGTCTTCCGGCCCACCGAGGTCTTCGGGCGTCTCCACCTCGATATCCGGCGCAATCCCTTCGCCGTCGATCGTTTTGTTATTCGGCGTGTACCAGCGGGCAATGGTCACGCGCAGTTCAGAGCCATCAGACAAGGGGTGAATCTGCTGCACCGAGCCCTTGCCAAATGTCGTCTCGCCAACCAACACCGCCCGGTTACGATCCTGGATGGCTCCAGCAACAATCTCGGAGGCGCTGGCACTCCCCGAATTGACCAAAACCACCAATGGAATCTCCTCGGCAAGGTCGCCATCCAGCGTGCGGAAGGTCTCATCCAGGCCGCGGATATTGCGCTCAAACAAAGCAACACCATCAGGCAGAAACGCGTCGGCCACGGCGATGGATTGGTCCAGGTATCCGCCCGGATTATCTCGCAAATCGAATACCAACCCGGTAATACCCTGGGCCATCAACCCGTTCAGCGCCTCGAGCAATTTCTCTTCTGCGTTGCTGTTGAACTCAGTCAGGCGAATGTAGCCGATTGCCTCCCCGCCGGTCATCTCCAGCGGCAACAGTTCACTCTCGACAATAGGTACCTCGAACCGAGTGCGGACGATTGTGAACTCAACCGGTTCTTCCTCGCCCTCGCGCAAAAACTTCAGATTAACGGAACTTCCCTGCGGTCCGCGAACCATCAGGATGACCTCATCGAAGCTCAAATCCAAAACGGATTCACCATCAATTTCCATCAGAATATCACCGGCCTTGACCCCGGCCAGATCGGCTGGTTGGCCGTCAATCGGCCGTACGATCTCGAACAGCCCCTCGTCATTCTCGAAGACGAAGGCGCCGATACCTTCGACAGCACCCTGCATATCCTCCCTCATCCGTTCAGCGACATCAGGAGAGACATAACGCGTATAGTTATCGTCCAACGTTTCGAGCGAGCCGGCGATGATGGCGTCTCGCATCTCACCCATATCGGGCAATGGGCCGTCATACTCCGTGGCGATCAAATCCCAGACTTCATAGAACGTCGCGAAGTCAACGCCCGTCAGAGGCGAACCGTCCGGCGGAGCAAGCTCCTCAACCTCGGCTGTAGGAGTCACAACCGTGGGAATCGGTTCCGGGGTCGCTGTCAGCACATCAGTAGGTACATCAGTGGGCACTTCCGTCGGGGGGACGGGGCTGGCGACGGGAGTGGTCACTACGGCAACGATCTCGGTCGTCGGGGGTGGCGCAACCGT
>CXWK01000200.1_pt4 | contig 10245 bp, 9 predicted proteins | sample 590851 | NCBI WGS metagenome assembly CXWK01 (sample SAMEA3498364, study PRJEB10139) | wastewater metagenome | biome: wastewater treatment plant; material: activated sludge | place: Denmark | collected 2014-08-01
GCGTTCTCGCGCACCACGGATTCCCAGACGAGATCCTTCTTGATGGTGCCGCCGAATACCGCATCGCTCAGGTCGACGGCGCCGACCTTCTGATTCTGCGAATTGACTACATCTAAAGTCATGGCCTACTTCTTTCCCTTTTTGGCCTTCTCGACCTGGGGCTGCGGATCCTTCTTCTTGGCGACCGCGCGCCGCACCAGCACCACGCCATCGGGTGCGCCAGGCACTGCGCCGCGCAACACCAGCAGGTTCTGCTCGGTGTCAATGCTCACCACCTTGAGGTTCAGCGTCGTGATGCGCTTGCCGCCCATGCGGCCACCCATCCGCATGCCCTTGACCACCCTCGACGGATACGAGGACGCGCCGATCGAGCCGGGGGCGCGGTGGAACATCGAACCGTGGGTCGCGGCGCCGCCGGAAAACCCGTGCCGTTTCATGACGCCCTGGAACCCCTTGCCGCGGCCGTTCGCGACCACGTCCACGCGCTCGCCGGCCTTGAACATGTCCACGAGCACCTGATCGCCGGGCTTCGGCGCTTCAGCGCCCTTGGCCACCGCAACCTCGCGACGAATGCGCGTGGCAGGGACGCCGGCCTTCTTGAAGTGGCCCGCGGTGGCCTTGTTGGCGGGCGCGGGGGTGGCATCCACCAGACCGAGCTGCACGGCTTCGTAACCGTCCTTGCCGGCTGTCTTGGCCTGCACCACCACACACGGTCCGGCCTTGATGACCGTCGCCGGCACCGCCGTGCCGTCCGGCAGGAAGATCTGGGTCATGCCCAGCTTGCGACCGAGAATTCCGGTGACCATTATTTGTGTTCCTTCCCGAACGCCTTGATTTCGACGTCGACGCCGGCCGGCAGGTCGAGCTTCATCAGCGCGTCCACGGTCTGCGGTGTCGGTTCAAAGATGTCAATCAGCCGCCGATGGGTCCGAATCTCGAACTGCTCGCGCGACTTCTTGTCCACGTGCGGCGACCGCAGCACCGTCCACTTGTTCTTCTCAGTGGGCAGCGGCACGGGGCCGGCCAGGCGGGCACCGGTGCGCTTCGCGGTCTCGACGATCTCGGTCGTGGACTGGTCAAGCACCCGGTAGTCGTACGCCTTCAACCTGATGCGGATTTTGTCGCTGAATGTAGTGGCCATGGTCTACTTTCCCTGCACGCGCGCAATAACTTCCTGGCTGATTGCCGCCGGCGCCTGCTCATACCGATCAAAGTGCATCGAGTAGGCACCGCGCCCCTGGGTCCGTGACCGCAGGTCGGTCGAATATCCGAACATCTCGGACAGCGGCACACGCGAATTGATGATTTGCGTCCCGCCGCGCGAGTCCATCGACTGAATGTGGCCGCGCCGGCTCGTAATGTCGCCGATGACATCGCCCATGTGATCTTCGGGCACCGTCACTTCCACGCGCATCACCGGCTCGAGCAGCGCCGGATGCGCCCTGGCGGCGGCGTCCTTGAACGCCATCGACCCGGCGATCTTGAACGCCATTTCGTTTGAGTCCACGTCGTGGTACGACCCGTCATAGAGCTCAATCAGCACGTCGTCGATCGGGTAGCCGGCAAGCACGCCCGTGGTGAGCGCTTCCTGGATGCCCTGGTCGATCGGCTTGATGAATTCCTTCGGAATCGTGCCGCCGACAATCTTGTTCTCGAAGAGGTAGCCCTCACCCGGCTTGCGGGGAATGAGGCGGATCTTCGCGTGACCGTACTGGCCGCGGCCACCGGTCTGCTTGATGTAGCGGCCTTCGCCCTGCGCGGCCTTCGTGATGGTCTCTTTGTAGGCCACCTGGGGCTTGCCGACGGTGGCTTCCACGCTGAACTCGCGCTTGAGGCGGTCCACGATGATTTCCAGGTGCAGTTCGCCCATGCCGGCGATGACCACCTGACCGGTGTCCTGGTCGGTCTTCACACGGAACGTCGGGTCTTCGGCCATCAGCTTCGACAGGCCCAGGCCCAGCTTTTCCTGGTCGGCCTTGGTCTTCGGCTCGATAGCGAGCGAAATGACGGGCTCCGGGAAGTCCATCGCTTCAAGAATCACGGGGTGCTTCTCGTCGCAAATCGTGTCGCCCGTTGAGACTGATTTCAGGCCCACGGCCGCCGCGATGTCGCCGGCGAGCACTTCCTTGATTTCTTCACGCTTGTTCGCGTGCATCTTGAGCAGGCGTCCAATACGTTCCGACTTCTGCTTGGTCGAGTTGTAGACCGCCTGGCCCGAGACCAACTGCCCCGAGTAGAGCCGGATGAACGTGAGCTGGCCGACAAACGGGTCGGTCATGATCTTGAACGCCAACCCCGACATCGGCGCATCGTCATCGGGACGACGCTCGGTGGTGGCGCCTTCGCCGCCGTTCGGGTCGATCCCAGTGACAAACGGAATGTCGAGCGGCGAGGGCAGGAAGTCCACAACGGCGTCGAGCAGCGGCTGCACGCCTTTGTTCTTGAAGGCCGAGCCGCAGATCACCGGCACGAAGGCCGCTTTTTCCTTGTGCACGGACGAAATGGTGCGCTTGCGAATGGCGGCCTTGATCTGTTCGGCCGGAATCTCTTCGCCGTGCAGGTACTTCTCGAGAATCGAGTCGTCCACTTCGCTGACTTTTTCGATCAGCTTCTCGCGGAACTCCTTGGCGAGTTCCATCATGTCTTCCGGAATTTCTTTGACCGTGGCTTCCGAACCCATCGCGGCGTCGGCTTCCCACACGAGAGCCTTCATCTGGATGAGGTCCACCACGCCCAGGTACTTGTCTTCGGAGCCGATCGGCAGGTGGATGGCCACCGGATTGCCCTGCAGTTTCGTGGTGATCTGCTCATACGTGCGCAGGAAGTCCGCGCCGATGCGGTCCATCTTGTTCACAAAGCAGATGCGCGGCACGCGGTACTTGTCGGCCTGGCGCCAGACCGTTTCGGACTGTGGCTCGACGCCGGCCACCGAGTCGAACACGGCCACGGCGCCGTCGAGCACGCGCAGTGAGCGCTCAACTTCGGCCGTGAAGTCCACGTGACCGGGGGTATCAATGATGTTGATGCGGATGTCGCGCCACGTGCAGGTGGTGGCGGCCGACGTAATCGTGATGCCGCGCTCCTGCTCCTGCTCCATCCAGTCCATCACCGCGGTGCCTTCGTGCACCTCGCCGATCTTGTAGGTGATGCCCGTATAAAACAGTACGCGCTCGGTCGTCGTGGTCTTGCCGGCATCAATGTGCGCCATGATGCCGATATTCCGGCAGCGCAACAGGGGAACTTGTCTCGCCATGATCGTTAGAACCGGTAGTGCGCGAACGCTTTGTTGGCTTCGGCCATGCGGTGCACGTCTTCGCGCTTCTTCACCGCGCCACCGCGCAGGTTCGCCGCATCCATGAATTCGTTGGCCAGCTTTTCCTGCATCGTCTTGCCGTCGCCGCGGTCGGCGGCAAAGCCCGACAGCCAGCGGAGCGACAGGGACAAACGACGGGTGGGGTTGACCTCGATCGGCACCTGGTAGTTGGAGCCGCCCACGCGGCGCGACTTCACTTCCAGCGCCGGCTTGACGTTGTCCACGGCCTTCTTGAAGACCTTGAGCGGATCGTCGGCCGTCTTTTCCTTCACGATGTCGAGCGCGCCATACATGATGCGTTCGGCCGTGCTGCGCTTGCCATCTTCCATGATGGTGCGGATGAACTTGGTGACCAGCGGGCTCGCGTAAATCGGGTCCGCGGGCACTTCACGTTTGGCAATCTCTCTTCTACGCGGCATGGCTTCCCCTTATGCCTTCTTGGGGCGCTTGGCCCCGTACTTCGAACGCCCCTGCATACGGCCCGCGACACCCACCGTGTCGAGCGTGCCGCGCACGACGTGATACCGCACACCCGGCAGGTCCTTGACGCGGCCGCCACGGATGAGCACCAGCGAGTGCTCCTGCAGGTTGTGGCCCACGCCCGGGATGTAGGTGGTCACTTCAATGCCGTTGGTCAGGCGCACGCGGGCGACCTTGCGCAGCGCGGAATTCGGCTTCTTGGGAGTCTGGGTGAACACACGCACGCACACGCCACGCTTTTGCGGGCTGCCCTGCAGTGCGGGGCTCTTGGTCTTCCAGAGCACCCGGTCTCGACCCTTGCGAACCAGTTGGCTAATCGTCGGCATAGCTGAAACCTTCTCGTCCCACTCACAAATACGTCGGTCACGCGAGTCGCCAGACGGCAACGCCAATGGCGTCGCCAGCATCCGGCGATGCATGTCGCCTCAAGCCTGGGAACGACGAGTCACCTCGCGGTTCGGTACTTGAGACATTCCCCCTATTGCTGGTGTCAGCGTGGCGATTGCAGTGACCGCGCATGACGCGGCGGGCAAATCGCTCAGTTACAGCCAAGCCTGATTCGTTCGTTCGGCTTGATGCGGGCTATAGATAGGGTGTCCTACAGCCCGAAGAACCTGTCGAGTCTAGCAGAACAACCTTGCAACAGCAACGTACCTACGAAAAAAAGGGGGACGGGTGTCGGTCTGTGGAAAACTCCCCCAGGAAAACGACCTCTGGAGGAAAAAAACGACCTCTGAGGTAGTTTTTGTTGCTTACTTTGAAAAAAACTACCTCAGAGGTCGTTTTTCTCCTCAGAGGTCGTTTTCGCTCGGGAGTTTCCACAGATCGACACCCGTCCCCTTTCCTGCCAAGATCCGCCCATGCTCAGACGTTTTGCCCTGGCGGCGCTGCTCGCCCTCACCCTGGCCCCCGCCCTCAACCTGGCCGCCGACCAGGCGGTCCAGCCAATGTTTACGGTGTCTTTTGCCGCCGGCGCCAGGCCCGAGGCCGTCACCGGCATGGTCTATGTGGCCATCAGCCGGGTCAATGAACGGCAAACCCCGGTGCGGCAGGCGGGTCCGGTAGGGGCCCCTCTCTTCTCGGTCGCCGTGACCGATCTNNCAGTTGCCCGCAGGCGAATACTGGGTCCAACCCTTCGTCAACGTCTACACGCGGTTCCCGAGGGCCGACGGTCACACGGTCTGGCTCCACATGGACCAGTGGGAAGGCCAGGACTGGCGGACCTCGCCGGGCAACCTCTTCGGCGACCCGGTCAAAGTCACCGTCAATCCCGCCGCCGGCAGCCCGATTCGACTCGTGGCCGACAAGGTCATCCCGCCCATCACGCCCCCGGCCGACACCGAATACGTCAAGCGTTTCAAGATTCAGAGCGACATCCTCACCAAGTGGTGGGGGCACCCGATTTTTCTGGGCGCCACAGTATTGCTGCCCCGCGACTACGACAAGCACCCCGACGTGAAGTACCCCATCGTCTTTCAGCATGGGCACTTTTCCACGGCCGCGCCCGCGGGTTTCGATCGCGACGAGGCCTTCCGCAAGTATTGGCTGGCCGACGGCACGCCGCGCGTGATCTACGTCACGCTGCAGCACCCGTCGCCGTACTACGACGACTCGTATGCCGTTGACTCTGAGAACAACGGCCCGTTCGGCACGGCGATTCTCAACGAACTGGTGCCGGCCATCGAAACCCGCTTTCGCGTGATTCGCGAACCCTGGGCCCGCGTCCTCACGGGCGGCTCCACCGGTGGCTGGATCGCCCTGGCCCTCCAGGTGCTGTATCCCGATTTCTACGGCGGCACATTCTCGCTGTGCCCGGATGGCGTGGACTTCCGCTATCACCAGATCGTCAACATCTACGAGGACGCCAACGCCTACTGGCTCGATCGCGACTGGACACGCATCGAACGACCAAATCAGCGCCGCCCCGACGGCAACATCGTCTCAATGATGAAGGACGAGAACTGGTACGAACTCATCGTCGGCGACAAATCGCGGTCGGGAGGCCAGTGGGATATCTGGGAAGCGACATATTCGCCAGTCGGCACCGACGGCTACCCGCAACGCCTGTGGGACAAAAAGACCGGCGTCATCAACAAGACCGTGGCAGCGTCGTGGAAGAAGTACGACCTGCGACACATTCTCGAGACGAATTGGACGACGCTCGGGCCGAAGGTGGCGCACAAGACACACGTCTACATCGGCGACATGGACTCGTACTACCTGAACATGGGTGTGCGGCAACTCGATGACTTCTTCCGCGAGCGTGCCAAGGACCCGCCCTTCACCGGCGAGGTGGTCTTCCAGCCGATGGCGCCTCACTGCTGGGGACCGCGCGGAGCCGACCTGCATCAACGTATGGTGAATCACATCGTGAAACACGCGCCGAAGGGCGCCGATGTCACGGCCTGGCGCTACTGAGGCGTCACTGCGGCTTGCGCACCGTGTGAAACGACTGGAACTTGGTGCGCGCGGTCAGGACGGGCTCGCGCCGGACGACGCGCAGGGTGCCGGCGCGCCGCCACACGGAGCCGGCCGCATCCGCCATGGGCGACGTCGCGCTGAGTTGCTGGAGCAGAAACTCCACGACCTCGGCCTCATCGGCCAAATGCACGCGCGGACTGATGGCCAGCACAAGACGCGTGAGCCCGTGCTCGTCCTCTTGCTCCTGCAACTGGTAATCGAGCGTGGTCCCCCCAAACCGCTCAGGCAGAACCTCTTCGAGAATGCGCAGGAGGTCGTTGCCGACCAGGGTCACGCCCTCCCCCACCAGCTTCGTGTAGCTGCGGATCGAGTGCACATGCACGTCGTAGCCGAGTGCATCGAAGCCGCAGCCGCAACGGCGGCGCTCCACCACGCCGTGATCGTCGATCTGGTAGTTGAGCATCACCTTCGGCGCCGACGCACGGAGTCCGGTCAGGTTGAAGGCACGCACGACCGTGTCGGTGCCCGGCACCGTATGCGGATGGTCGATCAGGGCAAACGCGTCCTGCAGCAGATGGACGTCGTCGGCATGTTTGGGATTGAGGCAGCCGTGCGCCATGACGCCCGTCTCGATGCTGCCGTAGCCGGCCATCACGCGCGCGCCCGACTCTTCGATGCGCTGCCGCTTGGCAGGCGTCAGCGGCTCCGACATGACTCGCACCACAGCACCTTCGAGGCTGAAACCGGCGGCGCGGGCCGCCAGCGACATCCGGACGGCCAGGCTGACCGGAGTGCGCACCAGGCAGCGGCCGTGACGATCGATCGCATCCCGCACGGCCTGAGCGACCACGAGGGCGTCGTCGGGGCGGACAATCACCGGACCGTCAATACGCACGCCCGCGCGCCTCAGGCACCAGACCATGTATTTCGTGGCCGCAGCGTACTTCCGCCAGGCCTTCGTATCGCGCCAGCCGCCGGGACTGAACCAGCGGTGTTCCAACTGCCCGTGCCGCACTCGCTCCAGCAGGTACCTGACGCCACTGCCGGGCAGGATGTGAGACCAGTGGACGGTCGGGGCGTCGAGCGCACCGTGTTCGGCCAACCCCACCATTTCGCTGACCGCCAGTTCGCCGACGTGATCCAGATCCTGATACACAAGATTCGCCTGGCCCGTGGAGCCGCCGGTGGTGAGCGTCAGATCGCGGCGGGCGTTCGGATTGTCAAAATCCGACGCCGCGACGACGTAGCTTCTGCCTCCGCGCTCGATGGGCTTACGCCCCTTGAACTCTTCGAACGTGACGTATACGCCCGCGGCGCGCAAGGCGCGGAGTGTGTCATCCACGCCTTTGCCAGCCACCATCGCCCGCACGTCTCCAAGCCCGCACCCGGCCATCTCCAGCAGCGGCCGATACGGGCTCTGCGGATGTCCGAAGACACACGTCTCCATGAGCCGGAGGAAACTCTGGTCGCGTTGGGCCAGCTGTTCACGGACCAGGCGGCGGGCCTCGGGGAGCGTCAGCGGGTTTCGGATGAAGCGGCGCAGGACGCGCGGAAAGCGCGCGAAGATGCCGACGTAGCCCAGGAGGTCCCTGGCGGGAGACGGCGCTGCCATCTGACTAGCCCCGGCCGGCGGGTTTTCCGGCGAGCCGGCGTTTGCGTTCGTCGAAGCGCTTCTGCACGACGCCGTAGACGTCGAAGACCGCGGTGGCCGTCTGGGTGGCCATGTACTGGTCGAAACCACCTTCGGCCATCATCGGATGAACCGGCGGCGGCTCGGTGCCCAGGGCGGCTCGGTACAGCGGCGTAATCGGGTCGGCACCATGAACCCGTCGCAACTGGTGCGCGATGCCCACCGCGCCATCCGATCCCGACAACGACACCGTGGGCGGCGCCTGAGGCGGACTGATACCCAGATGGGTCTTGGGCAGTTGCAGGTGGTTGTCGCGCCACGTCCGCACATGCTGGTAGAGCACGACCAGGCTGCGAAGGATGGCCGCTTCCTGCCGTTGAACCTCACCGCTGCCAAGTAGTCGCTCGCGCGCCTCGGCCTCCACCACCGCATCATCGCCGGCCGATTCGGCTGCCCCGGCGCAAAGCCGCAGCCGGTACGCGCGCACCAACATCGGGTAGACGGTGTTGAACAGGACCTTGCGCAACACCACCGACGACGTGCCCTGGACCATGCCGAGATTGGGGCGCACAGCGCTGTACGCGGCCGGCGTCAGCGCGCGCAACATCATCTTGATGCTGTCATCAACACCAGCCAGCAGCCGATTCGCGACCTCAAACACGCGTGCGGCATCCGCCAACGGTATGCCGGCATCGAGCACCGACTCGACGACGTCGCTCAGATGCTGGTGCACGGTGTTGGCGATGACTTCCGAGACCTGGTGCACCACGCGGAACGGCAGAAGGTCGGTTTCCTCGTGGGTCTCAAGTGCGGCCAGCATGGCGGCAATGTCTTCGGCGCCAATAATGCGTTCGTAGAAACCCGCGGCGTCTTCTCCTTCGTGCGCTGACACTCCGGCAAGGCGTACGCGGCTCAGGCGCGACAACCAGATGCGCTCGTCGGAGGTGTTGACGAATTCGTTGAAGAACACGAAGCGGCTCGGCCGGTCCAGGCCCGCACCAAAGATGTCGGATGCCGGTTCGGGCCATCGAGTCTTCAGGCCCTGCTGCAGGCGGGCCGTCTGCGCCTCATACCGCTTCCACGTGCCAGACAAACGAATATCGAGCCACCCGTCGCTGTCTGAGCCAGGGCCCGGAGCAACCTCCACGACAAGCGCCGACAGGCGGTACAGCAGCTCGTGCAGCGCCGCGCGCCAGCGCGCATTGGCCACGAACCGCTCCACATTCTCTCGTTCAAGATTCGCGGCCATGCGCTCGGCGAGATCGGCCATGCAACCGAGCACGATTTCGGCGCATCGGAAGATCGTCACCGCGGCTTCGGCCGCATGTGGCAGTCGGGGCGATCGCGTCAGAACGACGTCCAGATGTTGCAGGCTGTGCAGCAGTGAATAATTGATCAACACTCCGGCGCCACCGGCCGTGTTGGACCGCAGAGTGGCCAACTGCCTGGCGATCTCGTTGTCGTCGATGCCGTGTTCGTTCAGTTTGCGACGTGTCTCGGCGTCGCTGCCGGGGTCGGAATTGCTGACGTGCCGCAGCCCATGGATGCGGGCGAGAATTTCCTCACCGGACAACGCCGTTGGACTTGGAGAACTCGACACAGTGCAATCTTTCTGGTGCTCGAATTCAGCAGCCTGTCGAGCGGGTGTATCGTAGGCTAGAATCCACCGGATGTTCAACGGGGTCGAACACACCGCGATCGCAGCGCCCGATCCAGAGGGCCTGGCCACCTGGTACTGCGACACCTTGGAGTTCAGGGTCGTCCACATCTCTGATGGCAACGTGTTCCTGCGCGACCGGAGCGGTGCGCTGATGGAAATCATTCCGTCGACCGGGCCGCGCGGACCAAACCAGCGCACCGACCCCGGCATTCGCCATCTGGCCATCGGCGTGGACGACTTCGACGCCGCCTGCGAGCGCCTGCATCACCTGAACGTGACGTTCCTCAGTGAGCCGTCGCCGGCGCCCGGCAACCGAATTGTCTTCTTCGAAGATCCCGACGGCAACATCCTGCACCTGATTCAGCGCGCACACCCGATGCCGTAAAGCGTGGCCAAGAGCCCTTCACCATGAAGGGCCATGAAGTTCCATGAAGCTGTCAGGCGTTTGCGCTGTCAGAAGGCGCGGGGTTGGGGGCCGCCTTTGGCGGCATGCACGATCGGAGGGAAGTCCCACACGAACGCAGCCGACAACCAAAACAGCTGCGTTCGTGTGGGACTTCCCTCCGATCGTGCTGCCCGGCGGAGCCGGGCACCCAACCCCGCGCCCTTCATGGATCTTCATGGACCTTCATGGTAAGAAACCCAACAACACACGCAACAAGAAGGGACGCGTTCTATTGGACGCGCGAGGTGACGTCGAAGTACGACGTGATGCGGCCCGCGCGGAAGTCGCGCACGAGC
>CXWK01009925.1_pt1 | contig 10243 bp, 3 predicted proteins | sample 590851 | NCBI WGS metagenome assembly CXWK01 (sample SAMEA3498364, study PRJEB10139) | wastewater metagenome | biome: wastewater treatment plant; material: activated sludge | place: Denmark | collected 2014-08-01
CTGGAGACGTTCGGGCAGCGTCCTGTCCCCTACGTCGAGTCGCTGGGCTGGACGGGCGACGACGTGTGGCACGCCCATTGCGTCCACATGAGCCACGAGGAGATCGCCCTGTTCGGCCGCACGGGCACCGGCGTGGCCCACTGCCCCAGCAGCAACATGCGCCTGGCCAGCGGCATCTGCTACGTGCTGGACTTGCGGCGGGCGGGCGCGCCGGTGGGGCTGGGCGTTGACGGCTCGGCCAGCAACGACGGCGGCCACCTGCTGGGCGAGGCGCGCCAGGCGATGCTATTGCAGCGCGTCGCCCCCGACCGCTACCTGAGCCAAGCGCCGGGCGGGCGGGGCGGGTTTGCGGGCACGGCCGCGGCGCTGTCGGCCCGCGAGGCGCTGGCGATCGGCACGCGCGGCGGGGCAGCCGTGCTGGGGCGCGACGACATCGGCCAACTGGCCCCCGGTATGAGCGCCGACTTCATTGCCGTAAATCTCAATCGCGTGGCCTACGCCGGGGCGTGGCACGACCCGCTGGCGGCGGTCGTCTTCTGCCACCCGTCGCGGGTGGACTGGTCGGTCATCAACGGCCGGGTCGTCGTGCAAGACGGGCAACTGACCACCGTTGACCTGGAGCCGCATTTGCGCCGCCACAATGCGATTGCGCGGGCGATGGTGGATGGGGAGTGAAGCGCAGAGGGGCGGGGGAGCAGGGGAGAAGACCCTCTCCCCAACCCTCTCCCAGGGGGCGAGGGGGCTTTCTCTCCCGCCTCCCTGCGCTTCCTACGGCACTATAAACAACCCATCGATAGCCCCGTTATAGCCATTGGCCGGCGCGTTCCAGTAGAGGGAGGCCACGCGGGCCGGGGTTAGTTTGAGCACCTGCTTCTGGTTGCCGGCTACGCCGCCGACGTTGAAGGCGCTGGTCAGCGTCAGGTAGAGGTCGCCGGTGGCCGGGTTGTACCACGCCCCGTTGACGTTTTCGGCGGTCATACCAGTCACCAGCGAGCCGTCGAAGCCGTTGCTCAGGCTCCACGTGCCGGCGGTGTTGTTGCCCAGGCTGCTCGGCTGGAAGGCCAGCAAGTCCTCGTCCTCGCCCGCCACCGTTGCCGCGCCGTTCTTGACCGATGCCTTGCCGGAAGTGCTGATGAGCAGCGTGCCGTCGGGCTTGCGGGCCAGGGCGTCAATGCGTTCGGCGGCGGTAGACAGCAGCACGTCGGAACCGTCGAAGTAGAGCGCGAACGAGCCGGCCGTCGTCGTCCCCATACTGGTGGGCACGAAGCGGGCGATGTCCTGCGTCTCCAGCGTGAAGCGTGCCGCGCCCGTGCCGACGGGGAAGCGCAAGTTGGTGGTCAGCAGCAGCGAACCGTCGGATAGAAACTCGAAGTCACCGATACCCTTAGTCCAGCCGACGTCGGAGCCGTCGAAGGCCATAGACCATACGCCGGTCAGGCCGTTGTAGGCCAGGATGTCGCCCACGGCGTAGGCGATGCCGCCGACCGAGCCGGCGGCGGCGGTCGTGACATAGATCGTCGCCGTCGGCCCGGAGGTGAGGCGCTGGTTGGTGAAGGTGCACGTGACCGTCTCGCCCGCGCCCAGGGCGATGGCCGATGGGCTACTGCCGTCGCTGCACGTGGCGCTGGCCAGCGTCCAGCCGGCGGGCACGCTCTCGCTGACGCTGTAGGTNNAAGCCGTCGGCGTCATAGCTGGCGCTGAAGGCGAAGGAGCCGGGCGAGTTGGCCGGGTTGGTCACTTTGGCGACGATGATGCGGCCGGTCGGCGCGGCGACGACGTTGACCGTCGCCTCGGCCGCGGCGCTGACCGACGTGCCGCCGGGGCCGCCGGCCGTGGCCGTCAGGGTGTTGCGATGCACCGCGCCGGCCGCGCCGCCGACGTGGGCGGTGAAGGCGCAAGTGTAGCCGTCGCCGGGGGGCAACATTTGCGGCAGGGCGCAGGTGGTGCTCACCAGGGCCGCGTTGCCCGCATTGGCCACGTTGCCATAGATGGAGTCGCTCAGGGCGGTCAGCGTCACCTCGGCCTGGCCGCTGTTGGTGACGGCCACGGCGAAGGTCACGTTGCCGCCCGGTGTCGTCACCTGGTTGGGCGTCGGCGTCTTGGTCACGGCCAGCTCCAGCCGGGCGTTGACGAAGGCGCACGTGACCGTCTCGCCCGCGCCCAGAGCGATAGCCGCCGGCGCGGAGCCGTCGTCGCACGTGGCGCTGACCTGGGCCCAGCCGGCGGGCAGCGTCTCGGCCACGCTGTAGCTGCCGGGCGTCAGGTCGTTGGCCGTGTTTTGTTGGCCGTCGCCCAGGGTGAAGGCGTCGCCGTAGCTGGGAGTGAAGTTGAACGTCGCCGTCGTGCCGTCGGGTAGCGTCTGCTTGGTGACGATGATGCGGCCGAGTTGGCGATAGCTGATGGCGCACGTCACCGCGTCGCCCGCCTCGAGGACGATGGCGCTGAGCGGGTCGCCATTGTCACAGGTGGCGCTGGTCTGCTGCCAGCCGGCGGGCGTGGCCGCGCTCAAGGCGTAGCTACCGGGCGTCAGGTCAAAGGTGCGGCTATCGCCGCCGCCCAGTTGGAACGCTTCGCCCGGTGTCAGGTTGAAGTCGAACAGTTGCGCGGTGTTGGCGGGCGTGGTGGCGTTGGTGACGGTCAGTTGCGTCGCCCGCGTGCTGTGGAAGGTGCAGGTGACGGCCTCGCCCGGGGCGAGGTCGATGGCGTCCGGCGACGAGCCGTCGTCGCAGATAGCGGTCGTCGTCCAGCCGGCCACGTCGGCCACCAACACGCTGTGGACGCCGGCGGGCAAGACGCCGGATGCGTGCTGCTGGCCGTCGCTCAATTGGAACGGGTCGGGAGTGTAGCTGGCGGTGTAGGTGAAGGCTTGGTTGGCCCCGGCCGGCGTCGTCTCCTGGACGATGATGATCTCGCCCACGTGGGGCAGTTCGTCCAGGCCGATGTCGGGTGAGCCATGGCCGGTGCGACTATGGCCGAAGAAGTCGGTCAACACCTCGGCCAGCGCCAGCCCGGCGTCGCGGGCGGGCGAGTTGTAGCGCAGGCGGAAGTCGGCCGGGTCGGGCGGCGCGGCCAGAGTCGGCAGCGGCGGGATGCCGTTGACGAACAGCGGATCGCCCACCACCCGACCACTTTCGCTGGGAAACCAGTTGGCCGGCGTCGCGGAGTAGAGGTTGTTGGACACAGTCAGCGATGAGGTATTGGGGAAACCCTGGATCAGCGTTAGCGCGCCGGGGACGGTCTGGACGATCATGTTGTTGACGAACTGTGAATTGGCATAGGAAGCGCCACCGCCGAAGGTGACGTTATCGGCGGCGTCGGGGTCGTCGGCGCGGCTGTTGATGAAGACGTTATGGGCCACCAGCCCATTGTTCAGGCCGCCGCCGGGCCGTTGCGTGGCCACACCGAAGTTCGTGCTGCAACCGGTGACGATGTTGTTGATGATGACCTGCCCCGAACTTGGCGGCGGCATGGGGACGAAATCCTCATCGCGCAGCATCAGGCCAATGCCGGCTCGATAATCGGGTGTGTTTCCTTTGGTCCAGAATTCGCGGTCTTCCGAACAGAAGACGATGTTGCGCTGTACCAGCGGATTGACCGTGTTGTTGAGATAAATGCTGGCGTGGTCGTTGTCGTAGGCAATGTTGTCTTCCAGGGTGATGTTTCGCGTGCGACGACCGGCCACCAGCCCTTCGCCGTAGTTGTTGTAGATGACGTTGCCGCGTCCAATGCTGTCTTCGGCAAACAGGAATGTCAGTGCGCTGCCGCCCACGGGGTCGCCGCTGATGTAGATGTGGCCGTCACGGTCGAGCCAGGCGGCGGTCAGGTCGTCGGGGAAGGGATTGAAGGGGATCTGATTGCCGTCGAAGTACAGCGTCCACGTGCCGGCCAGAGCGTCATAGGCGATGAGGTCTTCGTTACTGAACGTCTGCCCCCCCAGCGTCAGATCGGCGGCGAAGCTCATGAGCTGCCGGCCGTCGGGCGTGCGGTCGAGGGCGTCGATGTTGGCGTCCGCGGGCAGCCCCATGGCGCTTGCCGTCCGTTCTAGAGTGAAGTTGCCGGCGGTGATGACGTTGCCGGCGCTGACGGCCGTGGGCGAAAAGCGCACCAGGTCGCTGGGGCCAATCGTCTGCGACGCGCCGGCGATGGTTAACTGGATGGGCGTGGCGAAGCTCATGACGATGGGCGCGCACTGTGGGCAGGGCAGGCTCTCCGTCGGGATTGAGCCGTCGATCTGAAAGGCGTCGATGACGGTCGTGGTGTCAAGCCCGGCCAGAGCCGCGCCATCGAAGTAGTAGGTCCACTTGTTGGTCGCCGGCTCGAAGAAGAGCAGGTCGCGGCCGGTGTAGTCAAAGGGCTGGCCGCTGGCGCTGAACGCCGCGCTGATGTGCCCCTCGCGCGTGGTGCGCGCCGAGCTGGCATAGATGCGCGCGGTGCGGCCGTCGTCGTTGAACGTCATGGCGATGGCGTTGAGCGCCGAATCGGGCATATCGGCCTCTGCCCCCGTCCAATACGGGTTGTCCCAGAGCAGCTCGGGGTCGAATAGCCAGTCGGTTGGGCCGGCGCCGATCCGTTCACCGCGATAGATGACCGGGACGTGGCGCACCTTGCGCAGATTGCTGTAGACCTGGTTGTTCTCGGCCAGCACGCCGCTGACGAGGCTATTCTCGTCCACGCCGCGCACCAGCAAGCCCAGATTCCAGTTGTCGTGGATGATGGTGTTGCGGACGATCACATCATTGCCGCCCACCTCCACCCCGCGCGCGCTGGAGTAACGCACCTCGAAGCCGTCGAAGATCGTGCCCTGGCCCATGATCTCTACCAGCGAGCGGAAGCGCATGCTGGCCGAGCCACCGGGCAGCAGCTTCTGGCCGTCGATGATGGGCGACTCGCCCGGGTAGGCCATGATTGTCAAACCCGTCTTGGCGGCGGCGACGGTGATGGTCTCGTTGTAAATGCCACCGCGCACGCAGATCACGGTGTCGTTAGCCGCGGCGTTAATCGCGGCCTGGATCGACCCTCCCGGCTCGACGGTGATCTGACAGGCGTTGGCATCGAGTGGCCCCTGGGCGGAACTGACCCGAGCGCGCGACATAGACCCCAGTGATAGCAGTAACAGAAGAATAACTGTGGAACCGGCACGTTTTGCGCTCATCTCTCACCCTCTTCCCGACACAGGACGATAATTGGCCAGTTTGAGCCTAACCGATACGCCTTACGATCTTCATTACAGCGTCCACTACAATGGCCCAATTGACAGCAAAGGGTCAGGTAGTCGAACTACCTGACCCTTGGCGACCGCGGCGATGGATCATCGCCGCCGGGATAGTGGTGCTGCCGGATGGTCGATTAGCTAGCCGCCGTTCTCTACGGATAGCGGCTCGGTCAGGACACCGAACGTCGTGCTACCGCCAAGCTCATCCGCGCCGATGTCGAGCGCGCCATTGCGCACCGTCTTGAAGAAGTCATCCGTGACCTGCGACAGAGTGGCGCCGCTATCGACAGCCGGCGAGTTGGACTGCAAGGCGTAGCCGGCGGGCGTGGGCAGGGCCGACATCGAGGGCATGGTCGGATTGACCAGTCGCGCATCGGCGACGATGCGCCCCGGCTCGCTGCTCACCCAGCCGTTGGCTGGAGCCTTGGTATAGAGGTTGTTACTCACTGTGAAGCTCGACAGGTCGGGCGTGCCGGTCGCATACTGGACGCGCGCGATCGTCCCGGGCACGGTCTGCACGATCAGGTTATTGCTGAAGCGTGTGTTCTTGAAGGCGGCGCGGCCGTCAAACTCGATGTTGTTGGCCCCGTCGCCACTGACGCTGCGGGCGTTGATGAACGAGTTGTTGGCCACAATGGCGTTGTTCAGCCCGCCGCCGGCGATCTGCGACGAGACGCCAAAGTTCGTGCCACAGCCAACGACGATGTTGTTGACGATCACCTGGCCGGAGCTGGCCGGAGGCTGCGCTTTTTTGAAGCTCTCGTCGCGCAGTTGGAGGCCGGGGCCGGGCTGATAGGTACCGCCGCTGCCACGCCAGGAGATGGGATCATTGGTGCAAAAGATGAAGTTGCGCCGAATGACCGGGTTGATGCTGTTGACCACGTACAGGTTCGCGCCGCGGTTGTCATAGGTGGTGTTGTCCTCGAGCACGATGTTGCGCGTGAACCGCCCGGCCACCAGTCCCTCGCCATAGTTGTGCGAGACGCGGTTGCCGCGGGCCGTGCTATTCTCGGCCTGGATGAACACCAGAGCGTTGCCGCCGACGGCGCCGTTGACGTTCTTGAGGTTGTTATTGTGGACGATGTTGTTCTCGATCAACACGTTACGGATATTGATGCTCGTGGCGCTGCTGATGAGGATACCGATGCCCCGGTTGTCGCGGACGACCATGTTGCGCACGATCACGTTCGACTTGCTGACCGTGACGCCGCGCGCGGCCGAGTTGCGCACCTCGAAGCCGTCAACGGTGATGTTCTCCCCATCGACCAGGATGAGCGGCGGGGTGCCGTTCTTGGCTGTCACCGCCGGCACCACATACCGGCCGTCGATGATCGCCGTCTCCCCCGGATAGGACATCAGCGTGATGCCCGCGTTCTTGGCTTTCAGCTTGACCTGCTCGCTATAGACGCCGGCGCGCACGCAGACAACCGCGTTGCCGGTGGCCTTGGCCGCCGCCGTTTGAATCGACTGACCGGCATTGACGACCACCGTGCACGGATTGGCATTGGCGATCATCGGCGCCAGGGCGCTATTTGACCCCTGGCCATCATCGGCCAGAACGACGTTGGCCAACAACAGCATGACCAGCGTACTGAACAGAATCCCAAGACGATACGTTTTTGCTCTCATCTCCTGTTTTCACCCCAAATGCGGCGACGCGTCACGACGCTAGGCTGGGATCGCCGCCTGAAGTAGTACGATGTACTACGTGCCAAATATGAGATTTGGTACCAACGGAGAGCCGGTGTGTTCATCGACACCGGTGATAGAATAGGAGCATCAAGGCCAGGGCGATCGGTCAGTGATGAAGAGACGGATGTGGAGCGACGACCGCACGGTTTGGCTACCCGACCACTATTCTATTGACCTAGACGTGACGGAGCTTTGCTAGACTACGGCAACACACAAATTACTCAGGAAAGCCGTCACGCTCATTACTTTAGCGGAGAAGTATTACAATGCGCGTTACTATTGCCGGTTTTCTGACCGACCAAACGGGCCGGGCGCTTTTGCAGCGGTTAGGAGCGCGGGCGCTCAGGCCCGTCAGCCGCTCTCTGGGGCCGGGCGAGTCACCGGCCGAGACGCTGGCCCGCGCCTTTCGAGAGAGTACCGGCCTCTACGTATTGCCCGTTCGCCTCGTCGGCCTGTACCTTAGCGGCGGAAATACTCTCACCCTGGCCTTCCGTTGCGCCCTCCGTGGTGGCGAGTTGCCGCCGCCGGCGGGGCAGCCGCCGGCCGGCTTCTTCGACCCCCAGCCCCGGCCGCGCGGCCTCAGCGCCGTCCATCGCCGCCAACTGGACGACGCGCTGCATCACGCCGGCGGGCCGGCGGTCATGGCGCGACTGGGCGGCGGGCTGGGGGCGCGCTGGCGGGGGGAGCGGAGAGTAGACACGGCTGAGGCGGTGGATTGGGCGGCCACGACGCGGCTGGTGGCCTACGACAGCCGCGGCCAAGTCGTCTGGACGCGCAGTGACCCAGCCGGGCCGTGGCGCTTGCCGGCCGCGGGTGTCGGCGTGGGCCAAGCGCCGTGGGCGACAGCCGAACAATTGCAACAGACGTTGCGGCTTGACCAAAACGGCCACCGGCCCATCCCCCGGCTCATCACTTTGGCCGCCGCTCGACCCATGCTGACCGTTGTCTTCGTCGCCGCTTTGGTCGAACCCCTTTCCCCGCGCACGCCAGGCGAAAGCGTGAGCTTTGCATCGCCGGACGGGGCACAACAGGGCTTCGATGCCGCCGACCGCGCCCTGGCGGCCGAAGTTCTGGCCGGGCCAGAGGCAACCCTGGTGCGCCTGGAGACTTAGGGCGGGTAGCCTACCCGCCCCACGCTAGGAACGTCGCCGCAAAAACCACTTCTCGATCTCGATGGCGACGAAGGCCAGGCTGCCCAGTGCCGCGGCGATCAGCAGGTCGCGCGGGGCCAGGGGCACAATGCCGAAGAACTGCTCCAGGAACGGCGCGTAGAGCACCCCCAGTTGCAGGACAATGACCAGAACGGCCAGGCCAAATAGGGTCAGGTTTGTTCGCAGCCCCAGCGTGAAGAACGACTCGCGGCTGGAGCGCGAGGCCAGCGCCTGGCCGACCTGCAGAAAGGCCAGCGTGGTGAAGATCATCGTCTGCCAGGTGGCGTCGTCGGGGTTGGCCGGGTCGTGGTAGAGCCAACCCGCCACCAGGGCCACGACGCCGATGATTGCGCCAACCCACAGCACGTGGCCGCCCAACCCTTCGCTGAAGATGCCCGCCGCCGGATCGCGCGGCGGGCGGCGCATGGTGTTGCGCTCGGCCGGCTCCACGCCCAGGCCCAGGCCCAGCAGGCCGTCGGTCAGCAGGTTTAGCCACAGCAGTTGCAGCGGCAGCAGGGCCACGGCTGCCTCCGCCCCCAGCAGCAGCGGCGTCAGCAGCATCACCAGCACCTTGCCGACGTTGCCGGCGATGGAGAACTTGACGAAGCGGCGAATGTTGTCGTAGATGACCCGCCCTTCTTCCACCGCGGCGACGATGGTGGCGAAGTTGTCGTCCAGCAGCACCATGTCCGAGGCCTCTTTCGACACGTCGGTGCCGGTGATGCCCATGGCCACGCCGATGTCGGCCCGCTTCAGCGCCGGCGAGTCGTTGACGCCGTCGCCAGTCATGGCCACGATGTGGCCCTTCTTCTGGAGCATCTCGACGATCTCCAGCTTGTTGGCCGGGGTCACACGGGCGTAGATTGAAACCTCGTCCATCACCTGCTCCAGTTCCTCGTCCGACATGGCGTCGAGCATCAGGCCGGTCTTGACGCGCCCGTTGTCGGTGATGCCCAGGTCATAGGCGATGAAGCGCGCCGTCAACGGGTGGTCGCCGGTGATCATGATCGGCCGGATGCCGGCGGCCCTGGCCGTGGCTACGGCGGCCTTCACTTCCGGCCGCGGCGGGTCGATCATGCCCACCAGGCCGACGATGGTCAGGTCGCGCTCCAGTTCGTCCGTCGGCGCGTCGATCCACTGCACGCCGATGCCCAGGACGCGCATCCCCTTGTCGGCCATCTGCTCGTTGGCGGCGCGCAACCGCTCGCGCCAGGTGTCATCCAACGGCTGCGGCTCGCCGCCGACCCAGATGGCGCGGCTGATGTCGATCATCCCGTCCACCGCGCCCTTGGTGAAGGCGACGTAGTGTTCATCGGGCCGCAGCCCACACGCCTTCAGTCCCAGCAAAGGCTCCGGCAAGTTGTCGGGTTCAACCCGGTGGACGGTGGTCATGCGCTTGCGCTCGGAGTCGAAGGGCAGTTCGGCCACGCGCGGGGCCACGGCCATCAGGGCGCTGCGCCGGACGCCGGCCTGTAGCGCGGCGACGAGGAGCGCGCCCTCGGTCGGGTCGCCGATAACGCCGTAGCGTCCGGTCTGCGGGTCGGGCTGGAGCGAGGCGTCGTTGCACAGCGCCCCACCGGCCAGGGCCAGACCAATGGCCGGCGGCTGTTCGGCCAGCCGGATGGGCGGCTCGCGGTCGTCGAGGGCTGGGGCCGGGTGGGCCGTGCCGGTCAGTTCCAGGTAGTGGCCGGCCACGTCGATGACCGTCACCGTCATGCGGTTTTCGGTCAGCGTGCCCGTCTTGTCGGAACAGATGACCGTCACCGCGCCCAGCGTCTCGACCGCGGGTAGCTTGCGGATGAGCGAGTTGCGGCGCAACATCCGCTGCGCGCCCAGAGCCAGCGTCACCGTGACGACCGCCGGCAGCCCTTCGGGCACGACGGCCACGGCCACGCTGACCGCCGTCAGGAACATGTCGCGCGGGTTCTCACGCAGTAGTACGCCAATGAGCATGACCAGCCCGGCCACGACCACACCGACCAGGGCCAGCAGCTTGCCGACGCCGTCGAGCCGCCGTTGCAGCGGGGTGGATGACTCGTCCACGTTCTGGATGAGGGCGGCGATCTTCCCCAGTTCGGTGGCCATGCCCGTGCCGACGACGACGGCCGTGCCGCGACCATAGGTAACGGCCGTGCCCATGTAGCCCAGGTTGACCCGGTCGCCCAGGGGTAGCGATTCGGCGGCCAGA
>CXWK01004351.1_pt2 | contig 10242 bp, 6 predicted proteins | sample 590851 | NCBI WGS metagenome assembly CXWK01 (sample SAMEA3498364, study PRJEB10139) | wastewater metagenome | biome: wastewater treatment plant; material: activated sludge | place: Denmark | collected 2014-08-01
TCGTCGTGGGCCTCGCCCCGGCGTTGCTGTTGTGGGCGCTGGTCCAGCTCGTCGGGTGGGGCGATGACGGGCGCCGACGGATCGCCCACCGGGTCGTCATCGGCCTGCTCGTCGGCCTCCTGGTGCTGCAGGTGGCGACCAGCAGCGACGCGGCCCTACCGCTGGGGCTGACCCTCGCCCTCGGCCTCGGGGCGGCGGCGGCGTGGGCCCATCACCGTTGGCCCGGGGTGCGCCTGTGGGCCGCCTGGATGGCACCGATCCCGCTGGTCGTGCTCGGCCTCTTCCTCTTCAGCTCACCGGTCAGTGGGCTGGTGCGCGACCGCGGCGTGGATCCGGCCGACCTCGGGGCCTTCGGCTCCGGAGACCCACCTCCGGTGGTGATGGTCGTGTTCGACGAGTGGCCGCTGGCGTCGATCATGCGGCGCGACGGCACCATCGACGCCGACCTCTACCCGAACGTGGCCGCCCTGGCCGGGGACGCGACCTGGTACCGCGACACCACGACGGTCGCCAACCTCACCAACTTCGCCGTGCCCTCCCTGCTCACCGGGAACCGCCCCGTCGAGGGCGAGACCGCCGACGCCAGCACCCACCCCGAGAACCTGTTCACCCTCCTCGGCGGCACCTATGACCTCGACGTGACCGAGCGGATCACTCGCCTCTGCCCCACCTCACTGTGCACCACCGGCGGCGCGGCGGCCCGGGCGGGGGACGGGGCCACGGTCGGCGACCTTCTGGCCGAGGCCCGCGACGTCTTCGTCGACCGGCTCACCCCCGGTGACCGGGCCGGACCGGTCACCGACGTCTTCGTCGAGCCCGACGCCGCCGTCGACGAGGCCCGGGGCGACGACCAAGGCCAGGTGCTGGAGGACCTCTTCGACGCCCGACCGGCCAGCCTCGTCCGCTTCCTGCGGGGCATCGACCGGGACGAGGACCCGACGCTGCACTTCCTTCACGTGCTCGAGCCCCACACGCCGTACCTGCACCTGCCCGACGGCCACCGGTACGGGGCCGACCCGCTGCTGCGGCAGATCTCCAGTCGGGAGGACGGCGAGCCGGGCGGCGACCGTCGTTCGGACGCCGTACCGCCCGCCCGCTGGGACCGCCAGCGCCTGCAACTCGAGGTGGCCCACGTCGACGACCTGATCGGGGACATCCTCCACCGGCTCCGCGGCCAGGGGCTCTACGACGAGGCGCTCCTCGTGGTGACCTCCGACCACGGCATCGCCTTCGAGCCCGGTGGACCGGTGCGAGGACTCGGGATCGAGCCCATCGCCCCATCGGCCCAGCCCGAGCTGCTGTGGGTCCCGCTGCTGGTCAAGGCCCCGAACCAGGTCGAGGGCTCGGTGAGCGACGAGCTCGCAGAGACCATCGACGTGCTGCCGACCATCGCTGACCGCCTGGGCATCGACCTGCCCTGGACGGTCGAGGGACGGGCGCTCGACGGCTCTGTCCCCTCGGATCGGGAGCGCCGCTTCGTCCACGTGCAGGGCTCGTCGTTCGCCACCTTCCACCTCGACGAGCCGGTGGGGATCGCCGCCGATCTCGCCGACGTGGCCGAACGTGGTGTCGACTCGGTGTTGCCCGGGCGGGGCCCGGATCGGTGGTGGCGCTTCGGCCCCGAGCCCAGGCGAGTCGGCCACCCGGCCCTCGGCCCGGCGCTGCCCGTGGTCGTCGACGGGTTCGATGCCTTTCTGGACGTCGATCTCGCCGACCCGGTGGTGCCCGCCGTCGTCTCCGGTCGGGTCGAGGACGGCACCCGCCGGGTGGTCGTGGCCGTGAACGGCACGATCGCGGCCGTGGTCGACACCTTCACCGACGACGACGGCCCCGGGCGGTTCGCGGCGATGATCTCCCCGGAGCTGCTGGTGGACGGGGTCAACGAGGTGACCATCCACCGGGCCTGAGGCTCAGGTGACCAGATCGCGGGCCCAGCGGTAGTCGGGCTTGCCGGCCGGAGAGCGGACGACGGCGTCGACGAAGTCGACCGTCTTGGGCACCTTGTACCCGGCCAGGTGGGCCCGGCAGTGCGCGATGAGCTCGTCGGCGGTGGGCTCGGTGCCGGACGCGGCCTGGACGATGGCCGAGACCCGCTCACCCCAGCGGTCGTCGGGCGCGCCCACCACCAGCACGTCGTAGACGTCGTCCCGGGCCCGCAGGACGGATTCGACCTCCTCGGGGAAGACCTTCTCGCCGCCGGTGTTGATGCACCCCGAGCCCCGGCCGAGCAGGTGGATGGTGCCGTCCTCGGCCACGGTGGCCATGTCACCGGTGATGACCCAACGGCGGCCGTCGCGCTCGACGAAGGTCGCTGCGGTCTTCTCGGGGTCACCGTGGTAGCGCAGCGGGATGTGACCGGTCCGGGCCACCCGACCGACCGCGTCGGACCCCGGCGCGACCGGCCGCAGGTCCTCGTCGAGGACGACGGTCGTGTCGTCCATGGGGGCGAAGGCCGCCCGGGCGTCGGAGTCGGCGGCCATGCGGGCGGTGCCCTGGGCTCCGGTCTCCGACGATCCGAAGCCGTCGGCCAGGAAGATGTCGGGCAGGATCGTCTGGATCCGCTGCCGCAGCGTCGGGCTGAGCGGGGCGCCGCCGGAGCCGATCGAGAACAGCGTCGGCACGTCGTAGCCGCCGGCCGCGTCCCAGGCATCGAGCAGGGGCCGGGCCACGGCGTCGCCGACGATCGTGATGAGGTTCACCTCCTCGTCGGCGATGGTGCGCCAGACGTCGTCGGGGTCGAGGGAGCCCGGCAGGAGGACGACCTTGCCGCCGCAGAACAGCCAGGACAGGCTCGTCCACTGCCCGGCGGCGTGCATGAGGGGGGCGACGGGGAGGAACACCGCGGCGGAACCCTCGGGGGCGATGCGGCCGACGATCTCCTCGGGCGTGGTGATGGCCCCTTCGAGCCGGGCCGGGTCACCGCCGCCGATGCAGGCGTGGAACGCATCCTCCTGGCGCCAGACGACACCCTTGGGCAGGCCCGTGGTCCCACCGGTGTAGAGGATGTAGAGGTCGTCGCTGCTGCGTTCGTCGAAGTCGGGGTCCGGCTCGGCGGCGGCGAGGGCGGCCTCGTAGTCGTCTCCCGTGGCCAGCTCGACGGCGAGGTCGGGCAGTTGGTCCCGGATGGCCGCCATGCGGGGGGCGAACTCGGCGTCGTGGACCACCGCGGTGACCCCGGCGTCGGCGAACAGGTAGCGCAGCTCGTCCTCGACGTAGCGGTAGTTGACGTTGATGGGGACGGCCCGCAGCTTGTAGGCCGCCAGCATCGTCTCGAGGTACTCGGTCCCGTTGGTCAGGTACACCCCGACGTGGTCCCCCGGCTGCACCCCGTTGGCCCGGAGGTGCGAAGCGAGTCGGTTGGCCCGCTCGTCCGCCTGGGCGTAGGTGAGCCGCCGCGGCCCGCAGACGATCGCCTCCCGCTCCGGCACCTGCTCGGCCACCAGCTCCCACAGATCCGCGAAGGCAAACGACCGCGTCATGGCCGGGGACCGTAGTGGCCGGGCGGATGGAGCAGGGATGGCCGGCGGGCCGGGGGAACGACACCGAAGCAAGGGAGGGGGCGTGGGGTCGGGCTGCGGCCGCATCGGGGGCGCTCCCGCCCTGAATTCTCACCCTCCGTGGCCATTCGGGACCTATCCGGGTCCCCCTCCGCTTCTGGCGCCCGATTTGGGTGCTATAGGCCCCGAATCAGGCGCCAGAACCAGGAGCGGTCACGCCCTGTGAGATCTGGGTACGGACCGTCCCACAACGTGAGGAGACAGCCACCACGAGTGGCGCAGTACCCCCACACGCCGCCGACGACCGGCGGCGCGACCCCACGCCCCCATCCCTACCTCGGTGTCGGTCCCCGTGTCCGACGGGATCAGGTCCAGGCGGTGATCTCGCCGGCGACGGCGACGAGGTCGTCGGTCTTACTGAAGTCCACGGGGACCTGTACCACGTCGACGCCTGTACGGGCCAGGCCCTCGGCAGTGGCGGCGATCCGATCCTCGGGCGAGGTGATCGAGCCTTCCGCGCCCCAGGCCTCGAGGGTGAGGGCCACCTCCAGCGAGCGGGCCAGGTCCAGGACGGCCTCGGTCACCGGGTCCGGCGGCCAGGTGGTGACCCCGAGCGCCAGGCGGGAGCCGGCGAGGCCGCCCAACAGTGCCGCCGCTGCTGCCGTGCCCGGGGCGTTGGTCGCCGGCACCAGCACCGAACCGGGCTCGGTGGTCGGGAAGGCCCGGCCCACCCAGAAGCCGGCCGGGCCGGGATCGGCCACCACGACGCCGCCCGGCGGGCGGAGGCCGCCCAGGTCCCGGGTCGCCCGGGCCGGGTGCAGGGGAACCGCGGTCGAGTCGTAGGCCGGGCCGACCACGGCGGCCAGGTCCGTGTAGAGCGCCGGGCGGGGCGGGTCGCCCTCGGGCTCGGGCCAGCCCTCGGCCGCGAACGCCAGGTGCACAGGGTGCAGGTCCAGGCGCTGCGCGCTCCCGAAGCCGCCAGGTGGGATCTCGTCGGGGTCGACCCCGATGCAGACCACGGCCAGTCTGTCGGTCAGCCCGGCCAGCTCGAAGTCCCGGGCCTGCAGACCGGCGGTCCCGGCGTGGAACGGACTGTCCCAGGCGAAAACCCCCTTGGCCCCCCAGGTGTTGACCACGCCCCAGCCGGTCTGGGCGGCGAAGCGCTGGAGGTGACCGACCACACCCTCGCCGTCGAGGGTGCGCAGGACCCCCGGCCCGACCAGCACGCCGACGTCGGGGCCGAGCTCCGGCGACAGGCGGATGCCCTCGATGCGGACCTGGGCCGCCTTGGGCTCCACACCCTCGGCGACAGGAGCCGCCAGGTCCAGGTCGACCGCGACGGCGAAGGCGTCGGGGATCTCCTGGCCCACGGTCGTCGCCAGTGCATCCGCCAGCGCCTCAGGCGTGTCCACCGGGATGGGCGTGACCTGGCCCCCGGGCCGGGAGCTGACCCGCAGCACCCCGTCGTGCCACGAGGCCCCCATGCGCCCGAGCCGCCCGTCCACGTCGGCCAACAGGTCCGCCAGCGCCCCGTCCCCCACCGGCACCGTCGCCAACCCCGGCAGCGCGACCGGCGCCGGCGACCCGATCACCCGGGTCACCCCCAGCGCCCGCAGCCCCGCCGCCAGCAGGTCCGCCACGTTCCGATCAGCCATCCCCCGAGCCTAAGCCTGCCGTTCTGGTGGTTGATCTCCCTGCCCTGGCGACGGAATCAACCACCAGAACGGGCGCGGGGGTCAGGTGGCGTACTGGTCGCGGAGCTCGTACTTGACGACCTTGCCGGTGGGGTTGCGGGGGAGGACATCCATGAACTCGAGTTGCTCGGGGAGGGCCTGCTTGCGGAGGCCCTTGGCCAGCAGGTGCTCCTTCATCGCCTCGAAGCTGAGGGGGTCCTGGCCTTCGGCGGTGACGACCACGGCCACCACGCGCTCGCCGGTGCGCTCGTCGGGGAGGCCGATGACGGCCACGTCGCCGACCTGGGGGTGCTCGAAGAGGAGATCCTCGACCTCCTTGGCCGAGATGTTCTCCATGTTCCGGATGATGATGTCCTTCAGGCGCCCCGTGATGATGAGGTACCCGTCCTCGTCCTGCTGACCGAGGTCACCGGTGCGGAACCAACCGTCCTCGTCGAAGGCGTCGGCGTCGAGGGCCGAGTCCAGGTAGCCCCGCATCATCTGGGGCGCCTTGGCCCGGATCTCGCCCTCCTCGCCGGGGCCGGCCACGCTGCCGTCCAGCTTCACCAGCTTGAGCTCGACACCCGGCATCGGCTTGCCCTCGGTCTCGGCCTTGCGGTCGTCGGGGTCCTCCACGTCGACCAGCACCAGGATCGGCGCCTCGGTCAGGCCGTAGCCCGAGCAGATGCCGACACCGCCCAGCTCGTCCTTCATCTCGTAGTGCAGGGTCGGCGGCTTGGCCGCGCCCCCACCCGGGAACAGGCGCACGTCGGGGAAGATGGGCTCGGGGCCGGCCGCCCGCTGGGCCGCCAGGTACACCATGTGGAACGGCGTGCCCGCCCCCGCCATCGTCACGCCGTTGGCGGCCAGGTAAGGCACGGTCGTGGTCGGATCGAACGTCTCCACGAACAGGTTCACGCAACCGAACTGGAGGCTGGTGAACAGCCAGGTGATCCCGCCGATGTGGGTGAACGGGAAGACCATCGCGCCCCGGTCAGCAGGGGACGCCTGGTAACGGTCCCCCATGCCCTCGGCGATGGCGGCGATCGACAGGTCGGTGTGCTTGGCCCCCTTCGGGTCCGCCGTGGTGCCCGAGGTGTAGAAGAGCCAGCGGACCTCGAGGTCGGCGGGGTCGTCGGGCGCGGCGGGTGGCGGGGGCAGGGTCGACGGGTCCCCCTCCGGCAGGCGCTTGTCACAGACCAGCACGTCCAGGCCGTCGACCGCACCGGCCACCGTGTTGGCCATCGCCTCGTGGTCGAAGCCCCGGAAGACCGAGGGCACGACCAGCAGCTTGGTGCCGGCCTGCTTGGTGACGAAGCCCACCTCCCGCTCCCGGTAGATGGGGATGATCGGGTTCTGGGTCACCCCCAGGCGGGCCAGGGCCCCGACGAGGACCATCGACTCGAACCACGTCGGCAGCTGCCACGACACCACGTCGCCCTCGCCCAGCCCCAGCTCCTGGAAGCCGGCCGCGGCCCGCTCGCACCAGTCCCGGTAGCCGACGAAGGTCAGCTGCCGACCGTCCTCGTCGATCGCCATCTCGGCGTCGCCGGACTCAGCCGCCCGGGCCTCGATGAGCTCCCACAGATTGCGCCCCGTGATCATGGGGCCGGACTGTAGTGACCCCCGGTCGGCGGCTCGGCTACGAGGGCGGAGACCACCACGGGGGGTTGAGGGGACCGGGGTCCGGGATGGGGGCGGGGACGGCTTCGGGGCCGTCGAACGGGCACAGGCGGGCGAGGCGGCCGACCCACCAGGAGCCGTTGCCGAGGCCCACGACCCGGGAGGCCGACATGAAGTCGCCCCCCAGCCACAGACAGCCGTCCGGGGCGACCGCGGTGGCCCACGTGCCGTCGCCGGACTGCAGCGCCCCGGTGCGCCCGGGCAGCGGACGGCCGGTGGCGGCGTCGATCTCCCACACCTGGCGGCTGGGCGCCCGGTGGAAGCAGTGACAGCCGATGTAGACCCGGTTGCCGGCGACCTCCACGGTCTGGGCGTCGTTGCTGATGTGCTGGAAGCGGATCGAGCGACCCGTGCGTGAGTCCCGCCGCTCCCAGAAGTGCTCGGCCCCCGCGACATAGAGGCTGTTGCCGGTGACGTCGAGGTCGAAGACCACGCCGCCCACCGGCCAACCGGGCCAGCGGGGGGCATTGGACCCGTGGTCCCATCCCGGCACCAGGCGGCCGTTGGCCACCGTCACCGTCGCCAACTGGGAGGTGCCCCGGCCGCCGTTGACCGAGCTGAACTCCCCGCCGAGGTGGACCCGCCGGTTGTCGGTGCTGACGGCGACGGCGTAGGCGGTGCGACCGGCGAGTCGGGGACGCCAGGACCGGTCGGGGACGCCGGTGGTGGCGTTGAAGCGGACGGCCTTGTCCACGCGGAAGGTCGCGCCGTTCCGGGCGACGACCTGGCCGAAGTGCCCGACGGCGTAGAGGAGGTTGCCCTTGACGAACAGGTCGCGCACGACCGGGAAGTAGGTCGAGTCCGGTCGGCGCACGCCGGCGACGAACCGCCGGTCGGTCGCCCCGGTACGGGGGTCGAGGGCGACCAGGCCCTCGGCGGGGACGCCGTTGGCCCGGGTGAACTCCCCGGCGGCGATGATCGCCCCCGAGGGCAGGACGTCGAGGGCGTAGGCCGGGCGGTCGATCCGCGGTCGCCAACTGGGTACCCAGTCACCAGTGACCGTGTCGAAGGCCGCCAGGAACGGCTGGTCCCGGCGGGGCCACGAGCCACCGGCCTGGACCACCTCGGTGAACTTGCCGGCCACGTAGATGGTCGTGCCGACGACCTCGAGGTCCCACACCTGGGCGCCACTGACCTGCGAGGCGAAGGTGTCCATGCGGCCCTCCACCCCGTCGGTGCGGAAGACCGGCCGGGCTCCGGCCGCAACCTCCGTCGCCGGCCCGGGAGCAGGCGCCACCGTCGTGGGTGTCGCCGCCGCCCCGTCGGGGACAGCGGTGGGCGCGGCATCGGCGGCCTCTTCCGACGGCGGGGTCGTGACCGCCAACACGGCGGCGATGGACGCCAGCGCGGCCAGGACCAGGACGACCCGGAGCCGCGGGCCTCGGGCGCGGCCGTCGGTCATCGTTTGTGCCTCTTCGCCTGACGGCTCATCGGCTTGCGGGCCTGTTCGGCCCGCCGATCGTCTACGACGCTCACCGGCCCGAGAGGGCGAGGTCGAACGCGAGGTCCCTGCTGTCGAGGGCCTGGTGGACCTCGACGGCGAGCACGTTGTCGCCAGAGCGCAGGGCTGAGGCCGGGACCGTGAACTCCACGAACTGGCTCTGGGCCGCGCCGGTCACGAACGCCGTGGCGTTGGTGGTCGAGCGGATCGTGCCGGTCGGGAGGTTGTCCCGGACCAGCTCGGTCCCGTTCAGGTACACCACAGCACCGTCGTCCCGCAGGAGGCGGATCGTCAGCTCGGTGAACCCGCCGGCGTCGGTGGCGGTGAAGTGGCGACGGAAGTACGCCGTGACCGGTCGCCCAGCGGTCCGGGTGACCGTCACCTCGTCACCCATGCCGAAGCCGAGCTTGGCCGGGCCCTCGGCCCAGGCACCGTCGGCGAACCCGTTGACCCGCCACGCCGTGCCCTGGTCCGAGCCGTCGTCGAGGTAGCGCCAGGCCGAACCCGCGGCCACGAACTCGGTCGGTGTCGCGGGGACCGGCGGCGGCGGCGCGGTCACCGTGATGTCCGGGGGCGGCACCGTGGTGCCACCGGTGGTCGTCCGGGTCAGGGAGAGGTCGAAGGTCAGGTCCGCGCTGGCCGAGTCCGACTGGTGCACGCTGACCGCGATCGTGTTGGTCCCGTTGACCAGCACGCTCGACGGCAGGCGGTGGAGCGTCATGTCGGATTCCTGGGCCCCGAACACCGCTGAGGAGGCGAGCGTGGACTCGGTGATCGTCCCGCTCGGCATGTTCTCGGTCAGGATCGGGTTGCCGTTGATCCAGACGGTCGCCCCGTCGTCGACGCTCAGTCCCAGCTCGAGGTAGGGGGCGGCAGCGGGGTCGGCCTCGAACGTCCGGCGGAACAGGGCACTGAGGCCCTGCCGGGGGATGACCGTGACCTCGTCGCCGTCGCCGAAGCCGAGCTGTCCGGCGCCGGTGGCCCAACCCCCGTCAGCGAAGGACGAACGGGTCCAGCCCGCGGGGTGGGTCCCGTCGGCCAGGTAACGCCATTCGGCGCCGGGGGCGATGAGGACGTTGGGATCCGGCGGGGCGGGGGGCCGGGTCAATGAGGGCACGTTGTGGGGCAGCGGGCCGGCCGCGTCGCACATGCGGGCCATCCGGCCCACCCAGTTGGTCCCCGACCGGCCGACGAGCTGGCTGGTCGTGCGGAAGTCGCCACCGGTCCAGAGGCAGCCGTCGGGCGCCTTCGTGAACGCCCAAGGGCCGTCGCCGCTGGCGAGGGAGCCGCCGAGGTCGCGCAACTTGGCGCCTGTCGAGCCGCTGACCTCGATGATCTCGGCGGCAGGGGCCCGCTTGTCACAGTGGCAGCCGATGTAGACGCGATCACCGATGACCTCGACCCGCTGGCTGTCGTTGGTGATGGCATTGACCCGGATGGCGGCGCCGGTCGTGGCGTTGCGCTGCTCCCAGTAGTGCTCGGCGCCAGTCACGAACAGGTTGTTGGCGTAGACGCCGAGGTCGTAGACGATGCCGCCGAGGGGCCAGTTGCTCCGCGGCGCGGCGTGGGAGCCGCTCTGCCAGCCCGGGACGTTGGCCCCGGTGACATCGTCGACGGTGCCGATGAGCGCGGTGCCGTTTTCGCCGTTGAGGTAGCTGAACTCACCGCCGAGGTGGACCCGGGTGCCACCGCCGCTGGTGGCCACGGCCCACGCGCTGCGCCCGGCGATGACGGGCCTCCAGTTCGGGTCGGCCATGCCCGTGGTGGCGTCGAGGCGGGTGGCCTTGGTGACCTGGATGCGGGTCGGGTTGGCGGGGTTGCCGGATGCGACCCGGCTGAAGTTGCCGACCGCGTAGAGGCGGTTGCCGTCCCGGTAGAGATCACGGATGACCGACTGGGCCGTGGTGTTCGGCCGCTCGACCTCGGCGTAGAAGGTGGGGTCGATCGC
>CXWK01010234.1_pt2 | contig 10240 bp, 10 predicted proteins | sample 590851 | NCBI WGS metagenome assembly CXWK01 (sample SAMEA3498364, study PRJEB10139) | wastewater metagenome | biome: wastewater treatment plant; material: activated sludge | place: Denmark | collected 2014-08-01
TCGCCGGCGGGAGAAATGGCGCGGCGCTTCAGGCTGCTCGTCCAGTGGCCGGTCTGCAGGCTGAAGCGGATCGGCGTGAGAACGGCGGTGCCGAGCGCCCGCACCGGGCTCCAGATCGACGTGGGCAACAGGTCCTTCGCCTTGCCCAGTCGCTTCATCATGCCCGCGTCAGTCATTTTCCCGCATCCCTCGCCGCCGCCGGCCTTGCCGGCCCCATCCGGCTTCGCTGCATCCTGCGGGCCGACGCCCCGGTCGCATCGCGAAATCCGGCCTGAAAATCGTAGCAGCACCTAGCAGACCGGTCGCCGCTTTGAAAGCGAAGCCGGCGCGCGGCGAGGGTCACGCGCCGGCGTGCGTCGCCTGGCCTTCGTCGTGCCGTCGCCGGAATTCGCTCGGCGTCAGGCCCGTGCGTCTGCGGAAGAAGCGCCAGAAATAGGCCGGATCCTCGAAACCGAGTTCGTAGGCGAGGGTCGCCACCGAGCCGGCGACGTGAATCAGGCGTCGACGGGCCTCGAGCGTGAGCCGGTCCTGCACAACGTCGAGCGCCGACTTGCCGGCGGCGATGCGGCAGACGCGGTTCAACCGGCTTTCGCTGACGCCGAGTTCGCGCGCATAGCGCGGGATCGGCCAGTGTTCGGTCAGGCTTTGCTCGAGCAGCGCCCGGAAACGATGAAAATCGGCGGCCTCGCGGGCGCCGCGCATCTTGTCGCGCACGACCTGCTCGTTCTGCCTGAGCACCAGCACCAGCGCCGCGCTCGCCAGCCATTGCAGTACGGCGCCGGTGGCGCGGCCGCCGTCGCGGAATTCCAGCGCGATCTGCTGGAACAGGCCGACGAGGCGGGCGGCTTCGTCGGGCTTGGCCGACAGGTCGATCAATGCAGGCTGCATCAGCAGCGCGGCCGGATGCGCCTCGCCGCCGCCGCGCGCCAGCATGGACTCCTCGATCGTCAGCACGAAGCCGTGCGTGTCCGGCGCGAAGGAGAAGGCGTGCACGACGCCGGAGGGCAGGGCGAGCGCGAACGGGGCCTTCGCCTCGATCGCGCGGTGGTCGATGCGCACCCGCGCCGATCCATCGACCAGAAGCAGCAACTGGAACAGGCCGTGGTGCCGGTGTTCGGCGATCTCCCAGGCGTAGCGTTCGCTGCGGCTGCGGATGTCCTCGATATGAATGAATTCGGGAGAGACGGCGTCCGCCTCGCCGTAGAGCGAAAATACAGGGATTGGCGTCTCGCCGGCGCCGCGGCGACGTCGCGTTGGGCCTTCCGAATTGTTTGTTGCAGCGCACATTCGTAGCGACCGCTCTCGATACAGATTGCCCGAAAAGTACAGAAATTTGTCGCCGTCGTCCATTTTGTCGCAGGCGCCGGGCCGGCATCTTCCGCGGCATGACGAGGGGGCTGCTTCGCGCTCCCGTCGCATCCGCTGGGAGGCGCTGTTGTTTTCCTTCGACCCGTATTCGCCGGCGATCGACGCCGATCCGTTCCCCTTCTACAAGACGCTGCGCGACGAATACCCCTGCTTCTGGAGCAAGGAAGCGGACATGTGGATCCTGTCGCGCTACGACGACATCGTTCGCGCGCTGAACGACTGGCAGACCTATTCCTCGGCGAAGGGCAACCTGATGACCGAGTTGCCGAACCGCGCCGGCGCCACCCTCGGCACGACCGATCCGCCGCGCCACGATCGCCTGCGCGGCCTGATCCAGAAAGCGTTCATGAAGCGCAACCTGGAAGCGCTCGGCGATCCCATCCGCGGCATCGCCGCGGAATGCGCGGCGGCGCTGACGAACGAAAAGCAGTTCGACTTCATCGAGGACTTCTCGTCGAAGTTCACGGTGCGCGTGCTGTTCGCGGCGCTCGGCCTGCCGCTCGGCGACGAGCAGACGGTGCGCGACAAGGCGGTGCTGATGGTGCAGACGGACCCGAACACCCGCGCGAAAGGGCCCGAGCATATCGCCGCCTCCGACTGGATGCGCGACTATGCGGCCGGCGTCATCGCGGAGCGCCGCAAGAATCCGCAGAACGACCTGATCTCGCATTTCTCGATGGCGGAGATCGACGGCGACAGGCTGGACGAGCGGGAAGTGCTGCTGACGACGACGACGCTGATCATGGCGGGCGTCGAGTCGCTCGGCGGCTTCATGTCGATGTTCGCGCTCAATCTCGCCGACTATGCCGACGCGCGCGCCGCCTGCGTCAAGGATCCGGAAATCCTGGCCGACGCGATCGAGGAATCGCTGCGCTTCAACACCTCGGCTCAGAGATTCCGCCGCTGCCTGACCAAGGACACGGAACTGCATGGCCAGACGATGAAGGCCGGCGATTTCGTCTGCCTCGCCTACGGCTCCGGCAATCGCGACGAGCGCAAGTACGCAAATCCGGACCTGTATGATATCGCGCGAAAACCGCGCGGGCATCTCGGCTTCGGCGGCAGCGTCCACGCCTGCCTCGGCACGGCGATCGCCCGCATGTCCGTGAAGATCGCCATGGAAGAGTTCCACAAGGTCGTGCCGAGCTACCGGCGCGTGCAGGAACAGCTGCCGTGGATGCCCTCGTCCACCTTCCGCAGCCCGATGCGGCTGGAAATGGCGCGGGTGGGCTGACGTTCGTGTGTCCTTCCCGGCGCGGCATAGCCGCGACCGGGAATCCAGCGACGACAGGCGCCGCTTTCGCGAGGGTTCGGCGCTCTGCCTCGCCGCTTGCGAGGGGACTGCGATTGCGCCGGACGTTCGCGCAGTGGCACGTCCCTCATCCGTCGCGCATTCGCGCGACACCTTCTCCCGCGTTGCGGGAGAAGGACACTCCTCTCAGAACCCCTTCTCGATCCGGTCGAGCGTGCGCATCGCCGGCAGGCATTGCGCCAGCGAGGAGTTCGGCTCGCGGCCGTCCTTGATGGCGGCGAAGAACTCGCGGTCGATCAGCTCGATGCCGTTGTTGGAGACGGCGACGCCGGACAGGTCGATCTTGTTCTCCTTGCCGTCGTACAGATCGTCGTAGCGGGCGACGTATGTGCCGTTGTCGCAGATATAGCGGAAATAGGTGCCGAGCGGGCCGTCGTTGTTGAACGACAGCGACAGCGTGCAGATCGCCCCCGACGCCGCCTTCAGGCCGATCGTCATGTCCATGGCGATGCCCAGGTTCGGGTGATGCGGCCCCTCGATGCCGAAGGCCTGCACGGCCTCGCCGCCGGTCTGGTACTGGAACAGGTCGACCGTGTGGCAGGCGTGGTGCCACAGCAGATGATCGGTCCACGAGCGCGCCTGGCCCGTGGCGTTGGTGTTGGTGCGGCGGAAGAAATACGTCTGGACGTCCATCTGCTGGACCTTCAGCTCGCCCTTGACGATCTTGTTGTGAATGTACTGGTGGCTCGGGTTGAAGCGGCGCACATGGCCGGCCATGCCGACGACGCCGGTCTCCTTCTGCACGCGCACCAGCGCCTCGGAATCGGCGAGGCTGTCGGCCATCGGGATTTCGATCAGCACATGCTTGCCGGCTTTCATGCAGGCGATGCCTTGGGCTGCATGCACCTGCGTCGGCGTCGAGAGGATGACGGCGTCGACGTCCGAACGCGCCAGGCTTTCGTCGAGGTCGCGCGTCCAGTGCCCGATGCCGCGTTCCTTCGCGAAGCCTTCGAGATCGCCCGAGCGGCCGCCGACGATGGAGGTGACCTCGACGCCCGCGATGTTCTTGATGGCGTCCAGATGCTTGATGCCGAAGGCGCCCGAAGCGCCGGCCACACAGACTCTCATGGGATTCCCTCGCTTTTGCCGTCGCTCATAGGCCGAGGCGGGCCGCGCGTCGATTTCGTTTGGGCGGCCGCCTATTCATTTTCTGAATAGCGCCGCGCTGCGCGACGGGAAAGGCGCNNGGCGGCTCGCGACATCCACAGGGGTAAGGCATGAGAAAAGCGTTGTTCGTCGCTCTCGCTCTGGGCCTTGCGGCGCCGCTCGCGCCGGCCGCGGCGGTCACCTACCGGCACGCCTTCCAGGGCGATCTCAAGTCGCTCGACCCCTATACGATCAACGAGACCTTCACGCTCGCGATGCTCGGCAACGTCTACGAGGGCCTGACGCGCCGCGACGGCCAGCTCAAGATCATCCCGGGCCTCGCCGAGCGTTGGGAAAATCCCGAGCCGACGCGCTGGCGCTTCTACCTGCGCAAGGGCGTGAAGTTTGCGGGCGGCGAACCGTTCACGGCCGACGACGTGATCTTCTCGTTCGATCGCGTGCGCACGCCGGAATCCGAATTCAAGACCCGCGTGCCGATGGACGCGAAGATCGTCAGGATCGACGACTACACGATCGATTTCGTGCTGACGCAGCCGAGCCCCAACCTGATCGGCGAATGGGACTCCTGGTACATCCTGTCGAAATCCTGGGCCGAGGCGAACGGCGCGACCAAGGTGCAGCCGGCCACCGGCGCCCAACTCAACGCCTTCGCGCTGAAGTCGAACGGCACCGGGCCATACGTCATCGCCAGTCACGAACCGGGCGTGAAGACGACGTACAGGAAGAATCCGGCCTGGTGGGGCTGGAAGGACGCGCCGGGCAATATCGACGATGTGGTGTTCACCACGATCAAGCAGGACGCCACGCGCGTCGCCGCGCTGCTGTCTGGCGAAGTCGACATGATCGAACCGGTGCCGGTGCAGGACATGAGCCGCGTCGCCGAAAGCGCCGGCACGCAGATGCTGGCCGGGCCGGAGCTGCGCACCATCCATCTGTTCATGGATCAGAAGCGCGACGAACTGAAATATGCGTCGGTGAAGGGCAAGAACCCGTTCAAGGACATCCGCGTCCGGCAGGCCTTCTACCAGGCGATCGACATCGAGGCGATCAAGTCGAAGGTGATGCGCAACATGTCGACGCCGGCGTCGCTGCTCATCACGCCGCTCCTGTATTCGCGCGCCGGCGAGTTCAAGCGGCTCGCCTACGATCCGGCCGGGGCAAAGAAGCTGCTCGCCGAAGCGGGCTATCCCGACGGCTTCGAGCTCACCATGCACTGCCCGAACGATCGCTACGTCAACGACGAGCAGATCTGTCTTGCCGTCACCTCGATGCTGGCGCGCATCGGCGTCAGGGCGAAACTCGAGGCGTTGCCCAAGGCGGTGTTCTTCGGCCGCGCCGGCCTCGCCGGCGGCTACGACACGTCGTTCGGCCTGCTGGGCTGGACGCCCTCGGGCTTCGACAGCCTCAACATCTACCAGAACCTGTCCGGCTGCCGCGACGACAAGGGCAACGGCTCGCCCTTCAACTACGGCGGCTATTGCAACCCGAAGGTCGACGCGCTGATCCCGCAGATCTCGGTCGAGACCAACGCCGACAAGCGGCTCGATCTGGTGACGAACGCCTGGAAGATGCTGACCGACGACGTCAGCCACATCCCGCTGCACCAGCAGGCGCTGTCCTGGGGCGCCTCGAAGAAGATCAAGCTCGTGCAACGCGCCGACGACGTGATGCTGTACCACTGGATCGTGAAGTCGGAGTAGGCGCTGCGACTGACGCCGCCATGCTCCACTTCCTCCTGAAACGCATCGCCGGCGCGGTGTTGGTGCTGGTGGTGGTGGCGCTCGTCGCCTTCGTCCTGTTCCGCTTCGTCGGCGACCCGATCAACCAGATGGTCGGGCAGGACGTCAGCGTCGCCGACCGCGAGCGTCTGCGCGAAATGCTGGGATTGAACGATCCGCTGATCGTTCAGCTCGGTCGCTTCCTGTGGAACGCGCTGCAATTCGATTTCGGCGTGTCCTACCAGTTCAAGGAAAAGGTGACGACGCTGGTCGGCGTGCGCTTTCCCGCCACGTTCGAACTCGCGATGGCCGCTTCCGTATTCGCGATCGCGCTGGGCATTCCGCTCGGCGTCTACACCGGCATCAGGCCCAAGGCGATGCTGTCGCGCCTGTTCATGACATTGTCGCTGGTCGGCGTGTCGCTGCCGACTTTCCTGATCGGCATCCTGCTCATCTACGTCTTCGCGGTGCGGCTGCAATGGCTGCCGTCGTACGGCCGCGGCGAGACCGTGCAGGTCGGCTTCTGGCGCACCGGGCTGCTGACGAAATCGGGTCTCGCCGCGCTCGTCATGCCGGCGATCACGCTCGGCCTGTTCCAGCTCACGCTGATCGCGCGGCTCGTGCGTGCGGAAATGCTGGAGGTGATGCGGTCGGACTTCATCCGGTTCGCGCGGGCGCGCGGGCTGACCGAACGTTCGGTGCATTTCCGGCACGCGCTGAAGAATACGCTGGTGCCGGTCGTCACCATCATCGGCCTGCAGATCGGCTCGATCGTCGCTTTCTCGATCATCACCGAGACCGTGTTCCAATGGCCGGGCATGGGGCTGTTGTTCATCACGTCGGTCCAGAACGCCGACGTGCCGGTCATGGCCGCCTATCTCATGCTCGTCGCGCTGATCTTCGTGTCGATCAATCTCGCCGTCGATCTTCTCTATCTGGCGATCGACCCGCGCATCCGGCTCGGGGAGGCGCGGGCGTGATCCGTCTGCGCCGTCTTCTCGACTCCGATCTCGCCTGGTCCTTCCTCCGCAGTCCCGGCGCCGTCGTCGCCATGCTCGTCGCAGCGGCCCTGTGTCTGTGCGCGGCGTTCGCGCCGCTCATCGCCCCGCAGAACCCGTTCGATCTCGCCGGTCTCGACCTGATGGACGCGCGCAATCCGCCCGCCTGGCTCGACGGCGGCGACGCGCGCTTCCTGCTCGGCAGCGACAGCCAGGGGCGCGACATACTTTCCGCGATCTTCTACGGCGCGCGCATCTCCATCGGCGTCAGCCTGGCGTCCGTCGCGCTGGCGCTCGTGCTCGGAGTCGGGCTGGGGCTTGCCGCCGGCTATTTCGGCGGGCGCGTCGAGGCGATCGTCATGCGCGCGGCCGACGTGCAGCTCACCTTTCCGGCGATCCTCACCGCGTTGCTCATCTCCGGCGCGGCGCGCGCGCTGATCGGGCCGGGTCGGTTCGCCGGCGCCGAATTCTGGGTCTTGGTCGTGTCGATCGGCCTCAGTTTCTGGGTGCAATACGCGCGCACCGTCCGCGCCTCGACGCTGGTCGAGCGCAACAAGGACTATGTCGCGGCGGCCAAGCTGATCGGCGTGTCCGCGCCGCGCATCATGTTCACGCACGTCCTGCCCAACGTGCTCGGCCCGGTGCTGGTGATCGCCACCATCAACCTGGCGCTCGCCATCATCACCGAGGCGACGCTGTCCTTCCTCGGCGTCGGGCTGCCGCCGAGCCAGCCCTCGCTCGGCACGCTGGTGCGCACCGGCAACGACTACCTGCTGTCGGGCGAATGGTGGATCGTCTTCTTCCCCGGCGCGGCGCTGGCGGCGCTGGCGCTGTCGGTCAACGTGCTCGGCGACTGGCTGCGCGACGCGCTCAACCCGAGACTGCGATGAGCCCGCCGCTGCTCGAGATCGAGCGTCTCAGCGTCGAATTCGTCACGCGGCGCGGCAATCTGCGCGCGCTCGACGACGTGTCGCTGACCATGGCGCCGGGCGAGATTCTCGGCCTCGTGGGAGAATCCGGCGCCGGCAAGTCGCTGACCGGGCGGGCGATCATCGGCCTGCTCGACCCGCCCGGCCGCATCTGCGGCGGCGCGGTGCGGTTCGAGGGCGCCCGCATCGACGATCTGCCGTCGGAACAAATGCGCAAATTGCGCGGGCGAAGAATCGGCACGATCTTCCAGGACCCGTTGACGAGCCTCGATCCGTTGCAGCGGATCGGCGATCAGCTGATCGAGACGATCCGCACGCATCTGCCGCTTTCCGCGAAACAGGCGCGCGAACGCGCGATCGCCTTGCTCGGCGAAGTCGGCCTGCCGGCGCCGCGCGATCGGCTCGACGCCTGGCCGCACGAATTCTCCGGCGGCATGCGGCAGCGCGTCGTCATCGCGCTCGCGCTCGCCTGCGAACCCTCGCTCGTCATCGCCGACGAACCGACGACCGCGCTCGACGTTTCGGTGCAGGCGCAAATCATCGCGCTCCTGCGCCGGCTGTCGAAGGCGCACGGCGCCTCGGTGCTTCTGGTGACGCACGACATGGGCGTGATCGCCGAGGCCGCCGACCGGGTGGCCGTCATGTACGCTGGCCGCATCGTCGAACTCGGGCCGGTCGCCGATGTCATTTCGCGGCCGTGGCATCCGTATGCGCGGGGGTTGATGGGCTCGATCCCCTCGCTGCGCGAGGACGTGGAACGTCTCGCGCAAATCCCCGGAGCGATGCCGCGCATCGACGCCCGGCCTGAAGGCTGCGCTTTTGCGCCGCGCTGTCCGAAGGTCGAGCCGCGCTGCCGTCTCGGCGTTCCGCCGCTGATCGTCGCCGGCGCGCGCGCGGCCGCCTGCATGGTGGAGCCCGCGCCATGACGAAGGCGATCCTCGTCGTGCGCGACGTCCGCCGCCTGTTCGACGTGTCGCGGCCCTGGCTCGAGCGCCGCCTCTCGGGCGAGGGCCGGCGCTTCGTCCATGCGGTCGAGGACGTGTCGCTGGAGATCGCCGCCGGCGAGACGCTCGGGCTCGTCGGGGAATCCGGGTCGGGCAAGTCGACGCTCGGCCGGATGGCCGTCGGCCTGATGCCGCCGACCTCGGGCGAAATCCTGTTTGCGGGCGGGTCGGCGCAGGAGGCGGCGCGGGCAGGGCGGTTGCAGATGATCTTTCAGGACCCGTTCGCGAGTCTCAACCCGCGCTGGAAAGTGTCCGAGATCGTCGCCGAGCCGCTGCGGATGAAGGGCGCTCCCGACGTCGCGAAACGCGTCGGCGAATTGCTCGAACTGGTCGGCCTGTCGCGCGCCGACGGCGCGAAATATCCGCATGAATTCTCCGGCGGCCAGCGGCAGCGCATCGCCATCGCGCGGGCGGTGGCGGGCGAACCGGATTTCATCGTCGCGGACGAACCGACTTCGGCGCTCGATGTGTCGGTGCAGGCGCAGATCCTCAATCTCATGCGCGATCTGCAACAGCGGCTGGGGCTGACGCTGCTGTTCATCACGCACAATCTCGCGGTCATCCGGCACATGGCGACCCGCGTCGGCGTCATGTATCTCGGCCGTCTCGTCGAGACCGCGCCGACGCGCGACCTGTTCGCCAGCCCGCGCCATCCCTATACGCGCATGCTGCTGGAGGCGATTCCGGATGCGCATGCGCCCAAGCGCGCGCGCGATCCCATCGCCGGCGAAATTCCCTCGCCGATCGATCCGCCGCCGGGATGCGCCTTTCATCCGCGCTGCCCGCTCGCCTTCGACCGCTGCCGACGCGAAATTCCGGCGTTGATCGGCGGCCTCGCCTGCCATGCGGCGAACGAGCCTGCAACGCCGTGAGGCGCGCCCGAAGGACCGGCGCCTGGCCGCTTGCATTGACATATGCGAAAATACGAATATAAGGAATTCAGATCGGCGGCGCGTCGCCGTCCACGGGGATTTGTCATGATCGAGAACTGGCCCGAAACCACCAAGGTCCTGTCGTCCAAGCTGAAGAACCTGCGCGGCGGCGCGCCCGAGGTGATGAAGGCGTTCTCCTCGCTCGCGCAGACAGCGCTCACGCCCAAGGCGCTCGACGTCAAGGCGAAGGAACTGATCGCGCTCGCCATCGGCATCGCCGTGCGCTGCGACGATTGCGTCGCCTTCCACGTCAAGGCGGCGATCCAGGCCGGCGCGACGCGCGACGAGATCATGGAGACGCTGGGCATGGCGATCTACATGGGCGCCGGCCCCTCCGCCATGTATGCGAGCCACGCGCTCGACGCCTACACGCAATTCACGGAATCCGCCCCGACGGCGGCCGGCTGAGGAACGGATCATGTTCGGCAAGCTTTTCGGCCGCGACGGCGGCTCGTCCGATCTCACCGGCTACGACGATCTGCGCCGGATGCTCGACGCTGGCGAATGCGTTCTCGTCGACGTGCGCGAACCGGCGGAATTCGCGGCCGGTCGTGCGCCGGGCGCGCAGAACCTGCCGCTGTCGCGGTTCGACCCGGCGCAACTGCCGCGGGAAAAGAAGGTCGTGCTGATCTGCAAGGCGGGCGGCCGTTCCGCGCAGGCGCTCGCCGCCGCACGTGGCGCCGGCCGCGCCGACATCACGCATTTCGCGGGCGGCATGGGCCTGTGGCAGTCGCTCGGCGGTCCGGTGACGCGCTAGCCAGGCGATTGCCGGCGCCTGGCCCAGCCGGGCGTCGGCGCGCGGTTCAGTCCTCGAACGGGCCTCTGTCGACGCCATTTCCGACGAGGATTTCGCGTTTGCCGGAATGATTGGC
>CXWK01004571.1_pt1 | contig 10239 bp, 10 predicted proteins | sample 590851 | NCBI WGS metagenome assembly CXWK01 (sample SAMEA3498364, study PRJEB10139) | wastewater metagenome | biome: wastewater treatment plant; material: activated sludge | place: Denmark | collected 2014-08-01
ACCCAAATGAGCTGCCTGGCATCACTCTTTCGGAGCTGCTCGCCGGCGTGTACCAAGAGCGCGGGTGGGATGCAGCCGGCTTGGACGACGCAGTTCGATCTGAAGCTGACGCAGTGAATCTTCGCTCTGACCTGCTGAATCGCTCTCTAAATGTCGGGTTTTCGGGCGGTGAGAAGAAGCGGGCAGAGACGATCCAGCTGGTCTTGTCCCGCCCGCGCATTGCGATCTTGGACGAGATCGATTCAGGCCTCGACGTAGACGCTCTACATGACGTGTCGACGCGGATCGAAGGTCTGACCAACAGCGATGCAGATTCGGAACCTCTCGGGGTGCTCGCGATTACCCATTACACGCGGTTGCTAAACGAACTCCGAGGTGACCGGGTACACGTGTTTGTCAAAGGTCGCATCGTCCGGACGGGCGGGCCTGAGCTTGCAGACGAGCTGGAAGATGTTGGGTACGAGGCCTTCGCCTAGCTCTCCTGCATCCCCAGCGTTGGGCCCGGGTCTGCTTACCTCAACGCCAACTCGTTCGTGCATCCTCGGGATCAAAATCGGTTCGCTTAAGCGACAGCCCTCCAGAGGCGTGACCTAGCATCCGCCTTTTGCGAACCCCATCCGAAGGAACCATCGTGAGTGCAGGATCAGAGGTAGCCCAGTCCGAACGGCAGCAGCTGTGCGACTTGTTTGTCGAGGTCGGCCCCGACGCGCCAACGCTTTCGGGCGAGTGGAAGAGCGAAGACCTGGCAGCGCACCTGTACGTGCGTGAACGTAAGCCGTTTGGAGCCCTCGGTATCGTCGTCAAGCGTTTTGAACCGCGAGCTGACAAGGCAATGGCCGATGCGTTGGCCGCAAAGGGGTACCTCGGCGTGGTCGAGGCAGTCCGAGGCGGGCCTCCGGCGCTGATCAAACCGTTGGACGGTGTGATTAACCCCGTCGAGTTTTTCGTGCATCACGAAGACGTTCGCCGTGGTGGCGGAGAGGCGCCCGCCCGGGAACTGGGCGGTGAATCCGACGTCCTCTGGAAGCTGATCCCGCGCCTATCAAAGGCGTTGGTGCGTGGACTGACCGACATCGAACTGACCGCCCGTCGAACCGACACGGGTGAGAGTGCCAAACTCCGGTCAGGTTCTCAGCCCGTGACTCTGGTCGGCGAGGTCGGCGAGATCGTCTTGTACCTCTATGGCCGCAAGTCGGTGGCTCACGTGGAGCTGGAAGGCAGCGAAGAGGCGACCAGCGTCGTGACCACGACCCCTATGGGGCTTTAGCCAGTATTGGCCGTTCGTTTGTGCCTTGCCGGGCCGCCCTGGCCGGCAACGCACAACGGATTGGGTAGTCGACCTAGTAGACGAAGACTGGGTTGCCGTTCTCGACCAAGGTCGGGAAGTACTCGGCGATCGCCATCGGGATCCGGACGCACCCGTGGGAGGCGGGGTGGGTGGGGACGGACGCTGCGCCGTGGACGGCGATGCCGCCAACGAAGTACACCGGGTTATAGAGCTTGCCCAGGTCGGATTCGCGCCACCCCGCGATGCGCCGGGTGTACTTGAACGATCCGGTCGGGGTAATCGCATTGCCGCAGGACTGACCACCGCGGGGTGTGGTTTCGCAGTACGGGATGCGTGATCCCGTTGAGACGTGGGTCAGCAGAACGAGTTGCTCGTTGTGCCAGACCGAGAGGAGCTGCCGGTTGAGGTCAACCTCGGTCCTGTTGGCGCCTTGTCCGGGGAAGGCAGAGGCGAAGGCCAGTGGCTGCTGAAGCAGGTTCCATTCCTGGTCGGTAATGACTCCGGTCGGGGCGAGGCCATAGACCTTCTGGAAGGCCTGGACGGCATACATCGTGGTGGTTCCGAACGAACCGTCCACAGTTCCAGGGTCGAGATGCAGGTCCTTCAACCGCTGCTGAAGGGTGCCAACAGCGCCGTCTTTCGCTCCACGCTGCAGTGGACCGGGCAGCGGACCCAACGGAGCTCCAGGCCCCGGGGCGGGTGCCGGTGCGGGTGCTGGTGCGGGGGGTGCCGGTGCCGGCGCAACGGGTTGAGTGACCTCGACTACGACGGGCCCTTCAGGCGCGGGCGCGGGTTCCGTTGGCGCAGGTGCTGCCGTCTCGGGCGTCGTGGTCTCCGGAGCAACCGACGAAGCTGGAGTTGCTGGCGCCGTGGTCGGAGGAGTGGTCGTTGCTTCCTCCACCGTGGTGGTGGTTTCTTCGACGATGGTCGTCGTCGGCGCAAGTGTTGTTGTGGTCGTAGGGGGCTCGGTGGAAGTCGTCGTCGAGGACGGAGCAGTGACCCTGACGGGTGAAGTCGAGGAGTTGACGACTGCCGTCGTGGTCGTCGCTGTCTGCGTCGCCACCAGGTCGTCTGCCCCCGAACCCGTTGTTGCCAAAATGGCAGCCAGGACGACGCTCAGCAGAATGATTGCGGTGCCCCCTCCAACGAAGCGGCTCTGGCGTGTCGACATGTTCGATCCCAACGCTTGTAGATCTGGTGGGTAGTGGTATCGGTATCGGCGTGGCCTGGATGATACCTAAATGGTCCCAAGCGTCCGACCGGTCCAAACGAAGAGTGCGCCTTGTTAAAGGGAGCTGCGGGGGGACGCCTGTAACCGTTGCGATGTCCGACGAAGTGTACGTTCCCGTAGGTGTAGTCGGCGCCTAGACGATCGTAAAGGATGAATATTTTGAGGCTGTGTTGATCGTCATTGAGCCGCCAAAATCATTCAGGCTGATGCTTCGTCGAGACCGTTCGTGAGCGTGTTCCAGGCAAGGGTTGCGCACTTGATGCGTACAGGAAACTTGACGACACCTTGAAGGGCCTCGAGGTCGCCCATCCGGATCCCCTCCATGGTTATGGAGCCTGGTTCCTCTTTGGTGTTTTCGGCGTCATTCTCTAGATTCGATTCGTGGATCGACATCATTGCTTTGAACGCCGCAATCAGTTGGCGAACGTCTGCAACGGGCTTTCCTTTGATTGCCGCCGACAACATTGACGTCGAAGCCTGCGAAATCGAGCAGCCCCGTCCGGCGGTCTTTACGTCGCTGACGACGCCGTCTTCCACGTCGAGGTAGAGGACCACTTCATCACCGCAAAGCGGGTTGAAGCCCTCAGCCCGAATAGCCGGGGGTGCAGCGAGTTCGCCCCGGTTGCGGGGCGCTCGGTAGTGGTCCAGGATGATTTCGCGGTACAGATCTTCAAGACCGGGCATCTGGGTTCTCCTAGACGAAAAAGCGGTGCGCCGCATCCAACGCAGCGACAAGCTGGTCGACGTCGGATTCTTCGTTATACACGTAGAACGAGGCGCGCGCTGTCGCGGGTACGTCAAGGATACGCATGAGCGGCTTCGCGCAGTGGTGTCCGGCCCGAACGCACACGGCGTGTTCATCGAGTACCTGAGACACGTCGTGCGGGTGAACCGAATCGAGTTCGAAGCTGATCACACCGCAGCGATCCTCGGCTCGGCTCGGACCAAAGATCCGGATGCGCTCGCCGAGACCGGACGAAAGTGCGTCCATTGCGTATGCGGCGAGCCGATGCTCGTGGGCGGCAACGGCATCCATACCCAAAGCGGACAAATAGTCGATAGCTGCGGCAAAGCCGATTGCCTCGACGATGGGGGGAGTTCCCGCTTCAAACTTGTGCGGCACAGGCGCGGGATCAAACCCGTCAAACCTGACGTCGTTGATCATTTCGCCGCCCCCCATAAAGGGAGGCATTGCCTCCAGCAGAGAAGGCGTTGCCCACAGCGCGCCGATACCGGTGGGTCCCAAGAGTTTGTGTGCCGAGAACGCCACGGCATCTGCGCCGAGGGCTTGGACGTCGAGGGCGAGGTGAGGAGCGCTTTGCGCCGCGTCGACGAATACAGGGATTGAGCGTTCTTTCGCAGCCGCGATAACCGGGGTGAGGTCGTTGATCGTCCCGAGCACATTTGACACCGCGGTGACGCTGATGACCTTTGCCCGTTCCAGGAGCTCATCAAGCCCGGTCAGGTCGAGGTAACCGTCGGCGGTAATAGGTATCCAGACCAACTCGGCGCCCGTGCGTTCTGTTGCCATCTGCCACGGAACAATGTTTGCGTGGTGCTCCATCTGCGAAATGACGACCACATCGCCGGGGGCGAGGTTCTGGCTACCCCACGAGTAGGCCAAAAGGTTCATGGCGGCCGTTGTGCCTTGGGTGAAGACGACCTCTGAGGCGCTGGCGGCGTTAATGAAGCGGGCAACGGTGCGGCGAGCGCCTTCGAACGCCTGCGTCGCCTCTTCGGCAATGGTGTATACGCCTCGGTGGACGTTGGCGTAATAGGTGCTGTAGGCAACGTCCATTGCATCGAGCACTGACTGCGGCTTCTGGGCTGATGCGGCGGAGTCGAGGTAGGTGAGGGTCTGGCCATGCACCTGCCTGCTCAATAACGGAAAGTCTGATTTTGGTGCAAGGGTGCCCATGCTGCTCCCCAAAGAGGACGTATGTAGCTGCGCTAGTTGGCGGGCTGAGCCTGAAACGCCTCGTACCCTTCCGTCTCCAGCCGTCTCGCTAGATCGGGGCCACCGGAGGCCGCGATTCGACCATCTATCAGAACGTGGACGAAATCGGGCGTCAAGTAGTCGAGGATCCGCTGGTAGTGGGTGATGATGAGAACACCCATATCGGGACGGGTGGTACGAACCGTCTGAATGCCTTCGCTCACGATCCGCAGAGCGTCGATGTCGAGACCCGAGTCGGTTTCGTCCAGGATCGCAACGTCTGGTTCAAGAAGCGCCATCTGCAAGATTTCATTCCGCTTTTTTTCGCCGCCTGAGAATCCTTCGTTGAGGTAGCGATCCGCGAACTTGGAATCCATCTTGAGTTTGTCCATCCAGTCCATGAGAGCGAGCCGCACCTCCAGGACTGACATTTCGAAATCTTTGCGGGCGCTCATCGCTCTGCGAAGGAAGTTGAGCATGGTGACGCCGGGGATCTCTTCGGGGTACTGAAAGCCCAAGAAGATGCCGGCCGCGGCACGCTCCGTCGCCGAAAGTTCTGCGACGTCCTGTCCGCGGAGCCGGACGGTGCCGCCGGTGACGGTCACGCGTGGGTCGGCCATCAACGTCCGCGCCAGCGTGGACTTGCCGGACCCGTTCGGCCCCATAACGGCGTGGACCGATCCGTTGTCGATGGTGAGCGACACGCCATGGAGAATCTGGGTCTCGCCGACCTTCGCTTGAAGTTCCTCAATGGAGAGAAGGGGCGCTGAGTCGTTCGGCGCGCTCGGAACCTGGTCGGTGGTCTCCGGCTTGCTTGTCCTGGGATGCCCGTCAGCGTTTGTGGGCGCGGATGCGTTTGGCGAACTCATACCGGGAGACTAATAAACACACCCAAGATTGTAAAAATTGTTGACCATATCGGGTTGCTGGGGCGCTCGGGCAATGAAAGCCCTTGATGTGCTCGACCGAGTCAGGTGTCATCTGGGCACATTTTGGTCGTGTGGCAAAGAATTCTCTGCTTTCTATTGGCGAAACGTCAATAGACGTCTAGAGTTCGCCAGCCAGTGGCCCCAATCTGTTACGGGCGTCCGGCAGTGGCTGTACCCGCACGTTTCATGGATCTAGGAGTATCGATGTCCCTCGTACGCGTCCCCCGAGCGCTCAAGCGTTCGATCGTTTCCCTCGCAGCGATAGTTGCTTTGATGGGTTTGGCGTCCCCCGCTGGCGCAATCCCTGTGAGCTGTCAAGTGGGTGGCCTACTTGACCTGTCGGCGGACATTCCGTTTACGTTCAACGGTCCCTCGACGATGGAAGTCGGCGTTCCGGCGACCTACTCGGTCAACATCGACCTGGCCACGATCCTTGCTGGCTTCCCCGGTGAGATTCAGGGCAGCATGACCAACGTCAAGGGCTCGCTCACCCTCCGCGGTGGCGGTGTCGAAGTGACGAGCTTTGACATCTCCGGTCCGGGCAACCCCAGCGTTTCACTGTCCGGCAACACGATGACCCTCAACATCCCTGGCCCGGTCAATTACCCGGGCAGCTTGGTGTACTCCGGGTCCGCCACAGTTGTTGCCAGCACTGCAGGTGCGAAGTCGATCGGCGTTTCTGAGGTCACCGGTACCGCCAAGGGCACTATGGGCAGCATTTCCGTCGATGGTCTCACCGTCAGCTGCACCACTTCGGCCTCCTCCATCGTCGACATCAATGTCGTTGCGGGTGCTGGCGGTGCCGAGACCACCGCAAGTTCTGCCGCGACGACGGCAAGCTCGACCGCAGACACCACTGCAGCAGGCAGCAGCTCAACAGCGGCCGCCAGCGGAAGCAGCACGACCGCCGCAGCGGCGACTGGTTCGTCAACGACTGGCTCGTCGACGACTGGTTCGTCAACGACTGGCTCCTCAACGACTGGTTCGTCGACCACCGGCTCGTCGACCACCGGCTCGTCGACCACCGGCTCGTCGACCACCGGTTCCTCGACCACCGGGGCCACGATGGCCAAGACCGGCGCATCCTCGGCCGAGCAGGCCGCCCTTGGTTTGGGTGTGCTCATGCTCGGTGCCGGTGTGGTTTGGATGCTCCGTCGCGACTCGGTTTCCGACGTCGAGGCGTAGTGTGACCGACAAGATTGTCCTCCCGGGTCAGCCTCGTCAGGGGCTGACCCGCCGGGAGATCATCAAGCGGACCGGCGGCCTTGCGGGATTTTTCATGGTCCCCGGCTTTGCCGCTTCGCTCGCTGCGTGCAGCGACAAATCAGTCTCCGCAGAGACGTCGGGCAGCACGTCTGCAGACGTTGACACCGGCGGGACCGACGACACGATTCGGATCGGAGTCGTCATGCCGACCGAAGGTGTGGGCGCGTTCGTCGGCGACGTGATCAAACGCTCCCTTGACGTCTCCCTCGCCGAGCTCAACGCCCGCGGTGGCGCGAACGGCCGCAAGATCAGTCTTGTGTACGAAGGTGCCATGGTCGAAGAGATGGTCGATGGCGCGCAACGCGCCTACGACAAGCTGGCAGGTGTCCAAAATCTCGGCGGCATCCTGTGGTGTACAGCGCTTGGTCTGCCCCAGATCTCCACCTCGATCTTGCGGGACAAGATGCCGATCATGTCGGTGTTCCAGGACGTCTCCTTTGAACGAGGACTGTGGCCGGTCCCCGGTACCCCGCGGTCAATCTTTCAGTTCCTGATGAGCGTGGAGCGAGTGGTCGATCCGATCATCGACTACGCCGTCAAAGACCGTGGATACACGCGAGTAGTGCTCTGTCGGGACATCCTTCTGACGGGCGCTTTCGAAGAAGAACTGATGACGCGCTACGAGGAAGCCGTCACCAAGGCCGGTGTCGAAGTCCTCGGAGACGTTCAGTTCCTGTTTGGCCAAACCGACTTTGGGCCGACGGTTGCACAGCTTGTTGAAACCGACGCCGAGGCAGTCGTGATTGTCGGTGGTCCCGACGAGACGGCGCTGATCGCCAGAGAGCTCGACGCTCGAGGCCACGGTTACGTCGATCTGCCCACGGCCAAGGGGCCGACGTTTAACCCTCAACTTTGTGGCACGCCCGTCAACATGGGTGAGCGCCGCTGGGTCGATCTTGCGGGTGACGCGGCCAAGATCGGCTCGATGACTGGATGGCACATCGGTGGCATGTTGATGACTCCCGAGGTTCCCCTCGTCGAGATGGCTGCGAAGCATTACCCCGACGGTTCGCACCGCATCACCGGGGGGGAAGAGGGTCCCGCCGACGGTCTCTACACGTTGGTGACGGGCATCTCTGAGGCCGGGTCCATAAACGACCGTGATGCCATCACGATGGCGATCGAGAACTACCCGAAGTTTGAGTTCTCCTACCTGCCGTATTCGTTCTCTGCTGACGATCACCAACGAACAAAGCCCGAAGAGCTGGTGATCGTGAGTCTGGAATATGAATCAGGGCCTGCGAAAACCGATCCACCTTACGAGCTGGGGAAGGAATGGACAAACACCTTCAAAGGCTTGAAATACCAGCCTTGCTGGGTACCCCGTCCGACCGCGAAGATGAACCGCGAGATTCATCCTGAGCTTGTAGATCGCTTGCTGGCACAGGGTTATGGCTCTCAGTGCACACTGAAAGATCCGAACGAAACAACCACCGTTGACAGCTTCACGAACGAGTGCAAGATCCACTAAATGAGCAAACTTGCCGAGATGATTGTTGCGGCGCTGACCGAAGGTTCACTGCTGGCATTGCTGGCAGTGGCTTTCAGCGTCGTTTTTGCCACGACTCGATTGGTCAACCTTGCCACCGGAGCGATCAGCCTCGCTGCGGCTTACGGCCTGCTCTGGGTCACGAGCGCCGACTGGTTGGATGGCCCGGCCTGGCTCGGCGTGGTCGTTGCGCTCCTGATCGGCGTGGTGTCGTCGGTACTGGTGTACTACGCGGCGATCGTGCCCTTCGGCCGGTTCGATCCGTCATCAAATATCGGCTGGATTCTGACCACCTTCGCAGCCGGGTTGCTCCTCATCGAGATTGCACTCATCTGGTTCACCAACCAAACACTCCCGGTGTCGCCGGTCGTTTCATCGGTCTTCGGCTGGACCGGATTTCAGCTTGTCGACACGCCGGTCGAGGCCAATGACCTCCTGCTCGTCGGCTCGGCGCTGGTACTCATCGGGTCACTGATCTGGGCCGAGCGCCATTCGCTTTCGGGTCGGTTGTTCCAGGCGGTTTCCCAGGACCGTGACGCGGCCGCTCTGCAGGGAATCAACNNCTGACGGCAGCTCTGATCGGTGGTCTCGGCTCCGTCAAGGGTGCTGCGCTCGGCGGGTTCTCGCTCGGCCTGTTCGTCGCGATTCTCCGTGTGACCGAGAACACACGCTTGGAGGATCCGCTGTTGTTCTTCGGCCTGCTGGCCGTTCTGGCAATTCGTCCGCAGGGCATCCTGGGTCGAGTCGCAGAGGAGAAGGCGTGATGCAGAGCGCACTCCCAAGCAAAAAAGGTTGGATCGTCGCCCTCGGAATCTTGGCCGTCGTGATCTTCATCGGCGAAACCCAAGCGCCGACGTCCCTGGCCGCCGACCGAACCGTCATCTCCGCGGTGACCAACATGTTGATTCTGGCGACACCAGCCATCGCCGTCGGGGCCTTAACTGGTCGGGGCGGCATCTTGTCGCTTGGTCACTCCTTCTTCTTTTTGGTCGGAGCCTTCGCGGCCACCCTTTGGGCTGAAGACATCAGTCTCTTCGGCTGGCACCCTGACGGTTTGTGGTCGTTCATTCTNNCGCGGCGTTTTTTGGTGCCCTCGCGGGCGCGGTGATCGCGCTTGCGACCGCCCGCCTCAAGCCGTTCTTCCTCACGTTGGCAACGTTCGCCTTGGCCCTTCTGATCCCGTCTCTCGAGGTTTCTTTCAGCAGTCTTTTTGGTCGTGGAGCCGCGGGCGGCAGGATCGTCTTCGAAGATTTGCCGATGGCCCGAGGCAATGTGTTCTTGGGCGAGTACTACGCAGCGGCGATCATCTTTGGGATCGCGGCTTTCCTACTCGGCGGATATCTGCGTTCCGAGCGAGGGCGCGCCATGGGCGCCATTCGCGATGATTCGCTCTCGGCGGAGGGTGTGGGACTTCGGGTTATGGCCCGCCGCACGGAGTTCTTCGCTCTCACCTGTGCACTAACGGCGCTTGCTGGTGCCTTCGTCGGCCAGAAGCAGGCTGAAACGTCGGTCCAGCTGGTAGCGGTGCAGCAGTCTTTCGAGTTTGTGATTGCAGCCTTCTTGGGTGGGGTCAACCACCTCTTTGGCGGCCTCTTCGGAGCGGTTCTCTTGCGCGCCAAGGACCTCTCCTCATCGGGCACCGGAGTCGCGCAGTGGCTGGGAGATCACTCCTTTGTCGTCTTGGGTCTGATGGGACTGATCATTCCGCCGCTGCTCACCAACGCTCGGGTACGCCAGTTCTTCCACTCGTTGTTTCACCGGGGCGCTCGGTCGGACGCTGCTCGGGCAAGTGCATCGGATTCGAACCACCCATCAACCGGATCGGCCGGATCCGCTTCCGGTGCCCCATCGGCGTCGGCCGAAGCGGACGGTGCAACCAAGTCATCTGAGGGTTCAGACGACGCGCAGATGGATGCGGAGTTGACCTCGGTGGCGGAGGCTCACAAGGTCGCTGCCCGAGTTAAAGCAAAGGCAGCGCCTCCGCCGGAAGATGCGCCGATCCTGCTTGAGGCCTCTGATATCGGCCTCCGCTTTGGTGGGCTGGCCGCACTCAATGGCGTGAGCGTGACGCTTCGAGCGGGCGAAGTCGTCGGCCTCATC
>CXWK01000487.1_pt4 | contig 10235 bp, 8 predicted proteins | sample 590851 | NCBI WGS metagenome assembly CXWK01 (sample SAMEA3498364, study PRJEB10139) | wastewater metagenome | biome: wastewater treatment plant; material: activated sludge | place: Denmark | collected 2014-08-01
GCAACCGATCGTCCTGCTGCTCTCGGGCCCCAACCTGAACCTGCTGGGCGAACGTGAGCCCGCCATCTACGGGACGGCCACACTCGACGACCACGTGGCCGCCGCCCTCGCCCGGGCCGAGAGCCACGGCCTGGCCCTCGAGCACGTCCAGTCGAACGCCGAGGGCCCCCTCGTCGACGCCGTGCACGCCGGCCGTGGCCGGGTGGCCGCGATCGTCGTCAACGCCGGGGCGCTCACGCACTACGGCTGGTCACTGCACGACGCCCTCGGGGCGTTCGAGGGGCCGGTCGTCGAGTTGCACCTCTCCAACCCCAACGCCCGGGAAGCGTGGCGACACACGTCGGTCGTGGCGCCCGTGGCGACCGGGACGATCATGGGGTTCGGCGGCCACGGTTACCGGTTGGCGGTCGACGCCGTCGCTGCGCTGCTCGCGCCCGACCGTGCCTGACGCGGTGCTCCAGCCGGCGCCACCGCCCGACCGCACGCCGATGGACGTCGCCGGCCGTCTGCCGCGGCTGCGTCACGCCGTCGACGAGCTGGGCTGCGACGGCCTGCTCGTCACCAGCCTCGTCAACATCCGCTACCTCACCGGCTTCACCGGCTCGGCCGCGCTGCTGCTCGTGCGGGGGGAGGACCTCCTGTTCGTGTCGGACGGCCGCTACGGCACACAGGCCGCCGACCAGCTCACGGCGTCGGGTGTGGAGGCCCGCATCGAGATCACCGGGGTCGGCCAGCGCGAGGTCCTGTCGGACGCAGCCGAAGGGCTGGCCCGGCTCGGCCTCGAAGCGGCTGCGGTCACGTGGGCCCAGCAGCGTCGATACGCGGCCGACTGGTTCCCCGGCGTCGACCTCGTCCCCACCGAAGGCCTCGTGGAGGAGCTGCGACTCGTCAAGGACGCCGGTGAGATCCACCGGATCGAGTCGGCCGCCCACATCGCCGACGCCGCCCTCGCCGAGGTCACCCCGCTGCTGGCGGAAGGTCCCACCGAGCAGGAGTTCGGCCTGGCCCTCGACACCGCGATCCGTCGGCTGGGAGCGGAGGGGACGTCGTTCGAGACCATCGTGGCGTCGGGGCCCAACGGCGCCAGGCCCCACCACCGCCCGGGCACGCGGCGCGTGCGCGACGGTGACCTCGTGGTCATCGACTTCGGGGCACTGGTCGACGGGTACTGCTCGGACATGACACGCACGCTCATGGTGGGTGCACCGTCGACCACCCAGCGCCGAATGCTCGAGGTGGTGGCCGAGAGCCAACAGGCCGGCGTCGATGCCGTCCGGGCCGGCGTGGCGACCGCGTCGGTGGACGCCGCGTGCCGCTCGGTGATCGACGCCGCCGGTTGGGCCGATGCCTTCGTCCACGGCACCGGCCACGGGGTCGGCCTCGAGATCCACGAGGGCCCACGGGTGTCGGCCACCGCCACTGCTACCCTCGCCCCTGGTCACGTCGTCACCGTCGAGCCCGGCGTCTACCTGCCCGACCACGGCGGGGTGCGGGTCGAGGACACCGTCGTGGTCACCGAGGAGGGTTGCCGGACGCTCACCCTCGCGCCCAAGCGGCCCCTGTCGGCCGACTGAGCGTCACCCGCCCGCCGCACAACCAAGGACCGAACCAATGGCGATGATCACGACCAACGACCTCAAGAACGGGATGAGCCTCAACCTCGACGACGGCCTGTTCCAGGTGGTCGACTTCCAGCACGTGAAACCGGGCAAGGGTGGTGCCTTCGTCCGCACCACCTTGAAGAACGTGCGCAACGGTGCGGTGGTCGAGCGAACGTTCCGCGCCGGCGAGAAGGTGGAGCGCGCGGTGATCGACAAGCGTGAGATGCAGTTCCTCTACCGAGATGGCGACGACTACGTCTTCATGGACAACGCGTCCTACGACCAGCTCAATGTCGGGCCCGCGGCACTGGGCGACTCGGCCAACTACCTCATCGAGGGCAACGCCGCGGTGCTCCAGATGTACGACGCCGAGATCGTGGGCGTCGACCTGCCCTCGGCGGTCGAGTTGGCCATCGCCGAGACCGAGCCCGGCATGCAGGGCGACCGGGTGTCCGGCGCTCGCAAGCCCGCCACCCTCGAGACGGGCCTGATCGTGCAGGTGCCCCTCTTCGTCGGCCCGGGTGACCGGGTGAAGGTCGACACCCGCACCGGCGAGTACCTCAGCCGCGCCTGACGGCGAGGTCGTCATGTCCGCCTTCGGCAGCCGACGAGAGGCACGCGAGCGCGCCCTCGGCCTGCTCTACGAGGCGGAGGCCAAGGACGAGCCGCCGGCAGTCGTCGTGGCCGGCCTTCCCGTCGAGCCCGACCCCTACGCCGCCCGCCTCGTTCGGGGCGTGCAGGACAACGCCACCGAGATCGATGCGCTGCTCAGCCGCTACTCGCGGGGTTGGAAGCTCGAGCGCATGCCCGCGGTCGACCGGGCCCTGCTGCGCCTGGCCGTCTACGAGTTGCTCGCCGAGCCGGACGTACCCACCGCCGCCGTCGTCTCCGAAGCCGTCGAGCTCGCCTCGCAGTACTCCACCGACGAGTCGGGGCGTTTCGTCAACGGCCTGCTCGCCCGCATCGCCACCGAGACCCGTGGGGAAGCGGGCAGCCACAAGCGTCCGACCGACGACGTGGTCGAGCCGGACACGGAGCCCGAGGCCGCGGCGACGCCCGGAGTGGCCGCGGCCGTGCCGGCCGAACCGGCGCCCGTCGTGCCGGGCGGTCCGCCTCTGGCCCTGCCCCAGCCGCCGCTGGGCGACGGCGTGATCACCCTCCGTCCCTGGCAGGCCCAGGACGCACCTGCGCTGGTGGCTGCCTGGGCCGACCCGGCCGTGGCGCGCTGGAGCGCACCGCCGGCACGCCGCTCGTTGGTCGACGCCAAGCGATGGATCGCGGCGACGCCGTCGCTCCGATCACGCCGCCTGGCGCTCGACCTGGTGGTGTCCTCGATCGGGCCCCGGCCCGAGGTCCTGGGCGAGGTCGGGCTGTCGTCCTTCGACGACGACGACCGCTCGGCCCGTATCGGCTACTGGATCGTCTCCGGCCAGCGTGGCAGGGGCCTGGCCACCCGCGCCGTGCGACTGCTCACGGCGAGCGCGCTCAACCGATACGGCCTGAACACCGTGATCGCCACGGTCGACCCGGGCAACCGCGCCTCGCAGGTGGTGCTGCGCCGTGCCGGCTACGAGCACGACGCCGTCGATCCCTCCCGCTGGACCGCAACCTAGGCCGGGGGCATCGGCGGGGGCACCGGCCGGGGGACTGGATTGCCTCGGCCCGAGGGGCTGCTAAGGTCCGCTCCTGACCGTGAAGCGGGTCCCGTGAGGCCCGGACGGACAGAGAGGATGCCGGTTGGCTGAGCGAGAACGCCGCATAACGCCCCCTTACGGGGGCGTTTTCGTTGCCCGGTCACGGGTCATGGAGGCCGACGACATCCGCCGGGCGCTGTGGCGCATGGCGCACGAGGTGATCGAGCGCAACCAGGGGGTCCACGACACCGTCGTCGTCGGCCTGCAGACCGGTGGCGTGACCCTGGCCGAGTCGTTGGCCCGTGCTCTGCACGAGGTGGGCGACGAGCCGGACGCCCCGCCCATCCCGGTGGGCACGCTCGACGTGGCGTTCTACCGCGACGACATCGGGCTCCGCCCGGTGCTGCCCGAGGCGGTCACCGACATCCCGTTCGACATCACCGCCAAGTACGTGGTGCTCGTCGACGACGTGCTGTTCACCGGCCGCACGATCCGCGCCGCGCTGGACGCGCTCACCGACTTCGGTCGACCGCGGGCGATCCAGTTGGCGGTGATGATCGACCGCGGCCACCGCGAGCTGCCGATCCGGCCCGACTACGTGGGGAAGAACCTGCCCACACGACGTGACGAGGTGGTCGACGTCACCCCCGACGGCGTCGACCTCGGCGAGATGCGCAAGTGAGCCGCCACCTCCTCTCGGTCGACGATCTCGGGGCGGCCGGCATCGACGAGGTCATGCGTCTCACCGACTCGTTCGTCGAGGTGAGCGAGCGGGCGATACCGAAGGTCCCGGCGTTGCGTGGCAAGACGGTCGCCTGGCTCTTCTACGAGGAGTCCACCCGCACCAGGCTGTCGTTCGAGACGGCCGCGAAGCGGCTCTCGGCCGACGTGATGAACTTCACGGTCTCGTCGTCGTCGGTGAAGAAGGGCGAGTCGCTGCGAGACACCGTGCAGACCATCGAGGCGATGGGCGTGGACGCCATCGTGGTCCGTCACGGATCGGCCGGTGCGCCCTGGCAGGTGGCCCAGTGGTCTGATGCCAGCGTCATCAATGCCGGTGACGGCTGGCACGAGCACCCCACCCAGGCGCTCCTCGACTGCTACACCATCCGCCAGCGGCTCGGGTCGCTCGAGGGGCTCCGCATCGCCATCGTCGGCGACATCAAGCACTCCCGGGTGGCCCGCTCCGACGTGTTGGCCTTCACCGCCCTCGGCGCCGACGTGACCCTGGTAGCGCCCCCCACCTTGCTGCCGGCCAGTCTGGACGGGTGGCCCGTGGCCGTCTCGCACGACCTCGACGCCGTGTTGCCCAAGGTCGACATCGTCTATCTGCTGCGCATGCAGCACGAGCGGATGCGGGAGCCCCTGGTGCCCTCGCTGCGCGAGTACACGGCGCGCTACGGGCTCACCCTGCGGCGCGTCGACCTGCTCGACGCCGCCGCCATCGTGATGCACCCCGGGCCCATGAACCGGGGGGTCGAGATCGCGGCCGACGTCGCCGAACTGCCCCGCTCGGTGATCGTCAACCAGGTGCGCAACGGGGTGGCGGTTCGGATGGCGGTGTTGTTCCTCCTGCTGGGCTCGGGCACCGACCTGTTGCTCGGCGGATCGGGGCCGGGCGCATGAGCGGCTACGTCATCAAGGGCGGGACGGTCGTCGACGCGACCGGCAAGCGCCTCGCCGACGTGGCCGTCGACGAGGACGGCACCATCGCCGCCGTGGGCCTGGACCTGGGCGGGGCACGCACCATCGACGCATCGGGCTGCATCGTCGCCCCCGGCCTCGTGGACCTGCACTCCCACCTGCGCCAACCCGGCCGGGAAGAGGCCGAGACGATCGAGACGGGCTCGAGGGCGGCGGCCCTCGGTGGGTTCACGGCGATCGTGGCCATGCCGAACACCCAGCCGGCCATCGACAGCGCGTCGGTGGTGCGCGAGGTGCTCGAGTTGGGCCGGGCTGCGCCGTGTGACGTGCACGCGTCGGGGGCGATCACGCTCGGTCGACAAGGAGCGCAGCTGGCCCCGCTGGCCGAGATGGCCGATCTGGGCGTGCGCCTCTTCACCGACGACGGTGACGGGGTCCAGGACGCAGGGCTCATGCGACGTGCCCTCGAGTACGCGTCGGGCCTTCCGCAGGCGGTGACCCTTGCGCAGCACTGTGAGGTCGCCGCACTCGCCCAGGGCGGGCACATGCACGAGGGCGCCTGGTCGAGTCGGCTCGGCATCCCGGGCGCTCCGGCCGAGGCCGAGGAGCTGATGGTGGCCCGGGACATCGTGTTGGCCCGGCTCACCGGCATGCGGGTGCACTTCCAGCACCTGTCGACTGCGGTCTCGGTCGACCTGGTGCGCCAGGCAAAGGCGGCGGGGACCATGGTCACCGCCGAGGCGACCACGCACCACTTCACGCTCACCGACGCCGAGGTGGCGTCCTACGACCCGCTCTACAAGGTCAACCCGCCGCTGCGCCCTCTCGGCGACGTCGAGGCGGTTCGGGCGGGCCTGGCCGACGGCGCGATCGACGCCATCGCCACCGACCACGCCCCCCACACCCGGGAAGCCAAGGAGCAGGCCTTCGACCAGGCCCCACCGGGCATGCTCGGCCTCGAGACCGCGCTCGCCCTGGCCCTCACCGAGCTCGACCTCGACGTGGCCACGGTCCTGGGGCTGTTGTCATGGCATCCCGCCCACATCGCCGGCCTGTCGGGCGAGCACGGTGGTCCGGTCACCGAGGGCCGTCCCGCCAACCTCTGCGTGATCGATCCCGAGGCGACCTGGACCGTCGACCCTGCGCAGTCGGCCAGCCGGAGCAGGAACAACCCCTACGCGGGTCGCACGCTGACAGGCCGTGTCCGCCACACCTTCCTGTTCGGGGAGCCCGTGGTCCTCGACGGCGAGCCCCGGCGATGAGCGACACGGCCGGGCGGGGCCGACGGGAGCAGGCCCTGCTGGTGCTGGCCGACGGCACCACGTTCGAGGGCGAGGCCGTCGGCGCGGAGGCCCCGAACGGGATCGCGACGGGTGAGGTCGTCTTCAACACCGTGCTGTCCGGGTACCAGGAGGTCATCACCGACCCGTCCTACGCCGGGCAGATCATCGCGTTCACCAACCCCCACATCGGGAACTACGGCGTCACCGGGGCCGACGACGAGAGCCGCCGACCCTTCTGTCGCGGCGTCGTGGTGCGCGACCTCGCGCGCCGCCGCAGCAACTGGCGGTCCACCGACGACCTCGAGGACTTCCTGCGGGCCCACGGCGTTTCGGGCATCACCGGCGTCGACACCCGCCGGCTCACCCGTCACATCCGCGAGGCCGGGGCCATGCCCGCCGCCTTCGGCACCGCGGGCGAGACGGCGCTCGGGGTGGCCGCCGCCGCCGAATCGGGCACGGACTCGCATGACCTGGTCGCCGAGGTCACCTGCACGGAGCCCTACGTGGTGGGGGAGGGCCCGCGTCGGATCGTCGCCTACGACCTGGGCATCAAGGCCACCATCCTGCGGCACCTCGGCACCCGTGCCACCGTCGAGGTGGTGCCCGCCTCCACCAGCGCCGACGACGTGCTGGCCCGACGTCCTGACGGGGTCTTCCTGTCCAACGGGCCGGGCGATCCGGCGGCGGTCGCCGCCACGACGGCGGCCATCGCCGGTCTGCTCGGCAAGGTGCCCGTCTTCGGCATCTGCCTCGGCCATCAGCTGCTGGCCACGGCGCTCGGGGGCACCACCTACAAGCTGCCGTTCGGCCACCACGGCGGGAACCACCCCGTCCGGCGCCTCGACACCGGCGTCGTCGAGATCACCAGCCAGAACCACAACTACGCGGTCGCCGAAGGCTCGGTGGCGGCGGCCGAAGTGAGCCACGTGAACCTGAACGACGGGGTGATCGAGGGCATCCGCTGCACCGACGTGCCCGCGTTCTCGGTGCAGTACCACCCCGAGGCCGGCCCCGGGCCGCACGACTCGCGCTATCTGTTCGACCTCTTCGACGACCTCATGGACGACTTCGCATGACGCGCTGCTCCCGCCCGGTGACCGGCTGATGCCGAGACGCGACGACATCCAGTCGATCCTCCTCATCGGGTCGGGGCCGATCGTGATCGGCCAGGCGTGTGAGTTCGACTACTCGGGCACCCAGGCGTGCCGGGTGCTGCGGGAGGAGGGCTATCGGGTGATCCTGGCCAACTCGAACCCGGCCACCATCATGACCGACCCCGACTTCGCCGACGCCACCTACATCGAGCCGCTCGACGTCGATGTCCTCACCCGCATCATCGAGCGTGAGCGGCCCGATGCGCTGCTCCCCACACTCGGCGGCCAGACGGCGCTGAACCTGGCCATGGAACTGGTGGAGCGGGGTGTGGTCGACGGAACGGGAACCGCCCGTGACGGGCGCCCCGAGCTGATCGGCGCACGCGCCGAGGCGATCGCCACCGCCGAGGACCGCGAGCAGTTCAAGGTGGCGATGAAGGAGATCGGCCTGGCGGTGCCGTCCTCCGCGATCGCCCACACGCTCGACGAGGCGATGGCGGCGGTCGGGGGCATCGGCCTGCCGGTGATCATCCGCCCCGCCTACATCCTGGGTGGCCGCGGCACGGGCATGGCGGCCACGCTCGACGAGTTCCGCGCCGCGGCCGAGCGGGGCCTCGACGCCAGTCCCATCTCGGAGATCCTGATCGAGGAGTCCATCGCCGGCTGGAAGGAGTACGAGCTCGAGGTCATGCGCGACCGGGCCGACAACTGCGTCGTCGTGTGCTCGATCGAGAACTTCGACCCCATGGGTGTGCACACCGGGGACTCGATCACCGTGGCCCCCGCCCAGACGCTGAGCGACGTGGAGTACCAGCTCATGCGCGACGCCGCGTTCGCCTGCATGCGACGGGTCGGCGTGGAGACGGGCGGCTCCAACGTCCAGTTCGCCCTCAACCCGGCGAACGGCGACATGGTCGTCATCGAGATGAATCCCCGGGTGAGCCGATCATCGGCGCTGGCCTCCAAGGCCACCGGGTTCCCGATCGCCAAGATCGCCGCTCGCCTCGCGGTCGGGTACACGCTCGACGAGATCCCGAACGACATCACCGCCAAGACCCCCGCGAGCTTCGAGCCCACCATCGACTACGTCGTGACGAAGATCCCGCGCTGGGCCTTCGAGAAGTTCCCCGGAGCGTCCGGGGTGCTCGGCACCCAGATGCAGTCGGTCGGTGAGGCCATGGCGATCGGGCGCACCTTCCCCGAGTCGCTCCAGAAGGGCCTGCGCTCGCTCGAGCACGGCCGCCGGGGCCTCAACTGCGATCCCGGCGAACGCGAGCTCGACGGGCTCACCGACGACGAGTTGCTCACGCAGGCGGCGATCGCCACCCCCGACCGGCCGTTCCAGCTCGAGGCTGCCCTGCGGCGGGGCATCGACGTCGACCGGCTGTACGAGGCCACTCGGGTCGACCCGTGGTTCCTCGACCAGATCCTCGCCATCGTCGAGGAGCGGCTCCACCTCGCCGACACGGGCTTCGAGGCGATGGTCAGGGCCGACTGGCGCCGGGCCAAGCGCCTCGGGTTCGCCGATGCCCAGCTGGCCTGGCTGTGGGAGACCGACGAGGCCACGGTGCGGGCCGCCCGCCTCGCCGCGGGCGTCCGGCCCACGTTCAAGACCGTCGACACCTGCGGCGCCGAGTTCGAGGCGCGGACGCCCTACCACTACTCCACCTACGAGGACGAGGACGAGGTTCGTGGCGGCGACCGCCCCAAGGTCGTCATCCTCGGCTCGGGCCCCAACCGGATCGGTCAGGGCATCGAGTTCGACTACTGCTGCGTGCACGCCAGCTTCGCCCTGTCCGAGGCCGGTTTCGAGACCGTGATGGTCAACTGCAATCCCGAGACCGTGTCCACCGACTACGACACCAGCGACCGGCTGTACTTCGAGCCCCTCACCTACGAGGACGTCGCCAACGTGATCGAGGCCGAGTCGGCCTCGGGCGAGATCGCCGGGGTGATCGTGGCCCTCGGGGGCCAGACGCCGCTGAAGTTGGCGGGCCTGCTCCCCGACGGGATGGTGTGCGGCACCAGCCCGTCGTCCATCGACCTGGCCGAGGATCGCGAGCAGTGGAACGCGCTGTGTGCCCGCCTCGAGATCCCGCAGCCGGCCGGCGGCACCGCCACCGGCATCGACGATGCCATGGCCATCGTCGGGCGCGTCGGCTACCCGGTGCTCATGCGCCCGTCCTATGTGCTGGGCGGGCGGGCCATGGAGATCGTGTACGACGACGAGAGCCTGCACCGCGCCATGACCGCCCTGGCCGGATTCGGCTCGCTGGGGCGCGAGGGTGGCCTGTCCGCGGAGCGACCTGTGCTCATCGACCGCTTCCTCGAAGACGCCGTCGAGGTCGACGTGGACGCGATCCGCGACCGCACCGGCGAGGTCGTGATCGGCGGGATGATGGAGCACGTCGAGGAGGCCGGCGTGCACTCCGGCGACAGCGCGTGCGTGATCCCCCCGCCCACGCTGACCGCCCACACGATCGAGGTGATCGAGGGGTACACCAGGGCGATCGCCGACGCCCTCGAGGTCTGCGGTCTCCTCAACGTCCAGTACGCGGTTCGGGCCGACGAGGTGTTCGTGATCGAGGCGAACCCCCGCGCCTCGCGCACCGTGCCCTTCGTGGCCAAGGCCACCGGCGTCCCGCTGGTGAAGGTCGCGGCCAGGGCGATGCTGGGCGCCACCCTGGACGAGCTGCGCGCCGAGGGGCTCCTCGGTGAGCCCGTCCTGGGTGACCACGTGGCGGTCAAGGAGGCGGTGCTGCCGTTCAGCCGTTTCCCCGAGGCCGACGCCGTGCTCGGGCCGGAGATGCGCTCGACCGGCGAGGTGATGGGCATCGATCTCACCGTGGGCCTGGCCTTCGCCAAGAGCCAGATGGCCGCCGGCGCGCCGCTGCCCGAGCGGGGCACCGTCTTCCTGTCGCTCGCCGACCGTGACAAGGCGGTCGGCCTCCAGGCGGCGGCCCGCTTCGTCGAGCTCGG
>CXWK01003269.1_pt3 | contig 10231 bp, 10 predicted proteins | sample 590851 | NCBI WGS metagenome assembly CXWK01 (sample SAMEA3498364, study PRJEB10139) | wastewater metagenome | biome: wastewater treatment plant; material: activated sludge | place: Denmark | collected 2014-08-01
TGAATACTTTGTGTGTAGGGAACTCTATAATCTTTTTCTCCGGTAATGATCAAAGTTGGTGTTGAAAAATTTTGGACATAATTAGAAGGAGAATATTTTTGATAAATTTCTGAATTCCATGGCTGTCCGCCTAAATCCCAATTTGCAAACCACAACTCTTCAGTAGCGCCCCACATAGATTCAAGATCAAATATTCCCATCATTGAGGCAAAGCATTTAAACTTTTTAGTTTGTCCTTGTAACCAGTTCATCATATAACCACCGTAGGACCATCCCATCGCACCAATTTTATTACTATCAACATAAGAAAGTTTTGTTAATGCATCCGTTACCTTCATAACATCTTCATAAACTTTGCCGCCCCAATCTTTTGAGATTGCTTCTGTGTATTTACTGCCATAACCTGTTGAACCATGAGGATTAAAAAATGCAGTAACATAACCGGAACCAGCATAAACTTGCCAATCGCCTCTGAATGAATCCATCCATTGCATTTGCGGCCCACCATGAACATTTATTACAAGCGGATATTTTTTGTTTACATCAAATCCATGTGGCTTAACAACAAACACATGAACAGGGACACCATCCGCACCATCTACCCACATTTGTTCTGCAGGACGTATATCAACTTCTTCAGTAAATTTTTTATTGAAATATGTTATTTGAGAATACTCGCTTCCGTTAACATTATATGAATATATTTCTCCAGGTTTTTCAATTGTAGTAAATGTTAGATAAAGATTTTGTTCATCTTTACTAATCTGGTAACCCCGTACTGATTTATCATCAGTGACTTTTATAATATTCTTTGATTGAACATCAACTTTATAAACTGGATTATACCCTTGTGCATTTGCCGTAAAATAAATTGATTTTGAATCTGCAGACCATGAAAGATCATCGGTTGTGTAATCAAAACTTTCAGTTAACACTTCAGATAAAAGTGTTTGTGTGTTGTAAACTGCAACTCTAAACCTGTCAGCTTCAAATCCCGGAATTAAATGTGTTCTGTATGCAATGTATTTTCCATCAGGTGAGTAAACTATGCTTGCATCTAAAGCATCATTTGCATCTGTAATATTTACAGTTTCTTTACCACCAATTGGAAATAAAAAAATATCTGTGTTTGTTGAAGAAGCAATATTTTTTTCTGCTGTTGAAACATAACTTAAAACTCTGCTATCTGGTGAGAATGCAAACTTTGGACCGCCGGCAAGCATATAAGTTCCTGATAGCACATCATTACTTGTGATTGTTTGATATTTATTTTCTTTAACATCAAATAATACAAGGAAAGTTTCTTTTTCACCTTTGTAATCAGTCCAATGCCGGAATAAAAGTTCATCTGCAATGTATGCTTGAACCGGGCCGGATGAAGATGATTCATCAAGTTTTTTATTACAATCATTATCGGTTCCACATTCAGGAAAAAGATCTGCTGTAAAAGCAACTAATCTTCCATCGTTAGAAACTATAGGATCAGAAACACCTGCATAAAAATCTGTAATTTGAATTGCTTCGTTTGTCTCCAATGAAAATTTATAAAGCTGTCCTTTATTCATCACATAAAGATCATCGTTTGCAGACCAGAATGGTGAATTAGCTCCAGGCAATTTATCAGAAACACTTACAAGTGATGAACCGTTTGTATTCATTACATAAAGACTATTTATAGATTTTGATTTTGGTAAATCAGATTCTGTAACAGAGAATGCTATTCTTTCACCTGAGTTTGAAAGCACTGGTGTACTTACATTTTTTATTTTATAAAGATCATCAATAGTAAAAGCGTGCTTTTGTGAAAATGAAATAGACGTAAGTAACAATAACAGAAATAAAACCTTTGAACATATAATTTTCATAACTATCTCCTTAAATAAATTTCAAAACTAAATCTTATTTAAAAATACAATGTTTTTTGTTTATCAAAAAAGAATTGTAAACAATATTTTGTATAGATCACTTAAGATATGATTAAATTTGATTTGAAGATAAAAAATTGAAAAGTATATGATATATCGAAAAAAAATTATAATCGCTTTAACAGTTGTATCAAGTAGTTTTTATTTTTCCTGTTCCGATAACGCCACAACTCCAACCAATAATAACTCACAAACTTATCCTGGATACAATTTAGTTTGGAACGATGAATTTAATGGAACAATGCTGGATCTTACTAAATGGAATTATGAAACCGGCACAGGTGTAAATGGAGATTTTGGTACAGGGCAAATTGATCGGGCAACAAACAGAATTGAAAACGTAAATATTGTTAGTGGAATTTCCGGCTCTGATGGAAATTGTCTTGCGATTACAACTCGTAAAGAATTTTACATTGATAGAAATTATACAAGCGGAAGAATAAATACTGAAGATAAATTTGCCTGGAGACCTGGACATAAAATTGAAGCGCGTATCTGGACGAAAGATATTAAATACAAAGGACAGGGTTTTGCATTCTGGATGATGCCTGCTGAAATACCAAACGGGCAAACTTATTTAATGTGGCCTCAAGGCGGTGAAGTTGATATTGTGGAATATGTTGGTTCAATGCCATATCACAATCTTGGCAGCGTACATTATGCATGGTTCTGGAATAACAATGAATATGCAGATTGGAATCACGGGCACAAAGGCGCATACTATTCTTATAGCTCGCAGGAAGTTCCAATCTCAAATCCGGTTTGGGGTGGATATCCGCCTTCTGATAATGATGTAAATGCCGGTAGTTATGAATTTCATATCTATGGAATAAATTGGCTTAGTGATAGAATGGAATTTTATGTTGATCAAAAAATTTATCACATACATTATTTTAATGATGGTGCTGCACTTAACAACACTGCCGATGGTCAGGATTATGATGCTGTTATTACACTAAGTGGTAAACGAACAATGTTATCAGAATATTCTAATCATTTTACAGAGTGGCATCCGTTTGAACATAAAATGTTTTTAATACTTAGTTCCGGTGTTGGCGGCGATGATAATAAAACTTACGGCGGTGCAATTGTTCCACAAGCAGTTTTTCCTGCATCAGTTTATGTTGATTGGGTAAGAGTTTATAAAAAAGAATAAATTTTACTTGCTAACTACAAATTGAGTTTTCATAAATAAAACTTTAAGTTGCATCAGGTTCCTTTTTACACTAACATATTTATGGGAGTTAATATGGAAAGTTCTAAAAGTAAAAATTTCATCTATCTTTTTTGTGCTATCTTATTTTTGATTGCACTTATACCACAATTATTTCAATCACTCTTTGTTCATAGTTCTGGTAAGTTTGTAGGAATGGATACAGGCTTTGCTATAGTTTTAATCTCAACTATTCTTTTAAGATGGAAACACTCAAAACTTTTATTCAACTTTGTTCTTCTATCAGCAATTACATTTGAGATTTTTATTCTATCTAATATTTGGCAGCAATACTTTTTGTCCCATCTTCTTTTTTTAATTGCTATGATAGGATTAACGGTTATTTTTAATTTTTCAAAAACCATGCAAAGCTGGTTTGTTGTTAATAGTTTAATTAAAATCCAACGGTAAAAATTATTTAGTTGTCTCCAAGTGAGATCTTGTTGCTTGATTTCCATTAATCTTTTTACATTTAATTCAAATCTCTAAAATTCATTTATTATCTTCGCATTAGAGAAAACAAGTCATTAACCCAGTTTATAAAAACAAAATTTAGCTTTCTGTAAATACCCAATGGATTTTATTCTAAAAAAAATAACATACGTAATAAATATTTTCCGTCTTGCGCTTGCCGGTAATGAAACCAACATATTGGAAGGGAACATTAACCGTGCAATAATTCTGCTTGCAATACCTATGACACTTGAGATGATAATGGAATCATTTTTTGCGATTGTAGATATATTTTTTGTTAGCAAAATTGGTGTTAATGCAATAGCAGTTGTTGGTTTAACAGAATCAATGTTAACAATAACATACTCGCTTGGCTGGGGATTGGCAATGGGCACAACCGCAATGATTGCACGCAGAGTCGGTGAGGGTGATAACGATGGTGCATCAATTGCAGCAGTACAATCAATATATCTTGCATTAATTGTTTCCATTCCAATTATGCTCGTAGGAATTTTCTACTCAGAAGATCTTTTAAGATTAATGGGTGCTTCGGAAGAAATAATAAGCGAAGGTTCCGGTTACACAAAAGTTGCAATGAGTTCTAACATAATTGTTATACTTCTTTTTCTTATAAACGGAATATTCCGTGGTGCCGGTGATGCTGCGCTTGCAATGAGATCTTTATGGCTTGCAAACATTTTAAATATGATACTTGATCCTCTTTTTATTTTTGGTATTGCTTTCTTTCCGCAACTTGGTGTTAAAGGTGCGGCAGTTGCAACCGCAATTGGCAGAACATCTGGCATTGTTTACCAGCTTTATCATCTTAACAAAGGCAAAGGATTAATAAAAGTTCATAAAAATAATTGGCAGTTTAAACCTGATATAATTTTTAAACTGGTTAAACTTTCAGCAGGAGTTACNNTATTACCTGCTTGGGGATTTTCAAACGCTGCAGCAACAATGGTCGGGCAAAACCTTGGCGCCAACCAACCTGAGCGAGCAGAAAAAGCTGTATGGCATACCGGATATTTTAATATGGCTTTTATGGGCACTATAATGATTGTGTTTTTTCTATTCGGCGGAAACATTGCATCATTTTTTACTGATGAAAAAGCAGTTGTGGAAAATGCTGCAAAGTGTTTAAGCATTTTTGCTATGGGATATTTATTTTATGCCTTCGGAATGGTGCTTGTCCAATCATTCAATGGCGCCGGTGATTCGCGCACACCAACGATAATGAATCTTTTTGTTTTCTGGATGCTTCAGATTCCACTTGCATACACACTTGCAATATATCTTGGGTTTGGAGTGGAAGGTGCTTACTACTCAATTGTAATTTCGGAATCAACTTTTTCTGTTGTTGGATATTTTCTTTTTAAAAAGGGAAGATGGAAAACAATTAAGGTTTAAATCAATTTCCTTTTCTAAAAATAATAAACATTTATTAATTGTTGTTTAATTATTTACCGTTCAAATTATTTCTCATCCACTTAGCCAAATAAAAAGAGACACTTGAGGCCATTTAGTTATTTTTTACCTGTAAAAAAACATTATGAATGTTGAAATGAAAAGAATAAATTATTTAAGATTTGCTTTGCTGACTATGTTCTCTATAGCTGCAATTATTATTGGTAATTTAATACACAATGATAATCTTATAACAGCAGGATACATCCTGATTGCCCTGACGCAAATAAGTTACGTTGTTACATTTTTTAAGACAATTAAAAAAGATATAGACGAAGTAAATTCTATTCTAACTAAGTGATTTTATCTTCTGATTTTGCAAGAAAATATTTTATACGTAGTACAGTTAACAAAGGAAAAAATGTAATGAACAAAAAAGTTGAAGTAGCAGGGATAATGGGTCCTGTTTGGTTTATTGGCTGGTTATTCACAATCGGTTTTTTAAAGTTAACATTTTTTAAGGGCTTGTTAGGGCTAATTTTATGGCCATATTATATTGGTGAATTTTTATCCGGTAAAGTGATGTGATTATTATTGAATTATAAATTCAGTTTAAAACCTTAATTCTGCAAAAAACAAAGATCAAAATAACATTATTTTGATAAACCAGATCGTTATTAGATCTGGTTTTATCATTTACGCCCACTTGAGTAACTTTAGGGTAAAGAAATTAAACTTAACTATGCAAACATTTACATATCCGTTGTTCTGGAAAATCATATACAGATTTGGAAACCTATTGGTTACACCGTTGTTATTAATTTACATCCTTCCACTCGCATTAAACTTAGATAAAAAACTTATTCTAATTCTGCCATTTGTTCTTTCACTTTTATTGCTTTACTACATAAACAAAGTTTACTTCAACTTTTATAAACTTGTGCCTAATAAAATTGAAATAGATGAAGACAAAATATATTGTTCAGAGTTTTTCTTTCGAGATAAAACAATTACAATTTTTATAAAGGATATTGATTCTTTATCTGGTGGAATATTTGCAGGAAGATATCGTGGATTAATGAAAGTAAGTGATGGTAAAAATAAAATATCAATAGGTTTTTTTGATAGAATGATTAACTCCCAAAAATTAGTTACACTACTTTTAAGCAAAGTGGATATTAAAATTTATAATGAAGTTCTTCCAAAAATTGAAGAGTTAAAAATCAGACCGGAGATAAAATCTAAATGAAAGTCGCTGTTTTACTTTCCGGTGGAGTTGATAGTTCTGTTGCTTTGCGTTTACTTAAAGATGAAGGACACGATGTTACAGCTTTCTATCTAAAGATTTGGCTCCAGGATGAGTTTTCATTTCTTGGCGATTGTCCATGGGAAGAGGATTTAAAATTTGCTCGTGCCGTTTGTGAACAGGCAAACGTTCCACTTGAAGTAATTAATATGCAAACAGAATATTGGGATTCAGTTGTATCATATACAATTTCTGAAATTAAAGAGGGAAGAACACCAAACCCTGATATGTTCTGCAATCGATTGATAAAGTTCGGGCAGTTTATAAATAAGATTGATGACAGTTATGATAAAGTTGCATCTGGTCATTACGCAAGAATTGAAAACATAAATGATAATTTTCTTTTAAAAACTTCTCCGGATCCGATTAAAGATCAAACATATTTTCTTGCATATTTAACACAACAACAATTAAGTCGCGTACTTTTTCCGATTGGAACATATAAGAAAAAACAAATAAGAGAACTTGCAGAAAAATATCAATTACCTAATATGATCAGGAAAGACAGCCAGGGCATTTGTTTTCTTGGTAAGATTAAGTTTTCTGATTTCATCAAGCATCATCTAGGAGAGATTGAAGGAGATATTATTGATGTTGATTCAAACAAAGTAATGGGCAAACACAAAGGATATTATTTTTATACAATTGGTCAGCGTTCCGGTTTAAAATTGGGTGGTGGTCCGTGGTATGTTGTTAAGAAAGATATTGAAAAGAATATAATTTATATCTCAAGAGAAAATTTAATCGATAGAGCTAGGAGCAAATTTGTTGTTGGTAAGTTTAACTGGATTGGTGATAATAAATTTCCAGTTGAAAATCTTAAAGTAAAGATAAGACACGGTGAAAGATTTTTTAATTGTACTTTAGAATTAAAAGATGATAAAGGAATTGTTCTATTAGAAAAAGAAGATCTTGGAATTGCCATGGGGCAGTTTGCAGTTTTTTATAAAGATGATATTTGTTTGGGCGGCAGTGTAATACTGGAATAAGTTTAGTTAAAACAAAATTAGCTTAAATATTACTTTGAGAACTTTGTACGGTTTTCGCTTTGGGCACTTTGCGGTTAAAAATATTTTACCACCAAGCACACAAAGAAATTTCTTTTTAAAATCATCATTATTTAATTTATTTACAATTATGAAATTAAAATCTATTTATAAGATTGTTTTTCCAGAAGCAAATGTTGAAGAGAATAGAAACGCTGGATTATTTGAAATGTTTACAATTTTATCTTTAGAAATTCTTAACAAGTTTTTACACTCGCAGCAAATGTAAGCGTATCTTAAACCAATCACCGAATCAAGCTTAGCCATCCAAATTTCTGAAATAGCTTTGTTGCATATTGGGCAAATTGTACTTACTTCTATTTGTTCAATGTCTTTTGTCATATTTAAAATTATAGGATACTTATAAGACGCAGTTAACTAGAAAAAAGTTACTTCAAAAACTAAATTATTGTTGAGTGTTAAAATAAAATCCCTGTTTTGTAAGCTTTTCTTTACTGCTGTTAATAAAATCAGAAATAACCTCAACAGGAATAACTTTTACAATTCCATATCTGATAGAAGTATGTTTTCTTACAAACACATCACCATTGTATGGAACAACAGGATTAAATGCAGTTTTATCACCAATGTTTTCAGGGTACACTAAATTTTCATATTCTTCAGGAACCCATTGAACCATTCCGATCAATTCAAAATTTGGAACTCCATCTCTAATAGCAAGCACTAATCCGCCGCTAAATCCAGGATTTACAACTGCATCAACAAGAAAAGAACCATTTTCATCTTTACGAGGACTGCTAACTATTGCTTTTGTTATCATTTTATAATTTAATGGATAACCAACTAAGTAAACAAATGTACCCCACTCAACTTCTTTTGCTTTGCCAACAGGATAAGTAAAAGTTGGGAAATAAAAATTACTTTGCGCACCATATTTTCTTCCAATAATTGCAATATCATTTTCATTATCAATTGCAAGAACTTCTACTGAACTGCCTTCAGGAAATCCTGCAACATAAATAACTTGTTTTTCCTTCACAGAAATTGATTCGATAAACTCAGTTTTATTTCCTTCTTTGTCAGAACGATATGAAATTATTGTATCGGGAAAAGTTATTGTATGGGCACAAGTTAGTAAAGCAACATTCCCTTCTTGAGAGTAAAGAGTTACTGCAGTTCCAGATAAAGAATTATCAGCTAAAACTTCATTGCGTGCGTGATCATAAATGTTTTTATCCTGAAGATTATATAAAGTGTAATTGTCAGTTTTATCAAAAACAAAAATCTTATAAAATGCTGTTGAGTTAACGCGCTGTACAGTTTCACTGATTTTATTTAATTCATCTGAAGTAGATTTATATGGAAACTCACTGTCATATTTCCCATCACGCAATGTTGGATATATTGTTTCATAAGAAACAGTAGAGCAACTTGTTGCAAGAAGGTATGCAAATAAAATTAGAATATTAAAAACTGATATTTTCATAAATTTATTTTAAGTGGTTCATGGAATAGGGTATAGGTTGAAATAAATAACAATTTAGATTTTCTTAATTCCAGATACCTTATTTCCTTCTTCCTATATAAATTATCCTTCGTATTTAAGTTTAAATCCCTTCATCATCCAACCACGGGCAAGAAATAAACCGATTGAACTTACCATAGCGATACAGCCATAAATAAACCACATTGTTTCAGTGTTCATTTGTGATGGAGCAATTCCTTCGGGTGCATAATGCATTAAGAACCAACCAGAATACAAACTTGTAACAACCTTTGTTAAAAACCAGGGAAACTGTCCGATGCCCATATAAATTCCAGTCATTCCTTTTGGAGCAATTTCTGCAACCCATTGCAAAAATCTTGGCTGCCACATTGCTTCGCCAATTGTCATTAAAGTTAGATATGCAAACACAGTATAAATGCTTGGACCAAGTGCAAGAATAAATGTTGGGAATGCCATAACAAAAGTTCCCCAAATCATCATCTTATATGTATTCCTTTTAATTGTTAAAGCAGCAACCATTGGAGTAAGAATAAATATTAGTAAAGGATTAAAGTTTGTGAAGAATTCAAAGTTATCTGCAACTACGCCAGTAAAAGCTCTTTTATAATAAACAGGAAGTGTTAACCAGTTATGAGCAAATAAAGTTTGAACCGGAATTAGAATGAAAATGAAAAACATAAATCTTAAGTCTCTTATTGGAAAGTTTTTAAGATAAAAGATTATTCTATCTTTTGCCGATTTTTCATCATCTTCTTTCTTATCAGCTTCAATTTTTTCTTTTGTTTCTGTACTAACTTCAAGAATAGTTTTTTCAATTGTCTTTTTAGTTAAGATGATTGCGACAACGATAATTCCTAAAACTGTTAAGCCAACATAAACCCACATAACTGCTAACATACCTTCTTTATCACTTTCATATGCTTGTCTTATTGGCGGAGCAATAATTCCGGGAAGAAACCCACCAAGATTCATAATTGCATAAAGCATTGCATAACCCATTGCAGAAGTTTTTTCGGTTGTAAATTGTTTTACTGCTGCATAACAAGCAGGTTGATAAATTCCGTAACCAAGTACAATGCCAACAATTCCAAGCATTGCTACAAGATGAGCAGATGACCACAAACCTGTGTTAGATGTTATACTTGGTCCGAGTGTAAGAAATATTCTTCCGACTAACATAAATAGCAGTGCCGCAAGCAAAGATTTTCGCACACCAATCCAATCAACAGTAGCACCAAGAAATAACATTGCAAGTGTAATACCCGCCGTTTGAAATCCTACCATTTGCCCAGCACTTATATCATCAAGTTTTACAAAATCTGTAAAATAAATAACAAGGTAACCAACAACACCAAAATAGGTTAATCCTTCAAGCAAGTAAGATAAATTGATTCCCCACAAAGCACGAGA
>CXWK01002420.1_pt1 | contig 10230 bp, 7 predicted proteins | sample 590851 | NCBI WGS metagenome assembly CXWK01 (sample SAMEA3498364, study PRJEB10139) | wastewater metagenome | biome: wastewater treatment plant; material: activated sludge | place: Denmark | collected 2014-08-01
GCCCACCTCGTCGGCCCGGCCGGTGATGTCGTAGCCAAAGAGGGCCGAGGTCACGATGTCGAGCGTCAGGCGCATCATCTCGCGGGCGATGTCCACCGTCTCGCCCGGCGCGACAGCCCGCAGCCGGTCAACCGTGCGGCAGGTGGCGTCGGTCATCAGCCCGGCGAAAGCCGGCAGGCTGCGGCGGTGGAAAGCGGGCTGGATGAGCCGCCGCTGCTCGCGCCACAGCGGGTTCTCACTGGTGAGCAACCCCTCGCCGGTCAGCGATTCGACAATGTACTTGTTGAGATAGGTATTCTTGTTGTAATTCGGGCCGTTGGTCTGGAGCACGTGCTGAACGTAGTCGGGGTGGTTAACGAGATAGGCCGGTTCGACGCTGGAGCGGTATTGCACCACGTCACCGTAGGTCTCCGTCAGCCAGACGAAGAAGCGCAACGGGTTGCGAATCTCCTCCCGGCCGCCGGTGGCGATGGGTGGGTGCTTCGCTTCTGCGCGCTGTCGTTCATCGGTCATAAGAACTCTCCTGTTCACGCGCTCTCGATGCAACACCTGTCAGGTGTAAACCCTGAGAAAAGCGGTTTCTAGGTCTAGCCACGAAATCGGCTATAATGGCGGCGCTTCTATCATAGCATAGACAGCCCAACGGCCGTAACCGGCATGATTATACAACGTTCGTCTGTGCGTTTGCGCGAAACACACAGCGACAAGACCGAGGTGAGCAATGACCCAGCGACTTTTTGACCACTTTGGCGCGCGCGCGCGGCTTAAGGGGACCGACTACCACTTCTATCGCCTAGATAAGCTGCGGCGCGTGGCCGACATTGACCGGCTGCCGTTCTCGATCAAGGTACTGCTGGAGGCCGTCCTGCGCACGGCCGACGGCTACGAAGTCATGCCCGAAGACGTGGAGCGGCTGGCCCGCTGGTCGCCGCAGATGACCGACTCCTTTGAAATCCCGTTTAAGCCCGGCCGGGTCATTCTGCAAGACTTCACCGGCGTGCCGGCCGTCGTTGACCTGGCGGCCATGCGCTCGGCCATGGCCCGCCTGGGCGGCAATGCCGACCGTATCAACCCCATCGTGCCCGTTGATCTGGTCATTGATCACTCAGTCCAGGTAGACCAGTTCGGCTCGGCCTTCGCCCTGTTCTACAACGCCGAGCGCGAGTTCGAGCGCAACCGCGAGCGCTACGAGTTCCTGAAGTGGGGCCAGGGCGCGTTCGAGAACTTCCGCGTCGTGCCCCCGGCAATGGGCATCGTCCATCAAGTCAACCTGGAGTATCTGGGCCAGGTAGTCATGAGCAAGCCGGAGGGGGACGGCCGCGTGGCCTTCCCCGACAGCCTGGTCGGCACCGACTCGCACACGACGATGATCAACGGTCTGGGCGTGCTGGGCTGGGGCGTCGGCGGCATCGAGGCCGAGGCGGTCATGCTCGGCCAGCCCATCTACATGCTGACGCCAGAAGTCGTCGGCGTGCGCCTGACCGGGGTCATGCCCGAGGGCACCACGGCCACCGACCTGGTGCTGCGCATCACCGAGATGCTGCGCAAGAAGGGCGTCGTCGGCAAGTTCGTCGAGTACTTCGGCCCTGGTCTCAGCAACATGACCCTGGCCGACCGGGCGACCATCGCCAACATGTGCCCGGAGTACGGCGCGACCGTCGGCTTCTTCCCGGTGGACGACGAGACGCTCAACTACATGCGTAACACCGGCCGCCCGGCCGAACTGGTTGACCTGGTGGAGCGCTACAGCAAAGAACAGGGTCTATTCCGTAGCGACGACACGCCCGATCCCCTCTTCACCGACGTGGTCGAGCTAGACCTGGCGACCATCGAGCCGAGCCTGGCCGGGCCGAAGCTGCCTCAGGACCGCGTCTCGCTGAAGAACATGAAGACGACCTTTCGCCAGCAACTCCTGGCCCCGGTTGGGCCGCGCGGCTTCGGGTTGAGCGAGGAAGACCTGGGGCGCAAGGCCGAGGTAGTTAACGGTGAGACGACGGAGATCACCCACGGCGCGGTGGTCATCGCCGCCATCACCAGTTGCACCAACACCTCCAACCCCAGTGTCATGCTTGGCGCGGGGCTGCTGGCCAAGAAGGCGGTCGAGGCCGGGCTGAGCGTGCCGCCCTACGTCAAGACCAGCCTGGCCCCCGGCTCGCGCGTCGTCGAGGGGTATCTGAAACAGTCGGGGCTGCTGCCCTATCTGGAGAAGCTCGGCTTCCACATCGTCGGCTTCGGCTGCACGACGTGCATCGGCAACTCCGGCCCGCTGCCGGAGGAGGTCAGCCAGGCCATCCAGGAAGGGGAACTGGTCGTCTCCTCCGTCCTCAGCGGCAACCGCAACTTCGAGGGGCGCGTCCATCCCGAATCGCGCAGCAACTTCCTGGCCTCGCCGCCACTGGTGGTGGCCTATGCCCTGGCTGGGCGGGCCGACATTGACATGTACAACGAGCCGCTGGGCATCGGCCGCGACGGCGATCCCGTCTACCTGCGCGAGATCTGGCCCACGAACGCCGAGATTAAGCGCACTCTGGCCGAGTCGCTGACGGCCGAGATGTTCACCGAGCAGTACGGCAACGTCTTCAGCGGCAACGAGATGTGGAATCGCATCGCCCGCAGCGGCGGGGCGCAGTACCAGTGGAATGAGGCCTCGACCTACATCCAGGAGCCGCCCTTCTTCGTCGGCCTGTCGCGCGAGGTNNGCGGCCTACCTGATCAACAACGCCGTCGAGCCGCGCGACTTCAACTCCTACGGCTCGCGGCGCGGCAACGACCGGGTCATGACTCGCGGCACGTTCGCCAACATCCGCCTGCGCAACCAGATGGCCCCCGGCACCGAGGGCGGCATGACCACCTATCTGCCGACCAACGAAGTGATGACCATCTTCGACGCCTCATTGAAGTACAAGGAGACGAACACACCGCTGGTCGTCCTGGCCGGGCGGGAGTATGGCACGGGCAGTTCGCGCGACTGGGCGGCCAAGGGGCCGCTGCTGCTGGGCGTGCGCCTGGTCATCGCCGAGAGCTTCGAGCGCATCCACCGCAGCAACCTGGTCGGCATGGGCATTTTGCCGCTCCAGTTCAAGCCCGGCCAGAACCCGCAGACGCTGGGGCTGGACGGCACTGAGACCTTCGCGACGCTCAACCTGAGCGACGATCTGAAGCCGCTGCAAGACGTGACCGTGCGCGCCGAGACGACCGACGGCCGGGTCATCACCTTCGAGACGACCTGCCGCATTGATACGCCGGTCGAGGTGGATTACTACCGCAATGGCGGTATCTTGCACACGGTGTTGCGCAATTTCTTGAAGTAAGTAGTTGTTGGTCGTTGGTCTGACCAACGACCAACGACCCAAGAGCAACGAATGAAGAAAGACACTTTGCGCCCTCGATCGGGCGGGTGGAGCAAGTTACTTCCTGCCCTGCTACTGCTGGTTGTGATGGCCCTGACCGGCTGCGGCGGGCAAGCGGGGCAACCGGAGCTAAGCGCTCCCGATACTGCCATGCATCGCGCCGACGCGGCCCGCACCGGCGTCTATGCGACTGAGGGGCTGGCCGAGTATAGCGCCATCAAGTGGCAGTTCGCCGCCGAGGAGTGGATCTTCGCCGCCCCAACCGTGCTGGGCGATGCCGTCTACGCCGCCAGCTACGACGGCCACGTCTACGCCCTCGACCGCGAGACGGGCGCCGAGCGCTGGCGCTTCGCCACTGCGCAGCCGGTCATCGCTTCGCCGGCCGCGGCCGGTGAGCAGGTCTTCGTCGCCGGCATGGATGGCATCGTCTACGCTCTGGCCGCCGCCGATGGCGCGGAACGGTGGCGGGCCGCGCTGGGCGATGGGTCGTCGGGCAACGGCATCACCGGCTCGCCGGCCGTCGTTGGGGATACGCTCTACGTCGCCGGGGAAAGCGGCCTGCTACTGGCGCTGGACGCGCAGACCGGTGAAGAGCGCTGGCGCTTCCAGAAGGAAGGGCAGGCCATCACCTTCTCGCCGGCCGTGGCCGGCGGCGCGGTCTATGTGCCTGTGTCCGACGGCAGCCTCTACGCCCTCGACGCCGGCAGCGGCGCCGAGACGTGGTCGTTCAACCCGGCCGAGAGCGCCCAGGAGATCTATAGCCCCACGGCCGATCTCGTCGTCGGCGATGGCGTGGTCTACTTCATGACCTCCGGCCCCAACCTGGTCGGCGAACTGTTCGCGGTGGACATCGCCAGCCACCAGGCGCGCTGGAGCTACGAGACGCCGACCGAAAACTACTCTGCGCCGTCGCTGGCCGGCGACTTGCTGATCTGGGGCGCGCTGGACGGCCGCATTTACGCCCTGCCAGCGGCCGGCGGCGAACCGGCCTGGACCTTCCCGACCAGCGACATCATCTTCTCGGCTCCGGCCATTGCCGGCGAGCTGGCCTACGTCGGCAGCAACGACAAGTATCTCTACGCCCTCGACGCAGCGACGGGCCGCATGCAGTGGCAGTTCCGCGCCGATTCGGGCGTTTCGTCCCCCGCCGTGGCCGATGGCGTTATTTACGTCGGCACAGAAGGCGGGGTGTTGTATGCTTTGCAGTAGAAGTAGTGGTCAGTGCGCTGGCTACTGGCCACTGACCACTAACCACCGACCACTAAGAAGGAGAAAACAATGAACCACGATCACGACATGGAACCCGATGTACTGGCCGAGTCCGAAGAGTCTGGCTTCGCCATCTGGCGCAACGAGGAAGAGGACGGCTATATGTACCACATCGAGCTGGGCGGCATCACCCTGCACCTAAGCCCCGAAGACTGGGAAGAGCTGGTCATTCTCGTTCGCCAGGCCTCGGCCTAATCAGTAGGTCAGTTATTCAGTAGGTCAGTCGGTCAGTTACACACATTGCCCACTGACCTACTGACCTACTGACCTACTGAACACTGACCTTACTGACCTTACTGACCCACTGAACACTGACTCACTGAATACTGCTCCCCATGGACACCGCCCCCGTCCGCTACATCCCGATGATTCGGGATATGGCCGAACCCGACCGGCCGCGTGAGCGCCTCATCCAGATCGGGGCCGAGGCGCTCTCGACGGCCGAACTGCTGGCCATCGTCCTGCGCAGCGGCCTGCCGGGCGAGAACGTGCTGCGACTGGCTGAGAGGCTGCTCATCCAGTTCGAGAACCTGCCCGGCCTGGCGCGGGCGACGGTGACGGAGCTGACCGAAGCCAACGGCATCGGCCCGGCTAAGGCGGCCGAGATCAAGGCGGCGCTGGAGATCGGCCGGCGGCTGGTGGCCAGTTCGCCGGAGGAACGGCCGCGCGTCACGACGCCCGACGACGCCTTTCACCTGCTCAAGTCGGAGATGATGTTCCTGGAACAGGAACACCTGCGACTCATCCTGCTGGACACGCGCAACCGCGTTCTGCGCACGCCGACGCTCTACGTCGGCAGCCTGAACACCTCGGTCGTGCGCGTGGGGGAGCTGTTCCGCGCCGCCATCCGCGAAAACGCCGCCGCGTTCATCGTCGCCCACAACCACCCCTCCGGCGACCCGGCCCCCTCGCCGGAGGACATCAACGTGACGCGCCAAATCGTGCAGGCCGGCAAGCTGCTGGACATCGGCGTGCTCGACCACATCATCATCGGCAGCGGGCGGTTTGTGTCGCTGAAACAGCGGGGGTTGGGGTTCGAGCGGTAGGGGGCACAGGATAAGAATCCTGTGCCACGGCTACTCTACAATCAGGGCCACGTCCGACACCTCAGTGGTGAAGGTATGGCCGGAGCCGACCAGCGTCACGCTCTCGATGTGGCGCGGGGGCAAGAAGCCCTGGCTGGCCAACTCCTGGATGAGGTCCACGTCGTAGAAGAAGAACTGGCCCAGTGGCACACGTTCGTGTGGCCGCTGCACCACGGCACAGGAGATGCACTGCCCCGGCGTCAGGTTGTCGTCCACCGTCCCCTGGGCGAAGAAGCCGTGTTGCCAGACGCGGCCGACGCCGCTGTCGTCGCTATAGTTAATGATGATGAACAGCGGGCACTCGCTGCCCTGCACGCCGCAAACGCCCAAACTCTGGTTGAGCACCCGCAACGTCGCCGAGACGCGCAAGGTGTCGTAGCCGGACACGTCCTGGTTGATAGATTGCGTGACGCGCACGTCGGCGTGGCCAACCCCCGCGCGGTCGAAGCGCAACACCGAGCCGCCCCCGCCGGAGGTAACACTCGTCTCCCCCCTGGGTTGGTCAGGCAACTCTACCTGCCAGGCGAAGGAAGACCAGTTATCGAGGCCCTGACTGAAGTCGCCATTGCGAATGAGATCGCGCGCCGGGTCGAGCGGGCCGCGCGGCGGCGCCCCGGTGGCGATCTCTACACGCTGGCCGGGGGCCACGGTGAGCGATTCTCCCTGGGCAGAGACGACCACCGCCCCTTCATTCTGCACTGTGACCTGTGTCGCCTCGGCGCTCACTTCCACCGTGTAGCGCCCCGGAATAGCCACCTCCGCCCGACTTTGGGGCGTAACTAGCGTCACCGCCACCGGCCGGCCCTCAAAGAAAGGCAGGAAGACGCGCACGCGCCCGGCCTGAACGTTTAGATTTAGCTGGAAGGGCTGGTTGCTCAGCCCAAAGCGCGGCGCGGTGGCCTGCTCGATGGCCACGGTTGCGCTACCGGAGATTTGCAGCGTGGCCAGCGGTTCGTCGCCATCGGGCGGCATGACGTTCACTAATGCCGAGGCCGTCGTGTCAGTCTGGATGGTTGTGACCCCCTCGACCGCTTCCGGCGGCTCACCCATCAACACGGCCCGGCGCGGGCCATTCTCGGCATTGACGCCCACGGTGCCCTGGTTAGCCTGGACGGTGATGTCCAGCGGCTGCGTGGCGTTTTGCAGGAACGCTCGCACAGCCAGCGGCGCGGTGGTGCTCAACAGTAGGCAAGCAAAGAAGCTGCCGAAGAGAATAAACCAGGCCAGCCGTTGCCGGCCGAACCGGTACGTTTGGGTCATGTGCTGCGAACCTGAAAGGCGACGAAAGTTCCCGTTGCCGCCGACCAGGCGCTGTCGACGCGCTCGACGCGGGCCGAGGGGGAGCCGCGGTGCAAGAAATCAAGCAACTGGCGCAATGTCTCGACCGGCCCTTCGGCGACAACGCGCACCGTGCCGTCCGGCTGGTTGGCCACCCACCCAACCAGACCCAGCCGGCGCGCTTCCTGCCATGTGTACTGTCGGAAGTAAACTCCCTGCACCAGACCGTGGACGGTGGCTTCCAGTCGAGCCAGTGGCGGCGATGACGTCGCGGACGACGCAGACGACGTAGGCGGCGATGACATAGGGCGAATTATAGCGCGCTGTGGGCGTTCGGCTATCTGTAGAGCGACAAACCGTAGCCCCGGGCGCAGATGTAGCACAGGATTCTTATCCTGTGCCGGCCGGCACAGAATAAGAATCCTGTGCTACATCTGCGCCAGCCCGCGCAAAATCTGCCCCGGCAACCCCGGCCCGCCATAGACCAGGGCGCTATAGAGCTGCACCACGGCCGCCCCAGCCGCCAGCTTTTCGCGCACGTCGTCGGCCGAGGCCACGCCGCCGACGCCAATAATGGGCAGCGCGCCGGCCGTGCGTTGGTGGATGGCGGCGATCAGTTCCGTGCTGCGTTGTCTCAGCGGCCGTCCGCTGAGTCCGCCCGCCTCGCTGTGGCGCGCGTCGCGCAACCCGTCGCGGGCCAGCGTCGTGTTGGTAGCGATGATGCCGTCGGCCCCAGCGGCCAGCAAGGCGGCAAGCACCTCGTCCAACTCCTCCGAACTCAAGTCGGGCGCGATCTTGACCCACAGCGGCCGGGGAGCCAGCCCCGCCCGCGCTGCCAGTTGGCGGTTCTCGGCCACCAGCGCCGCCAGCAGGGCATCGAGATAGCGCCCCCCCTGAAGCTCGCGCAGGCCGGGTGTGTTGGGCGAACTGATGTTGACGGCCAGGTAGTCGGCGTAGGGGTAGACGGCGCGCATGACGGCCACGTAATCGGCGGCGGAGTCTTCCAGCGACGTCTCCTTCTGCTTGCCCAGACTGACGCCCAGGATGGTGTCGCGCCGCCCGGCCAAGGCCCGCAGGCGGGGCACGGCAGCCTCGACACCGCCATTGGGGAAGCCCATGCGATTGATGAGCGCCGCGTCGCCCGGCAGACGGAAGATGCGCGGCCGGGGGTTGCCCGCCTGCGGCCGGGGCGTGAGTGTGCCGACTTCGACGTGGCCGAAGCCCAACGCCGCCAGCCCGCCGGCGACGCGCGCGTCCTTGTCGAACCCGGCGGCCATGCCCAGCGGGTTGGGGAAGTGCAGCGGGCCAATCTGCACCGGCAGCGCCGGCAGGCGACCGGCGATGCGGCGTAGCACAAGCCGCCCGGCCGGGTTGCTCTGGGCCAGCATCAGCGCCTCCAGCGTGCGCTCGTGGGCCGTCTCCGGGTCGAGGCGCTTGAGCAGGGGGAAGAGCAGTTGGCTGTAGGTGTCAGGCACGGGTGGCAGTTCCTCGGTGCCGGCGGCGCAACAGCCAGAGCAAGAACACCAGCGTGGCGATCAACGCCAGCCCTAGGCCGCCGCGTTGCTGTCGCGCCCGCCCGCGCTCTTGCCGGGCCGCGGCTGCCTGCGCGCGCGCCGCGTCGGCCGCCGCCAGTTGGGTGTTCCAGTCGGGAATGTCCCGGCGACTGGGCAGGGCGTAGGCGGCAGCAACAAGAGCCTGATAGTCACGCTCTTCGGCCGCCCAACGCGCGTCGTCCCAGCCCAATTCCGGCTGAGCGATAGACCGGATGCGCGGCATCAGGTCGCCGCCGCCGCGCGGCAACAGCAGGCCCAGCCGCACGCGGCGCAGTAGCAGGTCGTCCAGATGCACCACCCCCTCGGCGCGGGCCGCCCAACGCAACTCAACCCACAATGCGGGCGTGCCGGGAATGGGTTCCAGTTCGCCCGGCGCGGCGGCGGCGAGCAACTCGGCCGCTTCGCGCCCGTGGCGGCCCAACAGGCGGCGGCGCGTCTCCTCCGGCAGCGATTCAGCGCCCGGCAGCGCCTCGTCCACCGGTTGCAGCACCGGCGCGTCGTCGTGCAGCCGGGCCAGACGCGCCTCGCCCGTCGCCTCGTCGTCGTCGAGCCGGTGGCAAATCTCCTCCAATGCCTGGCGGGCGACCGGGCGGAAGGTGGTCAGCTTGCCGCCGGTCACGGTCAGCAGGCCGTTCTCCTGCCAGATGACGTGATCGCGCGATTCGTCAGAGGGGTCGGCCTTGCCGCTGCCGATCACCGGCCGGATGCCGGCGAAGGTGGCGATCACGTCGTCAAGCGACAGCCCCAGGGCGGGGAACTGGGCCGTGACGGCGGCCATCAGGTAGGCCACTTCGTCGCCGGTGATGCCGGGGTCGGTTTCCAGCGGCGGCGGGCAGTCCACGTCGGTTGTGCCGACGAGCGTGACACCCTCCCACGGGAAGGCGAAGACCGGTCGGCCGTCGAGGGGGTGCATGAAGCTGACGGCCTGGGCCACGGGGAAGCGCCAGGCGGGGAAGATGAGATGGCTGCCGCGCAGGGGGCGAATGCGGCTCTCGGCGCCGACCTGGTCGCGCAGGTGGTCGGCCCACGCGCCGGTGGCGTTGATGACGGCGCGAGCGCGAACGTCGGCCGTGCGACCGTCGGCCGCGCCGGCCATATCGCGCAAACGAACGCCATGCAGATCGCCCGCGTCGTCGCGCAAGAGCGCTTCGGCGCGGACGTAGTTCAGGGCTAACACGCGAAGGCCCTCTCCCGCAGGGCGAGGGGGTGCGGAACCCTCTCCCCCCTGCTCTGCCGCTCCCCCACTTCCCTGCACTTCAGCCACCGCTTCCCGGATCAGGCGCAACACCAGCCGCGCGTCATCCGTCTGCGCGTCGTTGTAGTGGAAGCCGCCGCGCAGGCCGGTGGGCGAGATGTAAGGGGCCAACATCTGGAAGTCGGCCGGGCTGTAGTAGCGGTGGCTCCACTGCATGGCCATCAGGTCGTAGACAGTCAGGCCCGCGCCGTAGACCAGCCGCCCCGCCCCGTCGCCCTCGTACTGCGCCAGCAGGAAGCCCAGCGGATCGATCAGGCCCGGCCCTTCGGCCAGGAGCTGCTCGCGCCCCTGCACCGAGGCCCGCGTCAGCCCCACCTGTCCTGTCTTCAGGTAGCGCAGCCCGCCGTGGACCAGCTTCGAGGAGCGGCTAGACGTGCCCCAGGCGAAGTCGCGCTGCTCCACCAGCAGCGCCCGCAGCCCCAGCCGCGCCGCCTCGTGCA
>CXWK01007352.1_pt2 | contig 10228 bp, 9 predicted proteins | sample 590851 | NCBI WGS metagenome assembly CXWK01 (sample SAMEA3498364, study PRJEB10139) | wastewater metagenome | biome: wastewater treatment plant; material: activated sludge | place: Denmark | collected 2014-08-01
GGACGCCGGATTGCTCGCGCGAGGGTTTAACTTGTCCGCGCCAGTGGACGGAGGAACGGTGATCGGTACGTCCTTTGCCGACCATATGCAAGGCAGTCAGGCTGCTGATTGGCTTCACGGACGTGATGGAAACGATGTCCTCATTGGCGGCGAGGGCGCTGATGTGTTGGAGGGTGAGGAGGGCGACGATCTATTAGAAGGCGACGCCGGTAATGACCGGCTCTATGGTGGCGCCGGGGTGAACGTATTACGCGGAGGCGAAGGAAGTGACCTGTTGGTGTCGAACGCGGCCGCCGATCAGTTAATCGGTGGGACCGGTCACGATATCTATCACCTTGTCTCAGGACTTGCCACCGTGTCAGAGGACGCGAATGGAGGCATTGATACCATCCAGCTAGCGCCCAGTGCTTCTCTTGCATTTCAAGCGCCTGACCAGGTGGAGAATGTTCAGATCCTGGACGATTTTTATTTGGAGCCGACCCAGCGAGTAGACCTGGTAGGAAATGTGCTGGACAACCAATTGTCCGGTCCCAACCAGCTTGACGGCCAAGGAGGAAACGACATTCTCATCGGGGTGGGCGACAATACGTTCTTGTTTGACCGTGGGTATGGGCAAGACATCGTGCGGATGGGCATGCAGACGTATGCCCACACAGGGCTCGATCAGGTTCTGTTCGGAGCGGAGATCGCGCCGGGCGATCTCATACTCGAAAATCATGTCAACGATCTGGTCGTTAAGGTCAATGGGAGCACAGACCAATTGACGGTGGAGTCCTTTTTTGTCTCCCCGAGCAATCACGTGGACCAATTTGCGTTTTTCGATGGGACCGTGTGGGATTTGAGCGCGATCGAGAGTCGGGTGTTGACGTTTGTCGGCAGTGACGCCGACGACACGTTCTACGGCACCGATGGGGACAATCTCATTCGCGGGTTGGGGGGTAATGATCAAATCCGGGCTTCGCTGGGAGACGATACTCTCGATGGTGGCGCCGGAAACGACTTTCTGGAGGGGTATCTTGGCAATGATATCTATCTGTTTGGTCGAGGATATGGGCAGGACTCCATCGACGACCAAGGCGATTCATCGGATGTCGACACGCTGCAACTCTTGGACGGAATTACCCCTGGCGATGTCACGTTGCGTGCGACGCCTGATTTTGGCGGCAGTGCAATTCTGACGATAACCAATACTGCCGACCAACTCACTCTTGGCGGATTTTTCGAGTTTCAATCACTCCGTGTTGACCTGATTAAATTCGCAGACGGCACTATCTGGGATTACAACGCGATGCTGGCTCACACTGAAGGCGTGAATCTTGTCGGCGGTGAGGGCGTCGATTACCTCTACGGCAATGTCACGAACGACATCCTTTCAGGGTTGGATGGAGATGACAGCCTCTACGGTGGGGCCGGCAACGATCTATTGGACGGAGGAATTGGTGCGGACAGCCTGAGTGGCGGGTCAGGAAATGATCTTTACATGGTCGATGATGTCGGAGATAGAGTGACAGAACAGGCAGGCCAAGGAACGGATACGATTCAGAGCGGTGTCACGTATGCGCTGGGTGCGAACGTCGAAAATCTTGCGCTTATCGGCAATGCAGCCATTAACGGCACCGGAAACTCCCTCAACAATGTCTTGACGGGCAATGGCGCGGTCAATGTTCTCACTGGCGGCGCAGGAAACGATACGTATGTCGTTGGGGCGGGGGATACGATTGTCGAAGCCGCCGGCTCAGGGACTGACACCATCAGAACCGATATCAGCTGGACATTGGGAACCAATGTGGAAAACCTTGTGTTGACGGGAACCGCCGCGGTCAATGGAAGCGGCAACAGCCTTGCCAATACTCTGACAGGGAATAGTGCCGCCAATATCCTCAATGGAGGAACTGGCGCGGATAAGTTGATTGGCGGGCAGGGCGACGATACCTATGTTGCGGACAACGTTAACGATCAGATTACTGAATCGGCCAATCAAGGCCTCGACACCGTTCAGAGTTCGGTCACGTATACTCTGGCTGCCAATGTGGAGAATCTTACGCTGACTGGGACCGGAACGATCAATGGGACAGGAAACGGGTTGGACAATATTTTGACCGGGAATAATGCCGCCAATCGACTCACTGGCGGCGCCGGGAATGACACCTATGTGATCGGGGCCGGCGATAGTATCGTCGAATCGGTGAATGCCGGTATCGACTGGGTCCAGAGTTCTATCACGCATACGCTTGCCGCGAATGTCGAGAACCTGACGCTTACGGGAACTGCTATCATCAACGGCACTGGAAATGGGCTCAATAACATCTTGATCGGCAATAGTGCGGTCAACACGTTGACCGGTGGCGCGGGGAACGACACGTATATTGTGGGAACAGGAGATACTGTAGTCGAGGCGTTGAATGCCGGCACCGACACGGTCCAGAGCGCCGGAACTTGGAGTTTGGGCGCCAATGTGGAAAATCTGGTGCTGGTCGGATCTGCGGCGGTCAACGGGACGGGCAATACTCTGGCCAATGTGCTCACCGGCAATGCCGGTAACAATGCACTGGTCGGCGGTGACGGCAACGATACCATGGCAGGTGGACAAGGAAACGATGTGCTCAATGGCGGGACTGGAAATGATGTCTTTCAATTCGCTCGCGGGGATGGTCAGGATACTGTGACTGACACGAGCGGGAGCAGCGATCGGCTCAACTTCGGCTCCGGGATCAATCCTCTGGACATCATGTTGAGTCAAAGTGCCAATGATTTGCGCATCGCGCTCTACGGTTCGACCGATCAGGTGACGATTGCCAACTGGTATGGAGGCGCTACTAATCAGATTGAAACAGTCCAAGCCGGTAACGGTCAACAATTGATGAGTACTCAAGTGAACCAATTGATCCAGGCGATGGCGGGATTCACGCAACAGACAGGGTTGAGTTGGGAGCAAGCTGTGGCCCAGCGCCCCCAGGATGTGCAGCAGGTTCTGGCTGCGAATTGGCACTAGCGGTATGTTTCGGTCGCTCCGCCTGTCCGGCGGGGCGACTCCCTCTTGACCGCCTCGTTTTTCGCGCCCTGTCTTGGCATAGTCAGGGCCAATCTCCGGCAGACCCTCCTTTTTCCTGCCGACCGTGTATGAATAGCCCGATATTGCGGAGAGTTGTGGTGTGCGGTTGGCCAGTACCGAAGAGGTACAGCCTCCGTGGAATGGCCGGACCCGGTTTGGGTGGTACAGTCAGGACATCAGCGTAAGGCATGAAACCCGAGTCACTATAGGCCGCCAACTTTTCCGCGTTTGCTAGGAGGTCAATGATGTCGCACCGAACGGTTCTCTCTTTCGCCCTATTGGCAGTTCTCGTTGGTGGCATCCACGGGTGTACGACGATGCAGGCTGGGTCTGCTACCACGTTACCGAGTAGTGCGTTCTTCCCCGTTGATGTGAATGAGCTGAAGTCGCTTCAAACCATCGCCCATGCGCAGGATTCCCGCATGAAGAATTGTCACAAAGGTCCCGCCTGTGAGGATGCCTATTACACGCGTGGCTTGGTCGCGCTCTTTGAGAATCGTGCCGATGCGATTACGGTGTTTCAGGAGCTGCACACAGCCATGCCGAACAGCCGCTATGAGGCGGCGACGACGGGCTGGTTAAATCTCTTGCAGGATACGGCGCCATCCTCCAAGCANNCTGATTTGACGGCGCTGCGGACTGTGAAGGACCACGACCGGCGGGTTGCGGAGCTCAAGTAATGAGCCAGTTATAGCTATGAGCCTGGTGTCCCGTTCGGCCGGCATGCGTCGCATGCCGGCCGAATCTGTTTCTGTATCTGTCCCCCCATAGTTGTTCTACGAAGTGTCGGGATAGATTGCAGGGGTTGCACGTCTCCGCCAGTTGAGTAAATCCCTCTCCAGTGCACGCTCCTTTACATGTAGTTGAGTTTGCACAGACTCGCGGCTACACTTTGCCTGGGTAAAGTCGGGTTGTGTCTAGGTGTATCCATCGGTGAGAGGTGTATATGCGTCTGTTCAGTATGACCTTCGTGGTATCCGTCATTCTGTTTGTCGGAGTCTGGTCGGTGCGAGCGGCCGAGCCACTGTCTGGGGCGGATGGCCAGGCCGGCGGGGCCGAGGCGATCACAGGGCAGGATGGTGCGCCGATGGTGTTGGTTCCGGCCGGGCCTTTTACGATGGGGAGCAACGATGGGCTTCCCGCCGAGCGCCCCGAACATGTGGTGATCCTCGACGCGTATGTCATCGATCGATATGAAGTGTCGCTGCAACTCTATCGAAAGTTTCTTCAGGCGGCGAGATATGATGCGCCGCCGACCTGGGATGATGAAGCGGCGGAGACGGTCAGCGATCGTCCGGCTGTCGGGATGAGTTGGGAGGATGCGGCGGCCTATTGTGCCTGGGCAGGGAAGCGACTCCCGACGGAAGCTGAATGGGAGAAGGCTGCGCGTGGAACCGATGGCCGTCGGTACCCGTGGGGCCCCATGCAGCCGTTCGTGGACATTGCCAACTACAATCGCGGCGTGTGGGTGAGCGAAGCCATTACGTTGGTGAGTGTGGCCGGTGGGGTGGAAGGGATGAATGTCCGCCACGGGCTGAAAGCCGGGGGGCGGAGTCCGTACGGCCTCCATCACATGGCGGGGAATGCGGCCGAGTGGATAGCCGATTGGTACGATCGTACGTATTACGGCAAGAGTCCCGACAAAAATCCGACGGGTCCTGCTAATGGCGAGAAACGGGTGATTCGTGGCGGGTCGTGGGCCGATTTGCCTGTGGCGTTAAGTGCGTCTGCGCGGGTCTCGGCGGAGCCTGGTTTTCAGGACCGCACCATTGGATTTCGCTGCGCGATGGATGCCAAGAAATAGAGGCAGGGGTGAGCACTGAGGCCTTCGTAAGTTTCCTGGTTCCTGCCTATGCTTGATTCAGGTGCCGCATCGTCTGTTCCACCGCCGAACCGAAAGCACAAGGCCGTTGCCGCGTTCGCGGCAGGGCTTGTGTTCCTGGTTGCGCTGGCGGGGATCCGCAATATCTCGCCTCCATCTGATTCAACCCCGGCTGTCCAGAATATTGACCCGAACATGGTGCCGTTGGTGACGGGGGATGAACCGATTCAGGAGCTCTTTGTCCGTGCCGGCTGTCCGGTTTGCCATCAGATTCCCGGCATTGCAGGAGCGAAGGGGCAGGTCGGTCCACCACTGTGGCTGGGGAAGACCGGGGCGAGTCGCCTGGCTGATCCACAGTATAAAGGGCAGGCGCAGACGGTTCGTGAGTACATTGTGGAATCAGTGGTATCCCCGGGGACCTATGTGGTGCCAGGGTTTCCACCGGATACGATGCCGACGTGGTACGGACGGAAGCTGAGTGGGGCTGCATTGAGTAAAATCGCGTCGTATCTCGAACAGGCGGTGGAAGAGCCCCCCTCGGGACGCCCTTAAGCGGGTGCGCCGATCAATTGCGTGGTGTGCGCTCGCGGAGGAATAGACCTTGAGGATCAGGGAGCAGCAATGCCCTGACCCTCAGCGCTTTTTGCTCCCGCCCTGACCCAGTTGTCCTTGAATCTGGAACCCCTTCTCATCCCGGTCGCTCTTGTCCAGGAGGGCGGCCACTGCGTCATCGCCTTTCAACCCCGCCAGTTTAATTTTCAGACGGAGGTTGTTGGCGCTGTCGGCGTTGATCAAGGCTTGTTCAATGCTGATCTTCCCGGCCTTATAGAGTTGCAACAGCACGTGGTCGAATGTCTGGCAGCCTTCGTCGATGCCCTGTTCCATCGCCTCTTTCAGGGTATCGATCTCAGAACGTTTGATGAGGTCCTTGATGCGCGGTGTATCCAGCATGATTTCGAGTGCAGGCACGCGGCGGCCGTCGAGGGAGGGGATCAATCGTTGAGAGATGATGGCCCGCAGGTTCAATGAGAGCTGCAGATAGATCTGGGCGTGCCGTTCGACCGGGAAGAAGTTCATGATGCGCTCGATCGATTGATTCGCATTATTCGAGTGCAACGTTCCGAGGCAGAGGTGTCCGGTTTCAGCGAACGTGATCGCGGCTTCCATGGTTTCCGTATCCCGGATTTCACCGATGAGAATGACGTCCGGTGCCTGACGCAGGGTATTTTTCAACGCGTGCCCGAAGGAATGGGTGTCGAAGCCGACTTCGCGCTGGGTGACGATCGATTTCTTGTGGTGATGGACAAATTCGATCGGGTCTTCCACGCTGATGATGTGGCCCGCATGCACCGTGTTGCGGTGGTCGATCATCGCGGCGAGGGACGTGGATTTTCCGGAGCCGGTCGCGCCGACCACCAACACCAGACCCCGCTTGGTCATAGCGATGTCTTTGACGATGGGCGGCAGGTCTAGCTGTTCGACTGTCATGATCTCCGCTTTGATATGACGAAACACCAACCCGACGTTGCCCTTCTGTCGGAAGATGTTGACGCGAAAGCGGCCGAGGTCTTTGTAATAAAGGGCAAGGTTCATCTCCATTTTTTCTTCGAACTCACCTCGCTGCTGGCCTCGCATGAGGGCCAGCGCCAGCGATTCGAGTTGCTCGTTCGTGAACGGCGGCGCATCGGTCCGATGTGTCGAGCCATGGATGCGATAAATGGGGGGCGCATCGACGGTGAGATACAGGTCCGACGATTCCTGCTTGACCATCACTTCGAGAAGCGTGCGAACATCCATGAAATGCCTCTTTCCAATGCCGTGGGAAACCCGTTTCGTTTGCGCCGAGTGCCCGTTTACGCGGCGCCTCCTGCAGCGGCGCTAAAGAGATTGGGATTCATGCTGCGCGATTGAGCTTCAGCTTTTGTCACCAGCCCTCGTGTGACCAGATCGACCAGGGCCATGTCCATGGTTTGCATCCCATCTTTTTGGCTGGCCTGCATGATGCCGGGAATTTGATGGAGTTTGCCTTCGCGGATGAGGTTCCGCACCGCTGTGGTACCGACCATGATTTCCACCGCCGCAATCCGGCCACCACTCTTCTTCTTCAGGAGCGTCTGGGTCAAGACTGCCTCCAGCGTTTCCGAGAGCTGTGCGCGGACTTGGGCCTGTTGGTTCGGAGGGAAGGCGTCGATGATGCGGTCGATGGTTTTCGGGGCGCTGGACGTGTGCAGGGTCGCAAAGACCAAGTGTCCGGTTTCGGCAGCGGTCAACGCCAGCTGGATCGTATCCAGGTCTCGCATTTCGCCGACGAGAATGATGTCGGGGTCTTCGCGGAGTGCGGCGCGGAGGGCGTTGGCGAACGACAGCGTGTGGACGCCCAGTTCCCGCTGGTTGACCAGGCATTTTTTGGATTTGTGAACAAACTCGACCGGATCTTCGATCGTGAGAATGTGTCCTTCGAAGGTGTTGTTGAGATAGTCGATCATGCCCGCGAGTGTGGTGGATTTCCCGGACCCGGTTGGGCCGGTCACCAGGATCAGGCCTTTTTCGCGGTCGCAGAGCTGTCGGAGGATCGGCGGCATGCCGAGTTTTTCCAGGGGAAGAATCTCCGTCGGAATGGTCCGGAACACGGCGCCTAAGCCGCGCCCTTGCACAAAGACGTTGACGCGGAATCGGGCGATGTCGCCCAGGTCGAAGGAGAAGTCACACTCCCGGTGTTCTTCGAAATTCTTCCGTTGCGCGTCACTCATCATGTCGTAGATAAGCGCGTGAGTTTCATCCTGGGTCAGGGGAGGATGGTCGAGTTTCTTGAGATCGCCATGCAGGCGGATCATCGGTGGTTCACCGGCGCTGATGTGGCAGTCCGAGGCGCCCTGTTGGACGCCAAAGGTCAACAGTTTGGAGATATCAATCATCGGATCACTCCATGCAGTGAGAGAATGTATGGATAAACGAGCGTCGCTATGAGTAGAGGATCATGGCTCGTCAGGTTGATTCGATCATGCCATAGGAAGGTGAGAAAGCAAGAAAATACCCAGAAGAGACGAGGGCGAAACGGTGGCCGGCGGCCGCTCTGCAAAGGGCGATTGGTGCTTAGATCATGTTGAGCGTGCGACCTGCCTGTGCGAGTGCCGTCAGCGCCTGGTCGATGTGCTCATCGGTGTGATCGGCGGTGATCGTGAAGCGAATCCGGCTCGTGGACGCCGGCACCGTCGGTGGGCGAATGGCGGGGGCATAGACTCCCAGTGAGAGCAGTGTGTGGGCGAGGTTCATTGCGCGATCGGGATCGCCGACGATGACCGGAAGAATGGGGCTCTCCGAAGCGGCGAGCCGGAAGCCGAGGCCGCTGAGTCCTTGCGCAAGGCGATGGCGATTCCGCCACAATCTGGCTCGCCGCTCAGGCTCTTGCCGGATCACGCGGAGCGCCGCCGTGGCGGCCGCGGCGGCGGCCGGTGTGGGGGCGGTTGTATAGGTGAAGGCGCGGCAGGTATTTACGAGATAGGCCACGAATTCCGCTGATCCAGCCAGGTAACCTCCGGAGCTCCCGATCGCTTTGCTCAAGGTGCCCATGTGATAGGGGATGCGCGTTTCGACATCGCAATGTTCGAGGGTGCCTCGCCCTGTTTCCCCAAGGATTCCCGTGCCGTGCGCATCGTCGACATAGACGGCGGCGCCATACCGTTCCGCCAATAGGGCGATGTCCCTCATCGGTGCGATGTCCCCATCCATGCTGAAGACGCCGTCGGTCACGATCAGGGTGGGTTTGTTGGAGGTCCGGCGGGTAAGGAGTTGCTCCAGGTGATTCATGTCCCGGTGGTGGTAGACGCGAAATGTGGCGCCGCTTAAGCGGCAGCCGTCGATCAGACTTGCGTGGCAGAGGCGGTCGGCGAGGATGAGCCCGTCTTTTCCAATCAGCGCCGGAACGGCGCTGATATTCGCCAGATAGCCGGCTGCGAAGGTGAGTGTGGCTTCAGTGTCATTGAACCGGGCGAGTGCCGTTTCGAGTTCTTCGTGGGGCGTAAGGGTGCCGCAGACGAGACGCGAGGCCCCGGATCCCGCCCCGTATTGACGCGTCGCTTCGACGGCCGCTTCTACGACGGCTGGGTGGGTGGCCAGGCCCAGGTAATTATTGGAGGAAAGCAGGATCACGGTGTGCCCGTCGAGCCTGACCGTCGGCCCCGTGGAGGAGGCGATGGTGCGCAGCCGACGGAGTAGGTGCTGGTCCTGCAATTTTTGAAGATATTCCTTGAACATGGTGTCCCGTACTCGCGAAGGGCTTGAATATTTGACAAGGCTGACTGCTCCCTAGTATAAGGCGCGAGGCGCTCGGAAACGACCGCTTCTTTTACTGCGCCTAGAGAATGATTGAGAGAGCATGAGTTATCGAATCAAGGTTCCCGCAAAGGTCGATCCGCTCGATGAAGCTCATCTGCTGACCGGAGTGGAGCGGTTTCTGCTTGTCTTGCAGGAACAGCGGCGGGCAGTTCTCGTTGGGCTGGGAGTCTTGCTCGTTGCCGCGGCGGTGGTTGCCGGGGTCATTTGGTATGACTACCAGGCCACGCTGAAAGCACGTGAACTCGATCAGGAAGCGACGCTGCACTATCTCAATCGACCGGCTGACGATCCGAAAAAATCTCACGAACAGCTTGCGCAGGCCATCAATCTCTACAAGCAGGTAGTGGATCAATATCCACGGAGCCCCGTTGCTCCCCTGGCCCTGTTCCATTTAGGGAATGCTCAGGTGCTGGCTAATGAGGTTGATGCAGGGATCGAAACCTACAAACGATTCATGTTGCTTCATGGTTCCAATACCTCGCTCCTGGGGCTTGTCCAGCAGCGGATGGCCTACGCCTATCTGGTGAAGGGGGATCGTGATCAGGCGGTGAAGGCGTTTACCGGCATCCTTGAGATCCCCGGTGCGCTGAATAAAGACCACGTGCTCTTCGAGCTGGCAAAATTGGAAGAATCGCAGTCCCGTCCTGAGGGAGCCCTCGCGCACTACCAGGATTTGATGAAGAATTATCCTAACTCGCCCTTCACCAGTGAAGCGGCCGTGCGAGTGAAGGTGCTGGAAGTGAAGAAGTCTCCGGAGAGTCCGGCGGCGGCTGCTACACCTGCTCCGGCCGTGACTGCGCCCGCTCCCCAGCCTGAGGCGCCTGCTAAGTCTTCAGGCAAGTCTGCCGCGGCGTCCTCCAAGAAAAAACCGTAACGGCTCCCTTAGTAGAATGACGCGGTGAGGGGTGGTCGCGTTAGTTCGCGATGACCAGGCGGCTTCCTACCTTGATGGTGGGACCTGTCAGGTTATTGTTGGACTTGAGGGTTTTGACGGAGATGTTGAATCGCTTGGCGATTCT
>CXWK01036046.1_pt2 | contig 10226 bp, 17 predicted proteins | sample 590851 | NCBI WGS metagenome assembly CXWK01 (sample SAMEA3498364, study PRJEB10139) | wastewater metagenome | biome: wastewater treatment plant; material: activated sludge | place: Denmark | collected 2014-08-01
TCCCCCTCGATCACTCCGCACGTATGGCCAAACCTGAAAGTGCTCGATAGACCCTGCTTCGGCATGGCTCCAGGCTCCTCTAAAAACGCACACGCAACAAATTTAGAGTAAAAATCAAGCTCCTGAGATAGTTTATGGCTATCTATATGAGTTAAAAACCCCTGCTTTCTAGCCCGGGTCTCAGTCTTAAATGTCGGAATATCAATCATGTCCACAATAGATAAGTCTCTTATGTCCACAACACACACCGCCCCCGAAAAACCAGGATCAACCCCCAATATGAGAGGCCGGGGAGTGTCTTTATGGCTGCGGAAGTCTCTTTTAACTAGGTTTTGACCTGGGTTTTGACCTTTATTTTTGTCAGCGGAAGTCATTGAATCCTTTTCAGTTCGGATAATGATGTTTCCATACTTCATTTCCCCTAATGTCATCGCAGTATATAAGCTCTGGGTTACACCAACAAATATGGGAATACGACTCCATCTCTGTAACTTTTTCATTATCTGTTTCAGACATCTCGCCACCGCTGTCAATCCTTGCCTGCATCTCGGCCTGATAGGTCATAAGCTCAATGTGAGGTCTAGAGTCCACATCATCAAATGGAGTGAGCTCCATAATTTGGAATTTACGATCGCCAAAGAAACTTAAATACTTAATTAAGTAGCTCTCTGCGTCGTCGATGTAGTGCTTAAATCGCCCCATACCTGAAATAGTATTAGGCAAAAACTCTTTAATCTATTTATTTTGCCAAGGCTTTGGGGTCTGGCACCTTAAGGGTTTCAGGCTCTTTATCCTTTTCTTTGAAGGTGTCAAAAAGGATAGGATATAGGTCATCAATCGTAATTAGCACCCCGAAATACCTCGCGGCCTTTAATACGATCGGTATTTTACGTGTGGGGATGTGCCCACCAGTCCCCTGAACCTCCACAGGGTACGTCCAACGGTGAATGGTTGATAACACCCATGGCTTTTCACCCTCCGGCAGAAGGGCGTTTATGGCGTCTAGGAGCACCTTGTGGCCACCGAACTTATCTATTACGTTTGCAGCCTGTGGGTAGAGATGCTTTGCCCGCTCAATCTTTGTTAAAGACCCGAGCTTCTCGTTAGACTTCGTGCGGTCATAAGTGTACTCGCCAAGGGAGTTGGGCTTTCGCCGCCTAGGAAGGAGGGTCTTTCTTTTAACATAGGTTTTTTTTGGCTTTAGTTCCATGCGGCCTTTCGAGGGCTTAGAGATTGATTGAAATTTAGTGCAACATTTGACGTTTTTCAAGTTTTGGGGGGTTTTTGGGTGAAAAATGATGCCGTGCTTAAAAATAGGTAACTACGGCGTGTCATTTTTTTAAATTTGAGGTATCTGAAGTGCCCGAAAATACAGGTTAAATGCCACGGATAGTGGAAAAAACGAAAAAATTTAGTATATCTCCAAAACGCTATAGAGAAATTTGTATTTTTGCCTCATTTTTAAGCATAAAAAACCTATAATGGCTTTTTCATAGCTTTGATTTAGATTAATATAGATATTTAGATATATATAATAATATATATAATAATAAACAGTAATTTCAAATAGATAATAGTGTGTTTAAAAAGTTGAATCATTTTAGACGAAAAAAGATGTTGATTTTAGGATTGTTGCGGCATAAATCATACTAAAAGGAGATTTCGCTGCGTGGAAAAAGAGTCAGAAAAGAAGGATGTTCGCAAAGAGTTGATTAAGAAAACGCTAAAAGACATCAGGGATGTTAGTTTGATGTGCGCGGCTGAATTAAGAGACCGAGAAAAACCGATGTCTACTCGCGAGAAATTAGCGGCTAACGCACTGGCTAAGTGGCAGGCTAAACAATCGGAGCAGGCCAAGTTGTTAGCGGAAGTTAAGAAAAAGGCGTTTATTCTGACCGAGAAAAAGAAGGCCGCTAGAAAAAGACTCCGCAGAAAGAGGGCAGAGGCTCTCAGAGAATTGAGTATGGAGATGACAGCACTTAAGAAAAAGGTGAATAAAGAGCGTAGACAGGCGATTGCTGAGATCCAGCGGGAGAGTGCTCGGGATGCGCGATCAAGAGAAATAAAAGAAAGAAAGGCGCATAATGCGAAAATCTTGGCGGATAGCGCCACGGACATCGCGGGGATGTATGCTAAGAACTTCCCGATTAAGTATATTTCGGAACAGACAACTATCCCCCAGCGCGTCATAATTAAATACTTAAAAGACAATAAGTTATGGATATCTAGGATTGAAAGACGGACTCTGCGCCGACGTTTCCCACTAGCTTTCGCCGATATATTTGACTAAAAGCTCACTCCCCCCTATCTTTAGGGGAATGAATCAGTAAAGGGGTTTTCACATGGGTGGCGTTTTAGATTTCTTAAAGGGCGAGAAAAAAGCCCCAGATCTTAATTATCTAGAAGACCGAAAGGCCGCAGGTATAGTTATTGATGGCCTAGGAGATAAGCGGCTGAATACAGCGGATGGCATCAAACCTGAGAACTTAACCCCCGCAGAACGTGAGAAGTGGAACAAATACGTAGAGTCTCAAACGGCGTCCACGGATTAGTCAGGGCACATCCTCGCGTGCCTCCGGTAACAAAAGCATTTCAGATCTCTAGATAAAGCCGCATCACACCGAGTGGCGACGGATTCATCACTCGATGCGACAGCCACATAAATTTGAGCACATTCAAGCCCGGCGAGTATCAAGACAATGGCGATTAATAGTCCCTTAACAATTTGTTTACATTTTGATTTCATAAATCCCCCTTTAAAGTTTGAATTTGCGTGGTCCATATCTGCGTCACTCTAGGTTCCATATATAGCCGAAATAGTCCTGTGAAAATTCAGTGTATAGCTGAAAATCATCCCACTCTAAATACAAGTACTGACTGATAGCGGCCATACAATCGGTGTTGTTATTTGTGTATGTTATGTGAACTATCGACCACTCGCCATTACCTTTAGGCTCGATATGCCCCTGGTATCTGCAATGACTATCGGTGAAGGTACAGTCAGCATTTAAGGTCAGTGTCTTGAGCGGATCGTTACTCATTAAATGAGTGCCCTCTAAAATTTGACAGGCATTTAACCCTACGGGATTCGAGCCACCACTTTCGTTACACCCGACTGTAAAAATAAGTATCAAGGCCACTACTAGGAATATAAAAAGCGAATTTGCGCGGTCTATATTTTCGTTATTGATTTCCATAAGTATCTCCATTTCTGCGAGCAAGCTCGCCTATTAATATGTCAACAAAAGTCGCGTGAAAATTGTATGGCGGTAGATTTCTAGCTTTATCGGTTTCAAAATAGTGAGTCCGCTCAGGCGATAATTCTATGAGCCCAGCGGTCTCGAACAATTCTGCGATTTCAAGCGCTTTAAATCCGTAACCTACGCCCCACCGATGGTACAGATTAGAGATAGGTCTAGCTCTTGGTTTCACGATTCACCTCCCAAGTATTCAAACCGTATTCGCCCGGCTTTATGGCGGATAATAAACCCGGGCATTGAAGCCCCGGATTTAATAACCTGTGCGGTTGGCGTTTTGAACATGCAGATTTTGATAGTTTCAAATGATATATCATCGGGTTTACAGTACCAAAATTTTGATATCATTCGTTTTATGCCATCGAAATCATTTTTAGGGCTCGACGCTAGAAGTTTAGGCTTTGGTTTCACGATTCACCTCGCTCTAAAAATCGCTTAGCATTTTCCTGGGCTATAGCTACATCACGACCGATCATTTTAGCGTCTATCATTTGCTTTAATATATGCTGTGCCTCAATGAGTCTATTCGTGGACTCAGTACACAGTTTTTCGTACTGATTTAATAGAGCTAACAATTCTTTATTTGTTCTCATTTTTCACCTCTCGCTTTCTTTATTGCATCACTAACAATCTTAAAATATGCCACTTCCGATAGGGTTAACTCCTCGCCTAACATCATAGTGTGTAACATTTCAAGCGCATCGAGCATTTGCAGCGCATGAGCTTGGGCAAATTCAACATCCGCCGCGCCTTGAGCGTCACTCGTCGAGAGTCCTTCGGTCTCTAGTTCCATTACTCTGATTTCGTATTTTGTCTTCATTATTCACCTCTCGTTTTAGGGTAGTAAATTGGATTGATAAAATATTTTTCAAACTTCCAAGCTAATCGTATATTTCTTACTCTTAACCAGTGATAAAATTCGCACACCAAGTGTTTATCTATTCGCTTTTTCATTTAATTCTCCTCTGTTTATGGTCTTGGTTAGACCGGTTTATTTATTTGGTTTCTGCCTTAATAAGTTTAGGTATTGATACGACTCCGTGACGTTTTATCAACTCGGCGTTAGATTTTAAATCAACGTCGATCTTAATAGCGTTAGGATTGTTCTTCTCAGCGACTTGACAAGGTCCACACCATTTCGCCGTGAACAATAGATCTGCGCCGTTAGCTGTAGTCGATATCAGTGTCGTCAGAATCAGTGTATTTAGTATCGTCATATCAATTCTCCTCTGTTTAGGCTCTGGGTTAGAGCGTTTCATTTGAAAATAATTAATGCGAGCGGCGTGCCAAACGTAACTATTTGAAATCATTAGGTCTCAAAATGAGAAGTGTGTAGAACTTTTATACAGTTTTTGACTCAAAACGAGAATAAATTGAAATTGTTGCATGAAATCGGGATTTTATGAGACTGTAGAACTTATGAACGATTTTCAAAACATCGACACCCGGCGCTTAGAAATAATACAGGCATGAGCTACAAGCAAAACGCGCCTAACTACACAGAAGAGCAATTAGCTACGGCCATTGATATGGCGCACAGAGGTGAGTCGATAACTAAAATAATTGAGGCGTTATGTACGTATTCTCAAGGGTTTTGGCGTTACAAGGAACAGTACCCAAAATTCAAGAGTGAATTTGAGCGTGCGCGTCAAGAAGGCTTAGAAGTCGTGGCAGATAAGCTTTTGACGTTAGCCGATGAAGAACAAGACGTGCAGCGCGCGCGATTAAAATCCGATAATTTCAAGTGGTTACTTTCAAAACGTAAGCCTCAAGTTTATGGCGATAAGTTAGATGTAAACATAAATCAGACAGTGGATATATCCATCGCACTGAGTGAAGCGCGTGCGCGTGCGAAATTACTTCCGCCGCGTGAAGTGGTTGAGATACCAAGTACACTGATGACAGAGCTTATACCTATCGATGAGAATGATGAGTGATATCAATAACATAATACTGTAACTTATAACCATAAGTCACAATAGCCCTTAATTTTGAGATGAGATCGAACGTGCGCGCGTACGCGGCGGCAGTGAAATAGACCGGGGTGTATGCCGGGGTGGGGGCGGAATTTCTGGCCGAATCTGTTTTTAGCGGTACCTTTGGTACCACGCCGTATTATATTTTAAATTTTTTAAATTTTTTTCAAATTATTTTGCAAATAATGCAAGTAGTCGATAAGTTCGATTCATGTTGTTGTGCAAAGGCATTGCGGAGTGCCTTGGCGACCGGGGTGTAAAAGCCCCGGTTATTTTTTAAAGGAGAAAGCCATGGCCAAAAAAGAAACCAAAGAGATGTGTCCTAAATGCGCAAGTGGAGATTTCAGCGTAGCGACCGACGGATCTAAAAAGCATTATTGTAATATGTGTAAGCACGTATGGGTTCCCGGAGTCCAGGCGTCATCGCGTCTTGATTTGGTACTACAGCAAGCTCAAAGAGAAAATCAAGAGCTGAAGCTTGAGCTCACAAAGCTACGGGCTAAAGTCTTGTCATACGAAAAGGTTCTTGAAGCTCAGGATGAAATAGAAGACATGGGCGAGTCTGACGATTAGAACCACAATCGACAATCCCAATTTTAGACCGGGGACGCAGACACAGCCTAAAGACATTGTCTTCAGCATGATGTTACCGGGACATAAGACGGCGGCCATGGGCGACATGATTTGCTGGATGGCCGCGATTGTACACATCGCCGAAAATTATAATTTCGTAAACGGCCACCTGATAGTGCCCAGATATTTTTTCCAGGTAGCGGCGAATGTGCTGCATAAGTTCCCACAGTGGCAAATTCACGCAGATAAGATCCCGGAGCGATTGCAAGACGGTAAGCCTCTTAAGCGGCAGTTAGAGTTTCCCATCAACGCAACGGGCGCCCATTTACTAGACCTAGGCTTTATATATTTCATGCAGATGACGCCACCGCCGGATGGCGCAGATATTTATCCCGAGCTCGATTTAAGTAACGAGGTCTTGCCTCCCAAGCTGCGAGGTAAGAAATTTATTGTTATGACCCCAGTTATTGGCGCGGTCACAAGGATGATGCCGGTTAAGACCTACAATAAGATTGTGGACTACATCGTCAACATAGGGTTAACGCCGGTGCATCTCGGAAAGTCTGAGATGTTAAACAGATCTCTCACGATTAATGAAGGGTATGATCTCACGAAGGGAATTAATCTAATCGATGAGACCACGCTAAAAGAAGCCGCGTTAATTATGAAGTGTGCAGAGATGGTAGTGGGGATTGATAATGGTTTACTTCATCTTGCGGGAATGACGGACGCCACGATACTTTATGGATACACGATAGCCGGACCTCGGCAGCGGCAGATAAAAAGAAGGCACGGCCGAACTTATGAACTTTACGGGGATAAGAAAACGATCCCATGTCTATTCTGCCAAGAGCATGTCAGGTTCATAATTGATCACAGTTTTAAGACTTGCCTGTATCAAGAGAATGAGCCTCAATGTGTGAAGGCGTTAAATGCGGAAAGCTTCATAGCAACGATCGCCATGGCGATAAGGGATAAAGATGGCGGGACAGTATAGCGCAAAGGATGAACAGCGGCTAATGACCGAGATGTGGTCGCCGGAGATAACGGACGATCCACTAGCATTTGTAAGATTTGTTTTCCCATGGGGGAAAGAGGGCACACCTCTTCATAAGTTTACAGGACCCAGAAAGTGGCAGGTCGAGGAACTTACAAGAATCGCCCGCCACATAGAGGCGAACAAAGCGCGCATTGCCATCGGCGAGACGCCGCAAGTTTATCAGAGTGCGACAGCGAGTGGACGTGGTGTGGGAAAGTCAGCCCTCACAGCGTGGCTAAATCTTTGGATGATGAGTTGTATTTTAGGCAGTTCATCCATTACGACAGCGAACACCGAGACGCAGCTCAAATCAAGAACGTGGGCGGAGCTTGGAAAGTGGCACACACTTCTCATCAATTCGCACTGGTTTGACCGAACGACTTTATCGCTAAGGCCGTCCCCGTGGTTTGAAGAGGCGCTCAAAAAACAATTAAGAATTGATACCGGATATTATTATTCGCAAGCGCAGCTTTGGAGTGAGGAAAACCCGGACGCATTTGCGGGAGTCCACAACCAAGAGGGTGTTCTTGTAATTTTTGATGAAGCTTGTCATGACGATAAAACCGAAGTGTTAACTGACAGCGGATGGAAATTATTTGATAAAGTGAGTGGGCGAGATCGGCTAATAACCATGAATCCCGAAACGCAAATTGCGGAGTACGCAAAGCCCACTAAGCTATTTAAAGCTAAACGAAAAGGAGATATGTACCTGTTAAACCAGAGATCGGGTAATTTCTGCGTAACGCCGAATCATGAGATGTACTACACAACACAAAAGCTCCGAGATAAAAATGTGTGGCAGAAAAAAGAAATAGGAAAACTGGGGAAAACAAATCACTTTTTTAAAACGGACATAACATGGGGCAATCCACGCATTGAAAATTATAAAATACCTGAGATTAAGACTGCGAGAAAAATATACCCCGCCCGGAAAGTAGACATGGATTCATGGATTATTTTTCTCGCGTGGTACTTATCCGAGGGAAGTTTGCAGTACAAAAATGATATCCCCGTGACGGTATCTATAACTCAAAAAGATATCGGCGTATTAAATGAAATAAAAGAGATGTGCGAGTCTATGGGGTTTCGCAGCGTGGTGTACACATCACCATCCACGCCGCAATTAAAGATCCACTCATCTGGGCTCGCAAAATACCTAAGTAGGTATGGGCGCGGGTGTTTTAACAAAAGAATACCTCGATATGTGATGGATTGCTCGAGCGGACAGATAGAGAAGTTTTTAATGAATTATGCCAGAGGAGACGGATACCAGAGGGAAAAAGCCACGGTTATTTATACGTCAAGCGAGGGCATGGCGGGGGATCTGCAAGAGGCTTTCGCGAAAACAGGGCGCCGAGTCAGTGTCACATCTAGGCATAATAGTGCGAAGCCGAAATGGATACTAGACCACTGGGCGAGATCGGATAAACCGAATTACGTTGTAAGAGCGTCAAATGAAAGTTCGGCGCTTAAATACATGCCCACAAAAGTAAAAAAGATCAAGTACGACGGCTACGTGTATTGCGCGGAAGTGCCCCCAAATCATTTGCTGTTTACGAGAAGAAACGGAACGTGCATGTGGTCGGGAAACTCCGGGATCCCAAAACCTATCTGGACAGTGTCGGAGGGGTTTTTTACAGAGCCGATCCTTCACAGATACTGGTTCTGCTTTTCAAATCCACGGCGTAACACCGGAGAATTTTATGAGTGCTTTCATAAATCAAGAGACTATTGGTACAGAAGAAACCTCGACTCAAGATCCGTTGAGGGAACCGACGTTGCAAAACTTAACCAGATTGTTGAAAAGCATGGAGCAGATTCAGATGAAGCGCGGATCGAGGTTAAGGGAGAATTTCCGAAGCAAGGTGATAAGCAGTTTATCGCAAGAGAAATTGTCGATGGTGCGGTAGCAAGAGATATTGAAAAAGACCATCATGCAGGACTCATCATGGGTGTGGATATTGCGAGGTTCGGTGATGATACGACAGTGATCGCGTTTCGCCGTGGGCGGGATGCGAGATCTATTCCCATGATAAAGTTAAAAGGTAAAGACAATATGGAAGTGGCAAACGAGTGCGCTTTTTGGATTGATGAACATAAACCCGACGCGGTTTGTGTAGATGCGGGCAATGGAACGGGAGTCATAGATAGGCTTCGCGAGATGGGCTACAAGGTGAATGAGATATGGTTCGGGTCTAAAGCCGAGGGTGAAGAGTGGGCGGATTTACGAACTGAGATGTGGGCGCGGATGAGAGACTGGCTTTCCGGCGGATGTATTCCTGACGACTCGGATTTAAAGGATGATATCTTGGGGCCGGAGTATGTGTTTGATAAACTTGAAAGAATTAAACTAGAGAGTAAAGAGAAAATGAAAAAACGAGGCATCGCAAGCCCAGATGCAGGAGATGCGCTGGCTGTGACGTTTGCGGTGAAAGTGGCGAGAACGGATCTCACGGTGGCAAGAAAGTCGCGGGGGAATAGACAAGTGTCGGGGACTGACTATGACGTTTTTGGATGAGAGCGCAACTCACATGGAACGTGGTAAGGTGTATAGGTTTCAAGTTGAGGTTTTAGCCGATGTCCTCGGAAGCATGACCGAGATTCTAGAAAGAAATCACAAAGAGATGTCGAGTTATGATCTCCCCTTTGAGCCAGACTATAGACGGTATTTATATATCGAGAGCGTAGGGAGCTTAAGTTTTATGACCATAAGAGACGAAGAGAATGTAATTGGGTATTCGATATTTTTTATCGATGACTCAATTCAGCAAAAAGGGGTCATGGCCGCCACGCAATCGGTGCTCTACATAGATAAAGAGCATCGCGGCATAGGTCTAGCCTTCATGCGTTTTTGCGATGACACATTTAAAAAAATGGGCGTTAATAGCATTTGGCGTCAAGCGCACGTAAAACATGACATTAGCTCAGTGTACCTTAGAATGGGATACGGGCTTGTGGAAAAAGCTTTTTTAAAGAGGTTATGATGGGCGAAAGAAATCCAACTCAAACTTACGACGTAGCGAATCTGAGCGGCGAGCTCGAAACTTTAAAATCCAAAGAATATAAAAGAATAAATCCTAACCTGCACAATTTAAAGGCGTATCAAGCGCAGCAAGCTAATATGAAAAAAGATTTAGCCCGAGTCGGCGAGCTTGAAAAAGAAATATCAACAAACACCACGGAGAATCAGAGAGTGGCGCAAGGTTCCCGATCTAAGACGCTTCTAACGGGCGCGGCGGGACTTGAAGACGATCCGAACTCAATTAGTAAACGTACATTAATGGGGTACTAATTTTGTATATAGAAGACGAAGACGCGGCAGATATTTGTAGGATCTATGAGCAAGAGTCCGGTCGCCGTGGAACTTGGGAGTCTCACTGG
>CXWK01004221.1_pt2 | contig 10223 bp, 6 predicted proteins | sample 590851 | NCBI WGS metagenome assembly CXWK01 (sample SAMEA3498364, study PRJEB10139) | wastewater metagenome | biome: wastewater treatment plant; material: activated sludge | place: Denmark | collected 2014-08-01
GTCGCGATGTTGGCAAGGGCGCCGCCAACAGAGGCCGGCAGAAGGAGGCCCACCATGTCCTGACCTTCGGTCCTGCTGCGAATGATGCGTGACAGCAGCAGCGCGCCAACCAGCGTTCGGCCGTAGGTCAGACGTTGCCCCGTGCTGTCGGCCATCGCCAGACCGCGCCAGCGTCGTTTCGCGGTGGAGAGAAACGACGCGTGCAACTGATCGCGCGACTGGCGTCGATGGCGCATCGCGTCGGTGCCCAGTTCGCTGATGGCCGATCGCACCAGTGTGGCCGTGACGGTGGACGGCAGCGGTGGGCCGAAAGCGACGGTGATGGGGTAGGGCAGCCGCTCGGGCAGCTTCCAGAAGAAGCGGCCTTTTTTGAAGCTGAACACACTGCCCCACACGCGGTCCAGGTACACCGGTATCACCGGCACGTCCAGTCCGGCGAGGATGCGCTCGAATCCACGTTTAAACGGGAGCAGGTTACCCGTCCGGCTGATGGAGCCTTCGGCGAAAATGCAGACGACATGCCCGGCTTGGAGTTCGGCGCGAGCGCGCTCGATGGACGCCGCAACGCCGGCTTTGTCACCGGCCGTGACTGGGATCGCATGCATCCGGCTGACCACCGGGTGAATTACCGGCAGATTGAAATACGGACCGTGCATCATGAAGCGCACGAAGCGGTCCACACAGGAGCCCACGAGCAGGCCGTCCACCATTGAGACGTGATTGCAGATGAGCAGGGCGGGGCCGTCGCGAGGGACGTGCTTCCGTCCGACCACAGTGATTCGGTAGATCGTGTGGGTCAGCAGCCAGAGCGTGAACCTGATGAAGAAGGCCGGCAACGTGGCCAGCGCGTAGAAGGATCCTGCCAGTGTCAGTAGGCCGGTCACGAGGAACACCCCGGTCATCGACAGGTTCAGGTAAGTGCCCAGCAACCAGAGGAAGACCGACGCCAGCAGGATACCCACGGTCTGCAGAACATTTGCGGTCGCGAGGATGCGACCCTTTTCTTCGAGCGGCGCGCGATGCTGCAGAAGCGCGTTCAGGGGCACGACGAAGAGTCCGCCCGAAAATCCCAGGCCCGCCAAGGCCGCCGCTGACCACCAGTACGACGGTGCCGCTGCTGCCAGGAGGAGCCCGAACAGGGCCAGGCCAAACGAACCCAGCGGCACAAGGCCCAGTTCGATGTGATTGCCCGACAGCCGGCCTGCCACCAGGCTGCCCGTCGCGATGCCGATGGCCATCGCGGTATAGAGCTGCGTCGCACCCGCTTCTCCGACGAGGAGGGTGGTTTCGGCGTGGGGAAGCAGCGCCATCTGCAACAGCGCGCCGAGGAACCAGAAGAAGGAGGTGCCGATTGCGGTCATCCACAGCGTGTGGTTCGCGCGCAGCCTCCGGAACCCGATGACCACTTCGCCCCAGGGAGCCCAGAGCAGCGGCTGTTGGCTTCGACGGGCGCCCGTCTCCGGGATGCGAAAGGCTGTGAGGGTGCCGATGATGGCGATGGCCAGGAGCACCACTGCAATCGCCATGGGAGTCTCGCGAAACGCGGAGAACACCAGGCCGCCGATGGAGGTCCCAAGCACGATCGCGACGAAAGTGCTCATCTCGAGCAGGCCGTTGGCACGCGACAGGTCGGCTTCTGACCACAGCTCGGGGACGATGCCGTATTTGGCGGGGCTGAAGAACGTGGATTGCGCGGCCATGAGGAACAGCACCGCCAGAAGGGCGTCGACCCGGCCGATGAGCAAGGCGGGAATGGCCAGCGCCATCGCGACGATCTCAAGGACCTTCGTCCAGACCAGAACCTGCCGCTTGCTGTGGACGTCCGCCAAGTGTCCGGCATAGCCGGAGAACAGGAGGAACGGCAGGATGAACACCGCGCCGGTGAAGGCAACGCCGTCCACCGGCCCCAGAGCGGTCATCGCCATGAACGACACGACGATTTTGAAGATGTTGTCGTTGAACGCGCCCAGGAACTGGGTCCAGAGGAACGCGTGCGCCCCCGGTTGCGCGAGCGACTGTCGATAAGTCCGGCCCATCGTCAGCCGCGACAATACCCGAAAACGACCTCAGAGGTCGTTTCGTGTACCCAAGACTTTCGAAACGACCTCTGAGGTCGTTTTCGTCGGCACGAGGCTTGTATCAACCAGGTCATGCCATATCCCCCACGACAGACTCCGGCCGGCGTGGTGTTTCACGTTATCAACAGGGCCATTCGAAAACAGCAACTGTTTGCTCAGCCAAGCGACTACAACGCCTTCGTCAACTGCGCGGTCGAGGCACATCGGAAGGTCCCGGTTGGGGTCCTAGCCTACTGTGTGATGCCCAATCACTTCCATTTCGTGCTTCAATCTCGCGAGGATGGGCAAATTTCGAGGTTTATGGCACGAATGACCGCAACGCACAGCAAGCGTTGGCATGTCCATCGGGGTAGTGTCGGCACCGGCGCGGTGTACCAGGGGCGCTTTCGGGCGTTCCCAGTACAGACGGACGATTACTTCTACCGCGTCTGCCGGTATGTTGAAGCCAACGCGGTCAGGGCAGGACTTGTAAGAGCCGCGGAAGAATGGCCATGGTGCAGCCTGGCCGACAGGGTCGCGATGATACCCAGAATTCCAATCGATCCCTGGCCGTTACCGAGGCCGAGTGATTGGAGTACCAGGGTAAATGGCGACCCCTCACGGAACGAAAAGGCGATTCGGGAGTCAATTTCTACCGGGAGACCCTTCGGAGAGCCGTCCTGGGTTGAGCGCGTGGCGAGGGAACTGAGCCTGGAGCACACCCTTCATCCTCATGGCCGCCCCCAAAACGACCTCTGAGGTCGTTTTCTTGGATGCTCGTCAGAAAACGACCTCAGAGGTCGTTTTGGGCGCCTCCGAGATCAGCGCCCCATGGTGGACAGGAACTCGGCGTTGTCGCGGGTCTTCGTGAGGCGCGACAGCATCAACTCCATCGCCTCGGGCGGCGACAGCGGCGTCAGCACTTTGCGGAGCACCCACACCCGGCTGAGGTCCTCCTTGGGCATCAGCAGTTCTTCCTTGCGGGTGCCGCTCTTCTGCATGTCAATCGCCGGGAACACCCGCCGGTCCGCCAGTTTGCGGTCCAGGTGAATCTCCATGTTGCCGGTGCCCTTGAACTCCTCGAAGATCACGTCGTCCATACGCGAACCGGTCTCGACCAGCGCGGTCGCCACAATGGTCAGCGACCCGCCGGCCTCAATGTTCCGCGCCGCGCCAAAGAACCGCTTCGGCCGCTGCAGGGCATTGCTGTCCACGCCACCGGTGAGCACCCGGCCCGACGTCGGCACGATCGTGTTGTAGGCCCGCGCCAGGCGGGTGATCGAGTCGAGCAGGATCACCACGTCCTTGCCGTATTCCACCAACCGCTTGGCTTTTTCGATGACCATCTCGGCCACCTGCACATGGCGCTGCGCCGCCTCATCAAACGTCGACGCCACCACCTCGCCGCGCACCGACCGCCGCATGTCGGTGACCTCTTCGGGCCGCTCATCAATCAGCAGCACGATCAGGTACACCTCGGGATGATTCGTGGTGATGCTGTTCGCGAGGTTCTGCAGCAGCATCGTCTTGCCGGTCCGCGGCTGCGCCACGATCAGGCCGCGTTGCCCCTTGCCCAGCGGCGTCATCAAGTCCATCACGCGCGCTGAGGTGTTGTCGCCGGTGGTCTCGAGCCGGATGCGCCGGTCGGGATACATCGGCGTCAGGTTCTCGAACGACACCCGCTTTCGGGTGTGGTCGGGCGGTTCGAAGTTGACCGCGTCCACCTTGACCAGCGAGAAATACTTTTCGCCCTCTTTCGGTGATCGCACCTGCCCCGAGACGGTATCGCCCGTCTGCAGGTCGAACCGGCGAATCTGCGCCGGCGACACGTACACGTCGTCGGGCCCTGGCAGGTAGTTGTAATCGGGTGCGCGCAGGAACCCGTACCCGTCGGGCAGCATTTCCAGCACACCTTCCGAGAAGAGCAGGCCGCTTTTTTCCGCGCGCGCGCGAAGGATCTGGAAGATCAGGTCCTGGGTCCGCAAGCCGGTGGCATGGGGCAGGTCCAGGTCCTGGGCAATCCTGGTCAACTCGGCGACGCTCATCTCTTTGAGCAGCGCGAGATCTGTTGCGGGCGTCGGTGCGTGTTGAGTCAACGGTAGAAGCCGGTGCCGAGCGGGTCCGGCTTAGTGCCGGGTGCGAAGTTCGTGCCCGGGAATATCCGACTCTGGCGGCAGCGTCGGCAGCGGCCCCTCGAGGGCCGTCCGAAGCACGTCATCCATCGTCTCGACCAGATGCACTTCCATCGTGTCGAGCACATTCTTCGGAATTTCCGAGAGGTCCTTCTCGTTGTCCTTCGGCAGCAGGATCGTGGTGACCCCGGCGCGATGGGCCGCGAGCAGCTTTTCCTTCAGTCCACCAATCGGCAGCACCTTGCCGCGCAGCGTGATTTCACCCGTCATCGCCACGTCGCGACGCACGGGCACGCGCGACAGCGCAGAGACAATCGCCGTGGCCAGCGTGATGCCCGCCGACGGGCCGTCCTTGGGAATGGCGCCCTCTGGAATGTGCACGTGGATATCCGTCCGCCGGTTGAAGTCGCGGGGAATCCCCAGCTCTTCCGTCTTCGACCGCACCCAGCTCATGGCCGCCTGCGCCGACTCCTGCATGACATCGCCGAGTTTTCCGGTGAGCGTGAGCTTGCCGCGCCCCGGCATCAACGTGGCTTCTGCCACCAGCAATTCGCCGCCGACTTCGGTCCACGCCAGACCGGTCGCGATGCCGATTTCGTTCTTCTCTTCGGCCATCGAGGGACGGAACCGCGGCACGCCGAGATACTCGGTGACCTTGGCGCTGTCGATCAGTTCGCTGAAGTCCGCACCCTGCACCACGACCTTCCGCGCCACTTTGCGGCAGATGGCGGCCACTTCGCGTTCGAGGTTCCGCACGCCGGCTTCGCGCGTGTAGCGCTGGATGATGGTCTGATACGCCTCATCCTTGAACACGATATTGGCGGACGTGAGACCGGCACCTTCCACCGCCTTGGGCCCGAGGAAGCGCTTGCCAATCTCGAGCTTCTCCATCTCGGTGTATCCGGCCAGCTGCAGCACTTCCATGCGGTCGCGCAGTGCCTGCGGAATCGAATGCAGCACGTTGGCCGTGCAGATGAACATGACGTTCGACAGGTCGTACTCCACGTCGAGGTAGTGGTCCAGGAACGTGCCGTTCTGTTCCGGGTCCAGCACTTCGAGCAGCGCCGCCGATGGGTCGCCCCGGAAGTCCATGGACATCTTGTCCACTTCGTCGAGCAGGAACACCGGGTTCATGGTGCCCGCCTTCTTCATCATCTGGATGATCTGGCCGGGGAACGCGCCGATGTATGTGCGCCGATGTCCTCGAATTTCCGCTTCGTCGCGCACGCCACCCAGCGAGAGGCGCACGAACTTGCGGTTCATCGCGCGGGCAATCGAACGCGCCAGCGATGTCTTGCCCACTCCAGGGGGGCCCGCCAGCGTCAGAATTGTGGCCTTCGGCTTCTTGACCAGCACCCGGACGGCCAGGAACTCGATGATGCGTTCCTTGATCTTCTCGAGCCCGAAATGGTCGTCGTGCAGGATCGCTTCGGCCTTCTTCAGGTCGCGACCCTCCTTGGACTTCTTGTGCCAGGGCATCGCGATCAGCCAGTCGAGGTAGTTCCTCGACACGGTTGCTTCGGCCGACATCGGCGGCATCGCGTCGAGCCGCTTGAGCTCGTCGATGGCCTTCTTTTCAACTTCCTTCGGCATCCGGGCCTGGGCGATCTTCTTCTTCAGGTCGTCGCCTTCGTTGCCCTTGTCATCCTTGCGTCCCAGTTCGCGCTGGATGGCCTTCATCTTCTCGTTGAGGTAGTACTCCTTCTGGGCCTTCTCCATCTGCTTCTTCACGCGAGACTGGATGCGGCGGTCTACCTGGAGCTTGTCTACTTCAGCTTCGAGCACGGTCACGATGCGCCCGAGGCGCTCGAGCGGCGCGACGATCTCGAGCAGGTTCTGCTTTTCCTCGATGCCCACCTGCAGGTGCGCGGCGATCGTGTCGGCCAGGCGCGACGGGTCGTCTACGCGCACGGCGGCAATCATCGCGTCGTACTGCAGCGTGTTCGACAGCTTCACGTACTGTTCGAACAGCGTCACCACGCGGCTCATCACGCCTTCGGCATCGGCGGGTGCCTCGGCCTTTTTCGGCAGCACCTTCACCGTGACGCGGAAAAATCCCTTGTCTTCCTTCCATTCGACCGCGCGCGCGCGTTCGACACCTTCCACCAGCACCTTGATGTTGCCGTCGGGCAGTTTCAACGACTGCACGATATTCGCCACACAGCCCATCGTGTAGATGTCGGCAGGCTGCGGATCGTCAATCGCCGCATCGTGCTGCGCGGCCAGGAAAATTCGCTTGTCGGTGGTCAGCGCATGTTCAAGCGCGCGCGTCGATGACGGCCGTCCAATGACAAACGGCATCATCATGTGCGGAAACACCACGACGTCGCGCAGTGGGACGATAGGGAGAGTTTCGTACTGATCCATGGTTAGTCGGACTATCCCGCCTTTTCCATCACGGTAATTGGTTCTTTCTTCGACTCTACCACCTCGCGTGTGATGACGCACTCCCGAATCTTCTTCTGACCCGGCAGGGTGTACATCAGGTCGAGCATGATGTCTTCAATGATCATCCGCAGACCGCGCGCGCCGATCTTGCGCTGCAGCGCCCGCTCCGCGATCGCTTCCAGGGCGTCGTCTGTGAAGCGCAGCTTCACATTCTCGTAATCGAACATCCGCTGATACTGACGGGTGATCGCATTCCGCGGCTCCGTGAGGATCTGGATGAGTGCGGGCTTGTCAAGTTCGTGCAACGTGCCCACCACCGGCAGGCGGCCGACGAATTCAGGAATGAGCCCGTACTTGATCAGGTCGCCGGGTTCCACTTGTTCGATCAAGGTGACCGAGGCCTCGACGTTCGACTTCACGTCGGCCTTGAAGCCCAGCGTCTTCTTGCCGATGCGCCGCGCAATCTGTTTGTCGAGTCCGACAAACGCCCCGCCGACGATGAAGAGGATGTTGCTGGTGTCGATCTGGAAAAATTCCTGGTGCGGATGTTTACGTCCGCCCTGCGGCGGCACGTTGGCCACCGTTCCCTCCAGAATTTTCAGCAGCGCCTGCTGCACGCCTTCGCCGGAGACATCGCGCGTGATCGACGGGTTTTCATCCTTGCGGCAGATCTTGTCCACCTCATCCACATAGATGATGCCCTGTTGCGCCTTCTCGATATCGCCACCGGCTGCCTGCAGCAACTTGAGGATGATGTTCTCGACGTCTTCGCCGACGTATCCCGCTTCGGTCAGCGTGGTGGCGTCAACAATCGTGAACGGCACCGACAGAAGACGCGCCAGCGTCTGGGCGAGCAACGTCTTGCCCGTGCCGGTGGGCCCAATGAGCAGGATATTGGACTTGGTCAGTTCGACGTCGTTGCGGCCCTTGGACTGCTTGGCGATCTCAAGGCGCTTGTAATGGTTGTAGACGGCGACGGCCAGCTTCTTCTTCGTCTGGTCCTGGCCGATGACGTACTCGTCGAGGAACTTCTTGATCTCGATGGGCGTCGGCAACCCCGTGCGCGTGGTGGTCTTGTCGAACTTGTTGTCGTCCGCAATGATGTCGTTGCACACCTCGACGCATTCGTCGCAAATGAAGACCGTCGGGCCCGCAATGAGCTTGCGGACGTCGTTCTGGTCCTTGTTGCAGAACGAGCAGCGGAGGACGTCGGTGTCACCGGCTTTTTTGGTCATGAATCCTTCCGAAGTGTCGGTCCGCCAGCGCTACGCACGACGATTGAGGACATCATCGATAATACCGTAGTCTTTTGCTTCACCCGCACCCAGGATGTAGTCGCGGTCTGTGTCCTGGGCGATTTTCGACACGGGTTGCCCCGAGTGGTGGGCCAGAATCTCATTCAATTGCGCACGCATGCGCAGAATTTCCCTGGCGTGGATGTCGATGTCGCTCGCCTGGCCCCGCAGCCCCGACATTGATGGCTGGTGGATCAGGATGCGCGCGTTCGGCAGCGAAAACCGCTTCCCTTTGGCGCCGGCCGCCAGCAGGACCGCTGCCATCGATGCCGCCTGCCCGATGCAATACGTCTGCACCTGCGGCTTGATGAACTGCATCGTGTCGTAGATCGCCAGACCGGCCGTGATCGACCCGCCGGGACTGTTGATGTAGAGCAGGATGTCGCGCTCGGGATCCTCGGCCTCAAGGAACAACATCTGCGCGATCACCAGGTTCGCAATCGCGTCGTCAATCTCCGTGCCGATGAAGATGATCCCGTCTTTCAGCAGCCGGGAGAAAATGTCGTACGCCCGTTCCCCACGGTTCGTCTGCTCGACGACCATCGGCACGAGTTGCGATTTCGGAGTCACCATCTAAGAGACCTGCGCTTTCTCAAGCAGCCACGCTACCGTTTTTTCGCGGCGGATCCCCGATTCAATCGGGCCAACGCCGCCTTCCTTTTCCAGCCGAGCCCGGACGGCCGCTGCCGTGCGCCCCGTGCGTTCCGCGAACTTCTCCACCTCGGCGGCCACATCCTCTTCGGCGGCCGCAAGGCCTTCGCGCCGCGCAATTTCGTCGAGCACCAGCGTGCTCTTGACCGTTTCTTCCGACGGCCCCTTCTGCCGCTCCCGGAACTCCTGCCAGTCGATGCCCGCCTTCATCGGGTCCATCCCCTGATCCATCAGGCGGCGCACAAATTCTTCCAGCCGCCGATCGATCTCCCGATCCACCAGCACCGCCGGCACCGGTGTGCGCATCCGCGCCGCCAGATCCTGCAGCAGATCGTGCCGCACCTTGTGTTCCGCCTCGTGTTCCGCTTCGTGCTGCAGGTCGTGCCGAATCCGGTCGCGCAGCGCCTCGATCGTCTCGACTTCGCTCACTTCCTTCGCGAATTCGTCGGTCAGCTCGGCCAGTTCCTTGCGGCGCAGTCCCTTGACCGACACCTCGTAATCCACCGTGACGCCCGCAAGCTCGGGCACTTCATACTCAGTGGGATACGTCACCGAGAACGTCCGCGTGTCACCTGCGGCAACGCCGCTCAGGTTTTCATCAAACCCCGGAGGATTGCCTTTCGCGCCCAACTCGATCGACACGTTCTGCATCGGCTCCGGCTTCGCATCGTCCTTCTTGACCGTGCGGGTGACGTCCATCAGGACCGCGTCGCCCACACTTGCAGTGCGGTCTTCCACCGGATGCCACTTGGCCGCCCGCTGGCGCAATTGCTCCAGCACCTGGTCGACGGCGCCCACTTCAAGGATGGCCGGCGGTTTCGTCAGCGCGATGCCCGTGTATTCGCCCGGCTCGATGGGCGGCACCGTTTCAAACTCCGCGAGAAATGTGAGCGGCTGGCCCTCATCAAGCACAACATCCTTGATGTCCGGGGTCGCCACGGGCCGCAGGCCCCGCTCGCGCAACGCCTCGTCCACCAGGCGCGGGATCATCGCGTTGGCGACGTCATACAGGATCTGGTCCTTGTAGCGTTGCTTCACGACGGTCATGGGCACCTTGCCCTGGCGGAAGCCGGGCACGCGGGCGCTGCGGCTGTAGCCCTGCGCCACTTTCTGGATTTCGGCGGCCACGGCCTCGGGCGGCACTTCAAACAGCAGATGTTTCTGGGTCTCGGTGACCTCGGTCAGTTCGATCTTCATCACTTTAATTGTATAGGTGTGCGCGGGCGTTGCGGGGTGAGATGGTGCGAAAGGGGGGAGTCGAACCCCCAAGGCCTTCCGGCCACCGGATTCTAAGTCCGGCGCGTCTGCCAGTTCCGCCACTCTCGCGTCACGCCAAGATTACCAGATCGATGGAACCATTGGTCCTAATGTGGCGTAACATAACGCGTAGTTATGTCCAAGACCCTGCCCCCCATCACGCACCTCCAGTTCCTCGTCCTCGAGGCCCTGGCCGAGACTGAACAGGCAGGCCGCGACCTGCGCGACCTGCTGGCCGGATATGGCGTCCGCAACTCCGCGCCGGCCTTTTACCAGATGATGGCGCGTCTTGAAGCGTCAGCGTTGGTGGAAGGGTGGTACGACCAGAAGTTGGTGGCGGGCCAGAACGTGAAGGAGCGCCGGTATCGGCTGACCAAGGCCGGTGAGCGTTCGGTGGAGGCCACGCGCAACTTCTATGTCGCACGCCTCGCCTCAGCGCGCCT
>CXWK01017269.1_pt1 | contig 10222 bp, 9 predicted proteins | sample 590851 | NCBI WGS metagenome assembly CXWK01 (sample SAMEA3498364, study PRJEB10139) | wastewater metagenome | biome: wastewater treatment plant; material: activated sludge | place: Denmark | collected 2014-08-01
GCGAACTGTCCGGCGGCCAGCGGCAGCGGCTGGCCATTGCGCGCGCGATCTGCAAGGACGCGCCGGTGCTGATCCTGGACGAAGCCACCTCGGCGCTGGACTCGGAGTCCGAGCGCGCCGTGCAGGCCGCGCTGGAAACGCTGATGCAGGGCCGCACGACGCTGGTCATCGCGCACCGGCTGTCCACCATCGAACATGCCGACCGCGTGGTGGCGCTGGAAGCCGGCCGCGTGGCCGAACAGGGCACACACGCCGAACTGCTGGCCGCCGGCGGCCTGTATGCGCGGCTGCACGCGATGCAATTCCGCACCTGAAGGAGAACCCAGCCATGACCCTGCCGCAGATTTCGCGCTACCCCGTGCCCGAACTGAAGGACCTGCCCGAGGACCTGCGCACGCGCATCCTGGAGGTGCAGCAGAAGGCCGGCTTCGTGCCGAATGTCTTCCTGGCGCTGGCGCACCGACCGGCCGAGTGGCGCGCCTTCATGGCCTACCACGACGCGCTGCTGCTCAAGGACACCGGCTCGTTGAGCAAGGGCGAGCGCGAGATGATCATCGTCGTGACCTCGGCCGCCAACCAGTGCCTGTACTGCGTGGTGGCGCACGGCGCCATCCTGCGCGTCTACGAGAAGAAGCCGCTCATCGCCGACCAGCTGGCGGTGAACTACCGCAAGGCCGACATCACGCCGCGCCAGCGCGCCATGCTCGACTTCGCGTTCAAGATCACCACCGCTTCGCACCTCGTCGAAGACGGCGACTTCGCCACGCTGCGCGGCCATGGCTTCAGCGACGACGACATCTGGGACATCGGCGCCATCAGCGCCTTCTTCGGCCTGAGCAACCGCCTGGCCAATCTGAGCGGCATGCGGCCGAACGACGAGTTCTACCTGATGGGACGGGTACCGAAGTCCCGGTCCTGAGCACCACCGCCCACCACGACAACGAGGAAACCGAGAACCATGAAGGCATTTCCCATCGCCCCCCCGCTGGCCCTGGCGGCGACGTTGTGGCTGGCCGGCTGCGCCATGCCGATCGCGCCCGAATCGCGCACCGCGACCATCGTGCGCACCGCCCACGGCGTGCCGCACATCAGCGCACCCGACATCGAGACGCTGGCCTACGGCGTGGCCTATGCGCACGCGCAGGACAACGTCTGCCAGACGGCGCAGCAACTCGTCACCGTGCGCGGCCAGCGCTCGCGCTGGTTCGGGCCCACGGCCAGCGCGCTGCTGGGCCGGCGCGTGCTGCCCAACGAGCAGATCGACTTCTTCATCGCGGCGCACATGGACGACGCCGCGCTGGCCAGGGCCTGGGCGGCCACCGACGCCAGCACGCAAGCCCAGATGCGCGGCTACGTGGCCGGCTACAACCGCTTCCTGGCCGACCAGGCCGGCCAGCTGCCGGCGGCCTGCAACGGCCAGCCCTGGGTGCAGCCGATGACGGCGGCGGACTTTGCCCGCCTGCAGGAGACGACCATGTCGCAGGCCGGCATCGTCGCGCTGGCCGACGCCATGCTGGCGGCCAAGCCGCCCGCCGCCACCGCGGCGGCCACGACCACCGAGTTGCCGCTGAACCTGGCCGACGCCGCCGAGGCCATGCGAGAGGCCGGCCTGCTCGATTCGCCACTCGGCTCCAACGCCTGGGCGTTCGGACGCCAGACCACGGCCAACGGCAGCGGGCTGCTGCTGGGCAACCCGCACTTCCCCTGGATGGGCGTGAACCGCTTCTGGCAGATGCACCTCACGGTGCCGGGGCAGATCGACGTCATGGGCGCCAGCACCGGCCATGGCGCGATGGTCAGCGTCGGCTTCAACAAGGACGTGGCCTGGTCGCACACGGTGTCCACCGGCAAGCGCTTCACGCTGCACGAACTGGCCCTGGTGCCCGGGAACGCCACCAGCTACCTGCTCGACGGCCAGCCGGTGAAGATGACCGCGCGTGAACTGACCATCGACGTGCGCGGTGCCGACGGCGCCCAGACGCGCAAGTCGACGACGGTCTGGACCACGCGCTGGGGCCCCGTGGTCGTGGTTCCGCGCGCCGGCCTGAACTGGACCGCGAAGACCGCCTATGCGCTGCAGGACGCCAACGCCGGCAATGTCCGCTTCATTGCCAGCTGGGAGGCCATCAACCGCTCCCGCAGCGTGCAGGAGATCCACCAGGCGCACGCCAACCTGGGCATCCCGTGGGTCAACACCGTGGCTGTCGACCGCCAGGGCAACGCCATGTATGCCGACGTCAGCGTGGTGCCCGACGTCGACGCCGCGCAGCTCGAACGCTGCGCACCCAGCAAGCCGGCCGCCGCGCTGCGCGTCGCGGCCGGACTGGTGGTGCTCGACGGCTCGAAGAGCGACTGCGGCTGGCGCCGCGACCCGGCTTCGCCGGTGCCGGGGCTGACGCCGATCCAGCGCATGCCGGTGGCCATCCGCGGCGACTGGGTGCACAACAGCAACGACAGCTTCGTCTACACCCACCCGGAACAGCGCCTCGAAGGCATCTCGCCGCTGGTGGGCGAGGCCCGCGTCGAACGCCCGCGCACACGCGCCGGGCTGAGCGAGATCCCCGAATTGCTGTCGCGCGGCAAGGTCACGGCGACGGCGGTGCAGCAGCAGCTGTTCCAGAACCGCAATTTCATGGCCGGCGCGGTGCTGCCCGACCTGCTGGCCGCCTGCACGACGGCGCCGCCGGCGGCCGAGGCGCTGCGCGACGCCGTGCGCGACGGCTGCACCGCCCTGGGCGGCTGGAACCGCCGCAACGAACTCGGCGCGCGCGGCGCGCACCTGTTCCGCGAATTCTGGCGCAGCGCGCGGGCCATTCCCGGCGTGTACCGGGTACCCTTCGACGGCAAGCAGCCGATGGCCACCCCGGCCGGCTTGAAGATGGACGACGCCACGGTGGCCAGCAAGGTGTGGGAGACGCTGGCCGGCGCCGTGGCTGCAGTGCGCAAGGCGGGCTTCGCGCTCGACGCACCGCTGGGCAGCGTGCAGCGGCCGCTGTTCACCGATGAGCCGATCGCACTGCACGGCGGCGACGAATTCGAGGGCGTACTGAACAACCTGGGCAACCAGTTCGCACCCGGCATCACGGCGCAGGGCCTGCGCATCGACTACGGCAGCAGCTATATCCAGACCGTCACCTTCGACGATCGCGGGCCGGTGGCGCAAGCCATCCTGACTTACGGGCAGAGCACCAACCCGGCCTCGCCGCACGCCACCGACCAGTTGCGCCTGTTCTCGGCCAAGACCTGGCCCACCCTGCCCTTCCACCCGGAAGACGTGGCGCGCGAGCGTGTCGGCGGGGTGCTGCGGCTCACCCGTCCCTGAACGGACACGCGACGCCGCCAGCGACGAGGGCCCCCGCGGGGGCCCTTTTTTCCTCGTGCAGCCGATCGACCGCGCGGGCGGTTATCGCAGGCTCACGGCGCCGCCNNGGCTGGACATCAGCGCCATCAGGCCGCTGGGCCGGCTGCTGATGCCCATGTTGGCCACCGTCTTGGGCAACTCGCCCGGGTCGAGCCCGCCCAGGCGCGCCAGCGCGTTGATCATCGGCTGCTTGCGCCCCATCAGCGCTGCGGCGCCGGCGTCGGCGCGGTATTCGCGCTGGCGCGAGAACCAGGCCACGATGATGGCGGCCAGGATGCCGAGCACGATATCGAGCACGATCGTCGTCACGATGTAGCCGATGCCCACGCCGTCGCGTTCGTTCTTCAGGATCACGCGGTCGACGAAATAGCCGATCACGCGCGACAGGAAGACCACGAAGGTGTTCATCACGCCCTGGATCAGCGTCAGCGTGACCATGTCGCCATTGGCCACGTGCGACACTTCATGGCCGATGACGGCCTCGACCTCGTCGCGGCTCATGCTTTGCAGCAGCCCGGTGGACACCGCCACCAGTGCCGAATTCTTGAACGCGCCGGTGGCGAAGGCATTGGGCGCGCCGTCGTAGATGGCGACCTCGGGCATGCCGATGCCGGCCTTCTGCGCGAAGCCCTGCACGGTGCCGACGAGCCAGCGGTGCGTGGGGTCGGTGGAGTCGTTGATGACCTGCGCCTTGGTGCTCCACTTGGCCATCGGCTTGCTGATCAGCAGCGAGATGATGGCGCCGCCGAATCCGATGAGCGCGGCAAAGCCGAGCAGCAAACCGAGGTCCAGCCCCTCGGCCGTGAGGAAGCGGTTGACCCCCAGCACACTGGCGGCAATGCCCAGCACCAGGATGACGGCCAGGTTGGTCGCAAGGAACAGCAGCACACGTTTCATGGTCAGGCGGCGCCGGTCGGGGCGCACGGTCGGTTGAGATCGGGCTAGATGTTAGGGCCGCCGGCGGGCTTTCAAGTGGCGGCGCGGCGGCCGAACCCGCGCCGCGCAGGGCCTTGGGCCGGCGCCGCCTCGGGCGCCTGCAGCCGCACGTGATTCGGGTTGCCCGCCGGCAACAGTTCGAAGCGGTCGGGGAACTGGCCGAAGAGCCGGGTCGACGAACCGCCGCGGCTCAGCAGCCCGGCGTCGCGCAGCCGCACCGACGCCACGCGCAGTTCCAGCGTGCCGCCGCGCGCGAGTTCGGGCAGCAGCGCCAGCATCTGCTGCACCTTCTCGGGAACAGGCGGCGCTGGCGGCGGTGCCGCTGCGGCGGCTGCGGGCGCCGCCGCCTTGCGCCGCGTGCCCGTCTTGCGCACCGGCGTCTTGGCGGGCGTCGCTGCCGCCGTGGCGTGCCCGGTCTCGGCCGCGGAAGGATCCGCCGGACTCGCCTCCGCCTGGGTCGCCGCCCTGGCCGCCATCTTCGTCGCCGTCTTCGCCGTGCCGCGGGCGGCGGTCTTGCGCGCCGGCCTGGCCGCGGCCGCCGCACCGGCCCGGCGATGGGCCATGACCGTGAACTCGTCGTAGACCTGCAGCGTCTCCTCGCCGGTCTTGCCTTCCTGGCCGATGCCCACGACGCGGCAGCCCTTCTCGCGCAGCCGTGCCACCAGCGGTGCGAAGTCGGAGTCCGACGAAGCGATGGCCACCACGTCGGGCCGCTCGGCCAGCACCAGGTCAACCGCGTCCACGGCCAAGGCGATGTCGGTGGAATTCTTGCCCGTGCTCAGGTTGACCATGGGCTTGATCGAAAGCCGCCGGAAGACCGCCTGGTGCTTGAGCGCACTCTCGGCCGTGCAATAGGCGCGGCGCACGTGCAGCGCACCATGTGCCTCCAGCAGGTGCGCCACCGCCTGCTCGACGACGTCGACCGACACGTTGTCGGCATCGATGAGCAGCATCACGCGGTCGGGGGTCATGCGAGCTTCCAGTTCAGGGTTTCGCCGCCACGCAGCGGCTTGATGAGCGTGTCGCCGAAGGGCAGCGTCTCTGGCAGCGTCCAGGCCCGGCGCTGCAGCGTCACGCTGCCGGTGTTGCGCGGCAGGCCGTAGAAGTCGGCGCCGAAGAAACTGGCAAAGGCCTCCAACCGGTGCAGCGCGCCGGCGGCCTCGAAGGCCTCGGCATACATCTCCAGTGCGGCCGGCGCGGTGTAGCAGCCAGCGCCGCACACCGACTGCTCCTTCATCAAGGCAGCGTGCGGCGCGCTGTCGGTGCCGAGAAAGAATTTCGGGCTGCCGCCGGTGGCCGCGCGCACCAGCGCCTGGCGGTGGTGTTCCTTCTTCAGCACCGGCAGGCAGTAGTAATGCGGGCGCAGGCCGCCGGTGAAGAGGGCATTGCGGTTGTAGCGCAGGTGGTGCGCGGTGATCGTGGCGGCGGTGAATGCGCTGCTGCCGGCCACGTAGTCGGCCGCGTCCTGCGTCGTGATGTGCTCGAACACGACCTTCAGCGCCGGGAAGTCACGGCGCAGCGGCTGCATCACGCGGTCGATGAAGACCGCCTCGCGGTCGAAGATGTCGACCTCGGGGTCGGTGACCTCGCCGTGCACCAGCAGCAGCAGGCCTTCGCGCTGCATGGCGTCCAGCGTCGCATGGCAGCGGCGCAGGTCGGTGACGCCGGCGTCGCTGTTCGTCGTGGCACCGGCCGGGTAGAGCTTGAGCGCCACCACGCCGGCCGCCTTCGCGCGACGGATCTCCTCGGGCGGCGTGTTGTCGGTGAGGTACAGCGTCATCAGCGGCTCGAAGTCCGCACGCACCGGCCGCGCGGCCAGGATGCGTTCGCGGTAGGCCAGCGCCAGCGCCGTGGTGGTCACCGCCGGCCGCAGGTTGGGCATCACGATGGCGCGGCCGAACTGGCGCGCGGTATGGGGCAGCACGGCCGCCAGCGCGGCGCCGTCGCGCAGGTGCAGGTGCCAGTCGTCGGGGCGGGTGAGTGTCAGCGTCTCGGGCATGGCGGCGATTGTCCCATCGCCGCACCGCGCCCTGGCGCCGTCGCGGACGCGGATGCCGCTTGCGTTCAATGCGCGAGGATCTTGGACAGGAACTCCCGCGCCCGCGGCGAGCGCGCCTCGGGGTGGCCGAAGAACTCGGACTTCGGGCAGTCCTCGACGATGCGGCCCTGGTCCATGAAGACGACGCGGTGGCTGACCTTCTTCGCAAAGCCCATCTCGTGCGTGACGACCATCATCGTCATGCCTTCCTGGGCGAGCTGCACCATGACGTCGAGCACCTCGCCCACCATCTCGGGGTCGAGCGCCGAGGTGGGCTCGTCGAACAGCATCACGATGGGATCCATGCTCAGCGCGCGCGCAATGGCCACGCGCTGCTGCTGGCCACCCGAGAGCTGGCCCGGGAACTTGTCCTTGTGCACCATGAGGCCGACGCGGTCGAGCATCTTCAACCCGCGCGCCAGCGCCTCGTCCTTGCTGCGGCCGAGCACGCGCACCTGCGCCAGCGTCAGGTTCTCGGTCACGCTCAGGTGCGGGAACAGCTCGAAATGCTGGAACACCATGCCGACGCGCGCGCGCAGCCTGGGCAGGTTGGTCTTCGGGTCACGCAGGCTGATGCCGTCGACCGTGATGTCGCCCTGCTGGAACGGTTCCAGCGCATTCACGGTCTTGATCAGCGTGCTCTTGCCGCTGCCCGAGGGGCCGCACACCACCACCACCTCGCCCTTGGAAATAGCCGTGGAGCAGTCGGCGAGCACCTGGAAGCTGCCGTACCACTTGCTGACGCCCTGGATCTGGATCACGGCACTGGCCCGAGTCGAAACCGTCTCGTCACGGCTTGGGGAAGGATTCCACCGGCAGCGCATTCGGCCGCGCCCAGGCCGCCCGCGTGGCCGCGCTGGCCGGCAGGCCCAGCGGTTTGTTCAAGGGCGGAATCGGCTGCAGGAACCATTTGTCGTACAGGCGGGCCACTTCACCGGACCGCATCATCGCGCGCAGGCTGTCGTCCACCGCCTGCTTGAACGCCGGGTCGTCCTTGCGCAGCATGATCGCGATCGGCTCCACCGAAAGCACTTCGTCGACGATGCGGTAGTCGGCCGGGTTGGCCGAACGGTCAATGACGCCGGCCAGGATCTGGCTGTCCATCACGAAGGCGTCGGCACGGCCGGTCTGCACGAGCAGGAAGCTGTCGTCGTGGTCCTTGCCGAAGACGGCCTGGAAAGTCACGCCCGCGGCCTGCGCCTTGCGGCGCATCACCTGCACGGCGGTGGTGCCGGTGGTGGTGGAAACACGCTTGCCGTCGATCTGCGCCAGCGAGCCGATGCCCGAGTCGGCCTTCACCGCGAAACGCGTCTCCTCCACGAAGGTGGTGGGTGCAAAGGCCACGTCGAGCTGTCGCTGCGTGGTATTGGTGGTGGAGCCGCATTCGATGTCGATGCTGCCGTTGAGCAGCAGCGGGATGCGGTTCTGCGAACTCACCGGGCGGTAGGCGATGTCCAGCCGCGGCAGGCCCAGCTTCTGCCGCACGTCGCCCAGTACGCGCTGGCACAGCTCGACGTGGAAACCGGCGAAGGCGTTCTCGCCGACGCGGTAGGACAACGCGCCCGAGGCTTCGCGCACCCCCATCGTCGCCACGCCCGTTTCCCTCATCCGGGCCAGCGTGTCGATGGGCGCGGCGACGGCACCCAGGGTCATGGACAGGGCGGCGGCGAGCAGGGGCAGGCGCATCGGATTCTCCAGGCCGCAAGCGGCCGCATGGCGAGGCATTCTAGAAGCGCCGCCGACGCCGCGGGGGCGGCGGCCGCTCAGGCCGGGTTCGCCAAGCGCAGGAACTCCCACAGCTTCAGCGCCACCGCCTTGGGGTGGCGGGCATGACCGGGCCGTTCGCGGTAGATGCGCACCTCCATCGTCAGCGACAGCTCGCCGCCCGCCGCGGCGGCGACGAGCCGACGCGACGCCAGTTCCTTGCGCACCGAACTGCGCGGCAGGAAGGCCAGGCCGTGGCCTTCCAGCGCCATGGCCTTCAGACCCTCGGCCATGTCGGTCTCGTAGATGGGGTCCAGCGGCAGCGGCTCGCCCGCCTGCTTCACGATCAATTCCACCAGCTGCGCCATGTAGGCCCCGGAGGCATAACTCAGGAACGGCACGCGCCCGCCCGGCCGCCCGGGCAGGCTGAACAGGGGCTGGCCGTCCGGCCCGGCCTTGGCGTAGGGGGCCAGCGTCTCGGTGGTGAGATTGAGCGTCTCGTAGCGCTCGGCGCTGATCTGCAGCGGCTGGCTCGCGTGGTGATAGGCGATGAGCAGGTCGCAGCCGCCTTCGGTGAGGCGCAGCGCCGCGTCGTGCACGTTCAGCGCCGTGAGCCGGGTCTTCACGGCACCGAAGGTCGGGCGCAGGCCCATCAGCCAGTGCGGGAAGAAACTGAAGGCCAGCGTGTGCGGCACCGCGAACTCGATCGTGTCCTGGCCCGCGAACTGGTGGCTGCGCATCATGTTGCGCGCTGTCTGCAACTGGCCCAGGATCTCCAGCGCCTGCTCGCGCAGGGTTTCGCCGGCCTTGGTCAGCCGCGTCGGGTAGGACGAGCGGTCGACGAGGTCGATGCCGGCCCAGGCCTCCAGCGCCTGGATGCGGCGCGAAAACGCCGGCTGCGTGACGTGCCGCAAATGCGCCGAACGCGAAAAGCTGCGCGTCTCGGCCAGGCTCACGAAGTCCTCCAGCCACTTGGTCTCCATTGGGAAAGTGTATCGGCGTGACCTGCAGTGCACGACACCCCTGCACGGCCACGGGCCTGGCGCGTTAGCATCGCGCGCAGCAACGCTTGGAGGCATTCCCCATGACCCGATTCAAGCTCCGACTCGCCGGCCTGGCCTTGCTGGCCGGCGCCACGGCCCTGCCCGCCCTGGCCGCAGGTTCGGCCTCGTCGGCCTCTTCCGCGGGTTCATCGGCTTCTTTCGGCAGCCTGTCGACCTCGATCGAGACTTCGAGCGACGCCTCTTCCAAGGGCGGCGACGTGGCCCAGGGCGACTACCGCATCGTCGAGCTGGCCGCCTCCCCGGCGCGCCCAGGCACCGTGCGCGTGACGCTGCAGGTCCTGGCCGCGCAGGGTGCCGATGGCCGTCTGTTCCTTTATGTGCCGCAGGCCACCGCCACCGGCGCCCGGTTGGCGGTGGGCGAAAGGGTGAATGCGCGCGAACGACCCTATGGCCTGGAGTTTGCCTACGGCGAACCGCTGCAGGCCTTCTTCCTGGTGGTGCACGACGAAGGCGCGCGGGAGCTGCGCACGCGGCCGGTGACGCTCTGAACGCGGGGCCTCGACACGCCGGGCGGGCGGCGTTCGCCGGCGCCCTGGCCTGTGCATTGGGCGCCCTGGCCACCGGCGACGCCCACGCCGGCCTGGTGGCCTACTGCAGCGAACCGGCGCCGCTGAGCGCGGCGCAGAACGACCGCCTCATCCGCTTCGGCGCCATCGTCAAGGCCGAACTCGAGCGCAGCGGCGCCAGCGGGGCGCTCATCGCCCGCTCCGGGTTGGACCTGAACCGGTTCGGCCAGCGCTATTCGCATGCCGGCGTCAGCCTGAAGACCGGCCCGGAGTCGCCCTGGGCCGTGCGCCAGCTCTATCTCGACTGCGACGAGCGCCGCCCGCGCCTGTTCGACCAGGGCATGGCGGCCTTCGTGCTGGGCGGCGACGAACCCACGCTGGGTTATGTGTCGGTGCTGCTGCTGCCACCGGCGCCGGCCGCGGCGCTGGAGTCCACGGCGCTGGACAACCGCCACGCGCTGGCGCTGCTGGGCCGCGAATACAGCGCCAATGCCTACCCCTTCAGCCCGCGCTACCAGAACTGCAACCAGTGGGTGGCCGAACTGCTGGCCACGGCATGGAGACCCGCCGGCGCAGCCGGCGGCGAGATGGACGGTGCGGCCGACCAACGCGA
>CXWK01061309.1_pt1 | contig 10221 bp, 15 predicted proteins | sample 590851 | NCBI WGS metagenome assembly CXWK01 (sample SAMEA3498364, study PRJEB10139) | wastewater metagenome | biome: wastewater treatment plant; material: activated sludge | place: Denmark | collected 2014-08-01
TGTACTTGATCGCGTATTCCTGCATTTCGAAGTCTTCGTCGAACCATGGGTTTTGCGCCCGCCATGCTTCCTGCCGTTCGGCAATGCTGGCGTTCGGGTCGACGGTTTCCGGCTCCTCGAGCTTCGGCGCGGCATTTTCCAAGCCGTCCCTGACCTTTTCCAGCCGGTCGTACTCGCTTACGTCGCCGGCCTCGGTCGCCGCGCGCTGCTCACGCTTCACACGGGCGATTTCCGCCTCATGGTTGCGCTTGGCCGCCTCGAATGCCGCGTTGTTGGCGCGCTCGATGCGCTCAAGACGCTTGGCGAAGTCCGCCTTCGTCTCGGATAGCTCCTGCTTGAGCTTGCTGTTCTGTGCGCGAATGAACGGCGTCAGCTCCTCGCCGCGCTTGACAAAGGTTTCCGCGTCCAGAAATTGCGCGGGCCGCCTGTCGCCCTTGAACTCGGCCTCGGGAACCCAACCGCTTGCGCGGGCCTCTGCCTCATAGTCCCGTGCCGGAGGCGCATCGGCCTCGGGCGCGTCGTCGCCGGCCTCTATGGCCGCGTCTTCCTCGATCATGCTGCTTCCTCTAGTTGTAGATGTCGTTGTCGATGGGCGTATGCAGATATCCGTCCGCATAGGATGTGTTGTCCCGGTATCCGCCGCCAGCGCACCCCGTGAGGAGACCGACAGCAAGGACGATGATGCCCACATAGAAACCCATGACTATTCCTCGATTGTTGCGGTCAAATCCTTGTCGTTGACGATCAGGTACTCCTTGCCGTCCTTGCCCTTGACGCGAACGCCGGCATATTTGGCATAGAGCACCACATCGCCGGGCCCTGGCTTTCTCGCCCCAGCCGCGTCCCATTCCTCTTTCGAGGCGTAGGAAAACGCCAATGGCGAAGCCGCCACGATCCGCCCCTTGATCTGGGCGAACTTCTCGCTTTCCTGCGTGGTTTCCGGGATGAAAATGCTGCCGATCTTCGCCTCGATGGGCTGCGGGTCGATAAGCACCTTGTATTCGGTCGGCACGATGCCGCTGCGATTAAGCATCAATGGTCTCGTCCTCTGTTATTTCCTCGAAATCCAAGCCGATCACCTGCCGCAAGGCGCGCAGATAGCCGGCGTCATGGGCCGCCAAAGGCTGGAGCGCCGCCCATTGGGACGGGTCCAATCCCGTTGACAGGGACAGGCGCTGCTTCAGGCCCGATTCCACCTGCGCCGCCGTCGATTGGAGGAACGCCAGCACCCATTGCGTTGCCGGGCTGTCCTTCCATTGCTGGAACTCGTCCTTGTCCATCCTCGCCGGTTCCCTGCATTGCCGCGACGACCGCCTGGTACGCCGCTATATTGGTGCCCTCTTCCGCCGCCTCGGCCTGCGCCACGTTTTTCAGCGCGCTGGTCTGCTTCACCAGAATATCCGCCTCCTGATCCTTGACCGCGTTCATCGCGACCTTGCGTTTCAGGATTTCTTCCTCCGGGTTAGGCTGCGGCGGCGGCGCCATCAGTTCATCGATGTCGTCAACGTCCGCCGCCTCCAGCACACGCCTGGTTGCGGCCATCTGGTCCATGGCCGGATTCTCGGTCGACAGTTCCTTGACCAGTTGCGCCTTGGCCAGCCGCTGCATCTTGGACACGCTGTTCGGGTCCGACACGGGCAGGATGTCCATGGCCTTTGAATCATAATCGGCTTGCGGGTCGACCGGCTCCGGGCTGTCGAAAAATGCGTTGTATTCCGCCGGGTCGAGATGCTTGGCATTCAGCTTCGCATGGAGCCGCAATTCGGATTTCAGGGCGCGGTGAACGCGCTTGTAAATCGAGGTGAAGACCTGAAGCCCCTGCTCGATAATCGCCAGCGTGGTGCCCACAGGGGCCGTAGCGGGGCTATCCCCGGTCAGCACGTCCTTGATGGCCGCAACTTCCTTGCCGCTTTCAATCAACGTGCCGAGCAACTGGAACAGCACAGGCGACGGGCCGTCATACTTGATCGGCAGGACCGCATCGGACAGTTTGCCGCCCTGAGTAATGACGCGCCATTCACCGGGCTTCAGGCGGATCGTCTTTTCCTTGATGCCCAACTGCGACGAGACCAGCCCACCCTGGATGTTGGACAGATGCGCGCTGTCCATAATCATGTTCAGTGTCGAGTTGATCGACTCGCTGACATCCTTCAGCAGCCAGCCAAACCCCTGCCCGTAGAACCCGCCGTCCGGGCTTGGAAGGAATGTGTATTTGACGAAATACTCGTCGCGGCGGATGGCCGATATCTGTCCGTCATCGCCCGCCGTCACCGATTCCGCGCTGAAGTTCGGCGCGATGCGGCAAACCTTTTGCGACGAATGATGCACCGTCACGACATACGGTTCGGGATAGCCGTCCTCATCCAGATCGAGCAGCCGATGCTGCTCGAGGAAAAGCTGCGGCGCGTCCTTGTCGCCGGGGTCGGCCTCGCCTTCCTTTTTCGTGGCGTCGTCGCTCTGCGGCTCGCTTGCGGTGGCGTTTTCATAGTCGAACTCGATAAACCGCCCGCCCCGGATGCGCTCCGCAATCTCATACGGGTACAACCGCAATTCCTCGGTGATGCGCGGTACATCCTCCATCGAGCGGGCGAAATAGTTCACGACGAGCGAGCCCGCCGAGACCAGCCGGGAACGATTGCGCTTGATCGCCGGGTCGTACCAGACCTTGCGAAATGCACAGCCGACGATCGGCAGGATGGTCAGCAACTTGTCGGTGTCGTCTTCCCATTCGGCCTGTGCGGCCAATAGCTGGTAGGACAGATGTTCCGAAACACGTTCGGCCTGTGCTGCTTTCGTGCCGTTCGGATCGCGCCCGACCACCTTGCATTTGGCCACGCGGTCGCCCTGCACAATTGCGGGATAGGCACGGGCGTTGAATTGCAGCGCCGCCACGGTGAGCAGCGGATATTTGATGTTCGACGCCTTCTCGAAGGGATAGTCCTTCTGGGCCGAGACCATCATGGCCAGGTCCATTGCGTCGGATATCCGTTCCTCCCATAGTGTGCGGGAGCCCTTGTCGATCAGGTATTCCTCGACCACCTTGGTTGATATCTGGCCGAGCTTTTCCTCCGGCAGAACGGCGGCGATGTTCGGGATTTGCGTTGCGATGACTTCGAGCTTTTGCATAGGCGAAAGCTGCGGCTGTTGGGCCGGCGCTTCGCCCTCAATCGGCTCTTCGCCTTGCTGGTCGTCTGTGGTATAGTCAGCCATCAAACCACCAACCTTGCGAGACATCATATGAAATTAAACCGCCGTGGATTCTTCGGTCTGGCCGCAGGGGCCGCCGCTGTGCCTTTGGTGCCGACAGTTGAGGCTAGTGCAGAGCCAGCAGTGACACAAATGGCCGTTGTGGCGGACGACACGGGGATAGAATACCTCGACGCCAACGGTGCGCCGAAACTGTTGTGGCCGGGAATTAATGCTTGGTTCGGCACGTATTCGGGTGACTAATACCCCGTGACACCTGAGCGCGTGTTGCGGCTTTCCCGGTCGTCCTCGTCGTCGTCCGCATAGACAAATACCGGCTCGGCAAATGTCAGCGCGACCGCATCCCATTCGTCCGGTGAGCGAAGGCCGCGCTTGCGGATGTCGTCCTTGCTTTCGAGAACCAGCCGCGTGAGGCTGTCGTATTTGTAGCCGGGGGCCATCGCATCGGCCTGAAGCGCGTCACTGTCGGGGATATCGACCCCGCCAGGCTCTTCCAGCCATTCCTTGGACTTGCCCCACATCTCTGCTCGACGATTGGCATAGCCGCCCTTTGGCTTGCCCCGCTCGTCGGTAGGCTGCGGCTCCAGCGGCGACGATCCGAAGTTGATCGCCTTGACGACATCGCCGTAGCCCATTTCCACAAGCCGGTCATAAACCCCGGCGCCGACCCCGCCGACATCGACAAACATCCGCGTTGGCTTTTGCGTGTCGATAACCTGCTTGGCCCAACCCGCGCCCTGCATCGTGTCGAGCTTGGAGCGGCTTTCGATCTTGTGAACACGACGACCGCGCCGGAACGCCATCGAATGACGGTCGCTGCCCTTCCATGCCGGATCATAGCCGACGATCAGCGGGCCATGGCCCTCAACCGTGTTCTTCCGCGCATTGAGAACCAGCGCGGCGGGGATGTAGCTATCGTGGCCCGTCATCTGGAACGCCTCGGCTGCGGTGGCCGGATACTCCTGGCGGAACAGCATCGGGTCTTTCAGTTCGGCAATCTTGTTTCGTCGCCAGACCATCTGGCCATCATCGAGCCCATGTGCCGCCTGGTATTCGCGTTCCTCGTCATCGGCCACGAAATCGCCCGGAACATCGCGCCGGTACTCCTGTTGCCAGAACCACGGAATGAATATGGCCTCGTAGTCGCCTATTCCCTGCTCGGCCTGTTGCCAGCGCTCATGGAACTCGCCGCCCATTCCGTTCGCGGTCGACTCCAGTATGATTTCCGTACCCGGCAGATCCGGGATGGCCTGAACGACGCCGGCGAAGTGCGTTGCGGCGTTCGGCCAGAAAGCCACCTCGGAGCCGTGAAAGAGCTGGACCGTCTGCGAGCGCCCGGTTGCCTTCGCCCCCGCCGTGCCGACCGCGTAACCGCTTTCCAGCCGGTCGAAAAACAGTTCCTTGGCATTCGCCGCGCCGGTCGACGGCTTTACAAGCGCCGGGCAATGCTGATGGTATCGGTCCACCATGCCAAATAGATTGTTCGTCGCGTCCTGCTCATGCGTCAGGATAAAGCAGCGCAAGCCCTTGTGATGCGTGACACGATGATAGAACCGACCGCCGACATAGGTTGATATGCCTTGCTGCCGGCCCTTGAGGACGAGAGCGCGAACCTTGCCGGTTCTGACCCGCTGCGCCTCAAGCCTGGAATGCAGATAGCCTTGTGCCTCGTTCAGCCCGAGTTTGACGATTGAACCGTCCTTGGCCCGGATGCTTAGACATTTGCCGGCATAGTGCGCGAAGTCATCCTTGAGTTTTGATCGAACCGCCTTTTCGCGATCAGGCAAGCTGCTCAAGCGCATCCTCATGGGAGAGGTTCACGTTCGCATCGATGTCGAGTTGCTGCACCGCTTTGCCGTCCAGTCTATCGGCAATTTCCTTGATCGCCGGGACATCGCCAGTCATGGCTTTCTTGACCAAAGCCTCGGCCACTTGCCGCAGATTGTCGCCGCCCGCCTCATGTGCTTCCTTGAGCGCAAGGCGGAGCATGTTGGCGAATGTCTTTTCGCTTACCGGCCTGCCCATTTTACCAGCCTATCTTATTGATTGTTCAAACGTGAACTGGTTACAGACAGCCTTTGCGTTTCTGTCTGTAAGTGGGTCAGTTGTCGCCGTGGACGATCTGGTGCTTGGCGAGTTCCATCATGACAAGCGTTTCGCCAGCGTTCGCATTGCCGGAATAGTACACGCTGCCATCAGGGAGTTGGCCGAGGATGACCATGCGGTCGAAATTGAGGCCCTTCGCCTGTTCCAGCACATCGTCCGGGTCGAGACGGAAATTGGCGGGTGCTGATTGCGGCTCGAACTTGAGAACGTTGCTCATGCTCTGCTCCGCGAATGGCTTGCCCGCCGATGCACCATATGCGTGATAATGGCCGAAGCCTTGCGCTGTGATTGTTGATGATGGCGGGCAATAGGAAACCAAAGCGCCCGAGCTGTTGCTCGAGCTGGGTTTGGCCGGCGAGTATTCCCTTCGATGAAGGTCCGCACTGTCACCAAATCATCCGATGTTGAAATTAACCTATTATCGGTTTAGCGTCAAGCGGCGGTTGACAGTTGTTCGGCTTCAACCTCAATCGAGCGTTCGCTGCCGAAAAGCCTGATGACAACCTTCACATCACCATGCTTCGTCACCTCCTGTACGACCGCCGCGAACTCGGCAAACGGGCCGCTGTTGATCGTGACATCACGGCCCGGCCTGTATTTCATCTCCAGCGTTTCCTTGCGCGTCTTGGCTTCCTCCTTGCGGTGAATGCGCGCCGCCCTGGTATCGTCAAACTGCATGTCGGTTTCCATGATTTGCAATCGCTCGACATCTGCACCGGATACGCGAGCCGGGACATCATCGACGCCGACGAACGGATGGCGCTGGTTGATGTGCTTGCATTTCTTCCACACGTTTCCGAAATCACCGTTGGGAACGGCGACGAACAGATAGCTGGGAATGAGACAAAATTCGCGGGTGACGTATGTTCGGGTGCGCGGGTTCTGCACGTCCTTGCGATAGCGCGGCAAATAGGTTTCAAAGCCCGCCAGGCGCAGCTCGTGCTCGGCCTTGGCCTCACGCTGCGGCGAACAGCGGGCGACGTACCAGGACTTGCCAGCGCTTGCCAGTTTCATGCTGTATTATCCTTGAACCGTGCCCCGCGCTTTGCCGCCAGTTTTGCCGCCCGCGTTCGTGCCATTCAGTTGGCCCATCCGTCTTTTGCCGTCCAGATTACCGTTGAACCGGCAAGTTCCCTCGGGAATACGCCCGGCTCGGCATTGCAAACCGGAAACGGCTCACCAGCCCCGCCGCAGCCGCAATCGCGCGCGCTGCCATCCCAAGGCCTGTTGTTGTGGTTTTCGCAAACCCACCCCGTGCTGTCGCAGGTGGCGCATTTCGGCTGCTCGCCCATCATTCCGTCCCTGCCTTTGAAAGAGCGGCTTCGGCAGCGATGATTTCAGGTTCAAGCCCGCCGAACGGATCGTTCCTGCCAGTGTTAAGGCTCCGCATCACGTCGATTTCGCTTAGGAGATTTTCAAGTGCGTGGTATAGTTCCGGGGCTACCGCGAACAAGCGAGCGTTGGCATGGGCTTGTTTCCAAGCGGCATTTTTCGCGCCACGCTTCGCCCTTGCGGGTGGCATCCATGCCTCGCCGATGATGACGCCTCCCGGGCCGCAGACACGGTTCTTTTTCTTCGACTGGACAACCCAAGGGCCGTCCGTGAATTGTGCCTCACTCCGCACATCTTCGATATTAGCCTGCGTGTCATCGTCCATCAGTCAGTCTCCTTGCGGATGGCGGCGGCGCACTGCTCGCAAGCAAATCGCTCACAAAACGAACCGAGCGGTTGATTGGTGGCATACTGCGGCGAGAGAAACGCCTCGGCCTCAGCTTCGCAGATTTTCGCGCACCGCTCACGCTCGGCGAGGAGCGCTGCGGCAATTGCAAGGGCGCAGGTTTCTTCGGTTTCCGGCATTGCCCAATCGCTGGCCAAGTCCTTAGCGGTCGTCTTGATGTCATCGCGCTCGCTCATCTCTCCGCTCCCCTGTCCAATGCGCTGCGGATCGACCTGAAAGCATGATGCTCGCAATACGGGCCGTCCGCTGGCAGCCCGCAGAACAGGTGTATCCCGCCCGGTTCAACATCGTTGACCGGCCATTTGCACTGATGGCGGGCGAGCATCATCAACGTTCGCCCGGCGCCATGCTGTTCGTCGGGCAATACAGGGGCGCAGGGAAGCGTCCCGTGCCCGGTGGACCGTATCCGCCTCTTGGCCCGTTCAACGCGCTCTATGACCGCCGCACGGGGGCGCAGGCGCGTTCCCTCCAGCCTATCGGCATGACGATTGTACAGCCCGATGATGGCCCCCTTCGTTGCGCCGTTGAAATGCGCCGCAATCTGGATGGCCGACATCCCTTCGCGCCAAACCGATTTCACCGCCTCGATTTTGCCCGGCGTGTCCAGGCTCTTCCAGTGGATGCTCATCGCACACTCCCATCAACGCGGCCCGGCACTTGATGCTTTCGCAGCACATAAAGCACCGTCGTATGGTCGCGCCCGAAAAGCCTACCGATGCGCGGCGTCGAAAACGACGGACGCTGCTTGGCAACCTCGGCAATCGCCTCATGCCTGGCCCTGATGATTGGCTTCGACAGCTCCCGGCCCATGATGTCGGCGACAGTGCAGTTATGTTTTTCCGCGACCGCCGCGACGATGGCGAGGACGCCGACATTTTCCATTTGCCGCTTGAGCTTCGCAACGCGGGTCTTCTCGGGGAGACGTGCGGGTGTTGTGGCGCGTTCCGCCAGGATTTGCCCAATCGTGCGCGCTGGCTTAGGCGGCGGGGAATGCTCCCGGCGTTTGGCCCATACGCGGCGAACGAATGCCGGGTTCATCCCACAATATTTCCGGTTGTCGAACTCGCCTTTGTCTAGGACTGCCTGTTCCATGTGAAACCTCCCTATGCTTTGCCCATCCGTTGGCGGGCCAGTGATTTCGGATTGTCGGGTAATTGCGCCACGAGCGCCGGATCCAGTTTCAGCGAATCCTCGGACGCGGCCTTTTCGTAGCCTTTGCAGAAAGCGGCATAGACCTGTGCCGCGCGCCTGCGTTCATCCGGCGTTGGCGGCTGCCAGTCGGCGTCGAACTCGGCGCTCTCACGCTCCCGGCGCCGTATGCGCAGCGCCTCCCGCTCGTGGTATTCCATCGCCTTGTCACACTCCAAGCGAAGTTCGGGCGGGCTTGGGAAAAAGGAATGTTTCAGCGAGCCGCGCAGGATGAACTTCACCGCCTCGGCCAAGCCGTGTCTGGTCACGCCCTCGAGCGCGACGAAGAACGTGGCCTCATCCAACTCTGCCGAGGATGTCTGTCGTGATGGCAAACCGCCGAGCGATGCCAGTGCCTTCAGCTTGTCGCTCTCCGTTGCCGGCGTCCAAACGTCTGTCGTCTTTTCGAGTGCCTGGTTCATTGTCGATTGTTCCGTTGAGCCTTAGCCGTGCGAGTTCGCCCGCGTTGCGGGGCTGTGGAGGGGATGCTGTCGAATGCGGCTTGGGAAGGTCGCGCTGAAACCAGTTGCGCCACGTCGCGCGCCAGTCGAGTTTCTTGCCCTTCGGATCGGACAGCGACCAGTTGTGCATCCGGGCAGCGGAAGCGAGGGCTTGGGAGCGCGTCATGCCCGCTGCGATTGCTTCGGCAAGCCATTCGTCAGGAGCCTGCCAATCGGTGGGGAGGCGTGTCGCTTGCGACCGCACCTCCTTTCTTTCTTTCTTTCTAGATATCTCTTCCTTAGAAGAACTATCTTCTACGCGCGTGTGAGAGTGTGACCCCGCGTGACATCCCGTGATGTCACGTGACAGCCGCTTTCTAGCCTGCCTATCGCGGTCGCTCGCGCGGCGCTGTTCCAGTGCGTCGGTCTGTTGCGCCTCGAATGCCAGAACCGTTTCCATGATGACCTCATGGGGCACCTTGGCGGCGAGCATAGGGGCCAGGATGAGGGACAGCTTCAAGCGCGCCACTCCTCGACCGTTCGGCCACTCTTGCCGCAATTGCATTCTCGGCAAGCAGTGACGAGATTGTCGAGTTCGCTTGTTCCGCCCTGAATTAGCGGGACAACGTGGTCAACGTGCATTTGGCCGTCTGCGGTCCCGCAATAGACGCACGTAAATTCATCTCGAATCTTGACCGCAGCGCATCTGTCCCGCCACTCGCTGGGTGACAGGTTCAAGCGCTCACGCCAACGGCGGACACGTTCGCGGTTCTTTTCCTTAGCAGTCGTGGCCGCAGGATTCAGTTCGTCCCACATTTCCACGATGCCAAGGATCTGATCCTTATTCAGCCCAAGCGCAATGAACTTGCGAAGCATGTCAGCCGTAATGTCCATCTACAGCAGCGCCTCTTGTTTTGGTTCTGGAGCGGGAGGGGAGATGAAAAGATCGGGACGGTTGTAAGCGTCCTGAATGCGCTTGCAGGCTATGTCGAAATAGCCCTCGTCTATCTCAATGCCGATGAACTTCCGGCCCCGTTTAACGCTGGCCACTCCGGTGCTGCCAGACCCCATGAACGGATCGCAAATCGTTTGTCCCTGCGGGATGAAATCAAGACACCATTTCATCAATTCGACTGGCTTCTGCGTCGGGTGTTCCGCGCCGTCCGTCATCAAAGCGACACGGTTCAGTTCGAAGATACGGAGTGCGCCGTCCTGTGACGTGTAAGCGAGTTCGCAATCTGACTGATTGATGCGCTGGCCTTTGTCCCAAACGAGCCATCGGCCTCGGGCGGGGAGCATGTCGGCAAAGTAATTTCCGCCCCAGATGATCTGAGTGCCAGACGACATGATGATTTGCGAAAATAGAGCCTCGGGTGGGCGTTCGCTGTCCCATCCTTTGAACTCGTACCCCTTGCGGCCTCCGTGGCCCCCAGTAGTCTTCTGTTGCCCGTCTCTGCCTATCCCATAAGGCGGATCAGTCACCACCGCATCGACCTTGCCAAGCAGCGGCAGAATTTCGAGGCAATCCCCCAGCAGCAGCCT
>CXWK01020317.1_pt1 | contig 10215 bp, 4 predicted proteins | sample 590851 | NCBI WGS metagenome assembly CXWK01 (sample SAMEA3498364, study PRJEB10139) | wastewater metagenome | biome: wastewater treatment plant; material: activated sludge | place: Denmark | collected 2014-08-01
ATCCCTGGCGGCCCGACCGGCGCAACGATCCCGACCTGCCCGCAGCCATCCGGCGCGTTTTCCGCGGCGGCCGGGCAACCACGCCCGGTGGCCACCGGTGCAGCGCCCGCGGCAACTTCGCCCCCGGCGAGACCGGCCCGCGCGGCAACCGCCACGGCTTCCGCGTCGTGCTGACGAGTTAAAGGTACGCCCTATGGGCCGACGGCAAGCCATCGAAGAGCGCCTGCGGCGCGAACAGCAGAACACCCCCCAGGGCATCGACTGGGGCGACCTCTCGTCGCGCATCAAAAAGGGGCTCGTCATCCCCGTCATCGGCAACGGCGTCTTCAACGACCTGCTCTTCCCCATGTCGGAAGAAGAGTTGCAGGAGATTGAACCGGGCCGCGAGAACCTGCTCGGCTGGAGCGTCGAAGAGTACCTGTCCAACCTCTGGGCCGGGAGCATCACCTACCCACTGCCTGAGTCCCACGTCCTGCCCCGCGTCGCCCTGTTCGACCGCGTCATCAACAGCCACGATGACCAGCACGCCAAAGTGCGCTACCTCGACTGGCTGAAAGACTTCCTGCTCATTCAGGCCGAAGTCGACCAGGATAGCGACCCCGACCGCGTGGCCGAACTGCGCGGCGAGATGAACGAGCATACCCTTTGCTACCTGGCGTCCGAACTGGGCTATCCCCGCCCGGCCGGCGGCGTCGTCAACCCGCTCGNNCCCGGTCGGCGGCGTCGTCAACCCGCTCGACACGCTGGCCCGCCTCAACCTGCCCATCTACATCACCACCAGCCCCTTCGACCTGCTGGAGCGGGCCATCGCCGCCGACAACCGCCGCCCCCGCACGCAGATCTGCTTCTGGCGCGGCGCCGAGCCGCTGCGCTGGGCCGACGAATCGCACAAGACCGACTATGAGTTCACCCCCAGCGACAAGGAGCCGCTCGTCTACCACATCTTCGGCCACGAGGATTACCCCGAGTCCATCGTCCTCAGCGAAGACGACTACCTCGACTTCCTGACAGCCCTGGCCAAAGACACCAGCCCCAGCCGGCCCATTCTGCCGCTCTATCTGCGCCAGGCCATCACCCAATCGACGCTCATCCTGATGGGCTACCGGCTGCGCGACGCCGACTTCCGCGTCCTGTTCCGCGGCCTCATCAACGCCACCCCCGCCGCCAAGCGACCCTATGGTCTGGCCATCCAGGTCGACCCGAGCCGCCGCGGCGAAGTCGTCTCCACCCAGGCGCTGATCAACTACATCACGACCTACCTCGGCGAATCCAAGTTCACCATCGCCTGGAAGTCGCCCGCGGAGTTCGTGGCGACGCTGTGGGAGGAGTATAGTAAACGGCGATGAGACCGGAAGAGGAGAACCAGCCCTACCCCGGCCCGCGCACCTTCCGTCCCGACGAACACGACCGCTTCTTCGGCCGTGAGCGCGAGGCCCGCGACCTGACCGCGCTCATCGTCTCCGAGCGGCTGGTGCTGTTCTATTCCCAGTCTGGCGCGGGCAAAAGCTCGCTCCTCAATACCAAGATCGTCCCCAGCCTGGGCAACGACAACGCCTTCGAGGTGCTGCCCATCGGCCGCGTCAAGGGCCACAGCGGCTTCGAGGTCGGCGCCGACAACATCTTCCTCTATAACCTGCTGTCCAGCCTCCACCAGAGAACCCCCGAACCACCCAACCTCGGCGCGATGTCGCTGTCCCACTTTCTGGACAATCTCGTCTGCGACGACGTCCACTACTACTACGACCCGGCCTACGCCTGGCCCGCCGACGCCGAGTTCCGGCCGCGCGTGCTCATCATCGACCAGTTTGAAGAGATCTTCACCACCAACAGCGCCTTCTGGCGGCAGCGCGAAGAGTTCTTCCACCAGGTGGGCGAAGCGCTGCGCGTCGACGAGCGGCTGTGGATCGTCCTGGCCATGCGCGAAGACTTCATCGCCAGCCTCGACCCGTACCTCCATCTCCTACCCGGCGGTCTGCGCCATCGCTACTACATGCAACAACTGCGGCGAGACGACGCGCTGAAGGCCATCGCCAACCCCGTGGCCAACCTGCGCCCGTTTGAAGAGGGTCAGGGTGACCAGATCGGCGCGGCCGAGTTGCTGGTCAACAACCTGCTGGCCATCAACGACCCGCAGATGCACGGCCAACAGCGCGAAGCCCAGTTCGTCGAGCCGGTGCAGCTTCAGGCCGTCGCCTACCAGCTGTGGGGAAAGGTGAAAACGCGCCCCGGACGCACCATCACCCGCCAAGACGTGGAGCAGTTCGCCGACGTGGACAAGGCGCTGGTCAGCTTCTATGAAGACACCATCGCCCAGACCGTGCGCGAGACGGGCGTGAACGAGCTGGCCCTGCGGGACTGGTTCGAGGACGAGCTCATCACCGACGCCGGCACGCGCAACATGGTCTTCCGCGGCGACGAACTGACCGGTAGCCTGGCCACGGTCGTGGCCGACTTCGTCAAGGGCCATCTGCTCGTGCGCGAGATCGTCCGTCCCGCGGGCATCTGGTATGAACTCATCCACGACCGGTTCGTTAAGCCGGTGCTTGACGCCAACCGCGCCTGGAGCCGCGAGCAGCCGCTGCTGCAACTGGCCGAGCGGTGGGCGGCCGACCCGCAGAACACAACCCTGCTGCTGCCGGCCGACCAACTGGCCCACTATCAGACCACCGACTGGCGCGCCCTCGGCCTCGTCGTCGCCCGCTTCATGGAAGCCAGCGAAGATGCCATCGCCGAGCAGGTTCGCGCCGCCGAGGAACTCCAGCGCGCTGCTCTCGTCAAGCGTCTGCGGCTGGCCGCCCTCGGCGCGGCCGTGCTCGTGCTCGTCCTCGGCGTCTCCACCCTGACCACCTACCTCTCCCTGCGCAGCGCCCAGCGACAGGCCCTCATCGCCCAGGCCGCTGAAGTCCAGTCCCGCGCCGATGCCGCCGCGGCCGACCTGGCCCGCGCCGATGCCGACCGCGCCCGCGACGAGGCCGAGACGGACCGCGCCAGGGCTGAGGCAGCCGGCCGCGACCTGGCCCGCCAGGTGGCCGAAAACGAAGCCCTGCGCCTGGCCGACAAGGCCGATGACGACCTCGACGCCGGGCAGTACGACAGCGCCCTGCTGCTGAGCGCGCTGGCCGAACGCTCCGCGCCGACGACGCGCGCCGAGGCCGCCCTCTTCTGGGCCGCCAACGCCCGCCTGGCTGCCCGCCTGCCAACGACGGCCGCCGCGGCCAGCGAGTTGCGCGGCGAATTCCCCCTGCCACCCGGCATCGACGCGCCGGACCAGCTCTTCGCCGGGCCGGCTGCCGGCTCGCTGGCCGCGTTGAGCGAAGGCAACGTGGTCTGGTGGCCGGCCGAGCGCCCCGCGGCTGTGTCTGTAATTGCCGCCGGTGATACACGCTACGACGTAGCCGCCTTCGCCACCAGCCACGGCCTGATGGCCGCGGCGTCGGGCAGGACGCTCCAGGTGCTCCATTTGGCCGGCGGCCGGTGGCTACCCCTACTCGCCACGGCCGCGTCCGGCGACGATTCGCCGGTGACGAGCGACGACCCCCAGGCCACGCCCGATAACGCGCCCGCCACCTCCCCGGCCGCCTCCGATGCCCCCATCACCGTCCTGGCCTTCTCCCCCACCGGCCAACGTCTGGCGGTGGTCCATTGTGACCGCGACGCGCAGGACAAAGAGAGCGGTGTCATCGAGGTCTGGCGCATCGACCCGGCCGCGGGCAAAAGCGGACGCCCGGCCGCCGAACTGGAACGCGCCATCGCCACGCCCGCCATCTGCGCCAATGACGTGGTCATGCTCGACGACAACGGGCGCCTGGCCTGGGCCGGCGCGACCGTCACCCTCGAAAACCCCGGCGAGCAGGCGCGACCGCTGGCCCGGCTGCTGCCCGATGACGATTGGCCGCTCCACCTGGCCGCCGCCACCGGCCGGCAATGGTTGGCCGTCATCACCTGCCCGGCGTCCAATTCAGACTCCTCCGATACGAACGCACCCTCAGAGTCATCAGCCACGCGCCCCGACCTGCTGAACTGCTCCTCCACGCTTCACATCTGGGCCGTCGGCGAAGAAGAGCCTGTCGCCCTGCTCGGCGCCGACGCCAACGGCGTCGACATCGACGGCGCGGACACGCCCATCGACATCACCTATCTGCCCGCCGTCAGCAAGCTCGTCGCCCTGCAGGGCGACGGCACGGCCGTGTGGTGGAGCGCCGATATCGACGAGTGGCAACGGCAGGCCTGCGCCCTGGCCGGCCGGAATCTGACTGCCGACGAGTGGATCGAGGCGTTTCCCAACGATAATCTGGCCACCGGCTATGCGCCTGTCTGCGCCCAGTTCGGCGTCCATCTGTCTGTCCCGGAGACGCTCGTGCGCCAGTGCGACGCCGAGGGCCTGCGCGCCGCCGGAGCCATCTGGCAGCGCGAGTCGGGGCTGGCAGCCCGCGCCTCGGCCGCCGGCTTCGACGAATGGGCCGCCGCCGTGCTCATCAAACATCTGCTGACCGACTTCCCCGTCGACGACTCCGACCCCTGCCTCGGCCTGCTGGCCGGGCTAAACCTGCCTGGCGACACAGCCGTCTTGCAGGACAACACGCGCCGGGTGCTGGCCCTTCCCGCCGCCGAGCCGCGCACCTTGACGTTCGACGGCCAGGCCGGCGACATCGTGACCCTGTCGTTCGCCCCGCTGCGGGTCGCCGGCGACGCCCTGCTCACCATCCTGAATGAGCGCGGCACGGTGCTGGCCGATAATGTGAACACCGGCCGGGAACTCCGGCTGCCTTTGCCCGCTGATGGAACCTATCGCCTGGAGATCGAGCCGCTGGGCGATTCTCCGCTGGTTCTCTCGGTCCGTTCCCGCCCGCCGCGTGCCCTCACCCTGGGCGAGACGCTGGAGGAGTCTGACCCGGAGGTGACTCGCTGGCGGTTCACCGGCCGGGCCGGCCAACTCGTGACGCTGGACCTGCTGGCCCCGACCGGCGATCCGACGCTGACCCTGCACGACGTGTCGGACGTCCAATTGCGCTTCGACGACGACGGCGGCGATGGCCTCAATTCGCGCCTGACCATCTTCCTGCCCTCGAACGGCCTCTATACCCTCGATGTCGGCTGGATTGGCGAGCCGCAGCCCTACATCCTGGCGACGACCACCGTCAACCCGGCCCCCCTCCGTTCGGGCGACAGGCCCAGCGATGTGCCCGCCAGCCGCACCATGTGGCAGTTCGACGGCCGCGCCGGCGATCTGGTCACTGTCGACCTGACGGCCTCATTGAGCGGCGACGCCTCACTCATATTGCTTGATGAGACGGGCCAGACCCTGGCCCGCAGCGACGACCGCGCCGAAGGCAACCGCGACCCGTTGCTGGCCGAATTCCTGCCCTTCGACGGTCACTACTACCTGCAAGTCGAATGGCTGTCCGTGGCCCCGGCCGAGCGGTATGACCTGACCTTTGACCTGGCCCCGGCCGCCGACCTGCCGCTCGACGGCGCGGCCCACGACGCTGGCCCCGGCCAACAGTCGTGGCGCTTCGATGGTGTGCCAGGCAGCCTGGTGACCCTGACCCTCGCCGCGTCACCAGAGCTGCCGGCGCTTGAGCTTTTCGACAGCGACAACCTCAGAGTGGCTGCCAGTGGCGTTGGCGGCACGCTGACGGCAGTCATGAGCGATGACGGCCCCCACACCGTCCGCCTCTTCTGGCCCGACGATCCGGCGTCCCACACGCTGACGGCCACGCTCATCAGCCCGGAGACGATAGACTTCGGCCGGCCGGTCAGCGGCCTCGGCCCCGGCCGGCTGCTGTGGCGCTTCGAGGGGCGGGCCGGCGACGTGATTCGCGCCGATCTGACTGTGGCCGTGCCCGGCGCGTGGCTGCGCCTGCTCGACAGCGCCAACGTCGAACTGGCCACAGGTGTGGAGACGACCGATTTCGACCTGGCGCTGGAAACCGCGCTGCGCGCCGACGGCGACTACTTCCTCCACATCCTGCCCGGCCTGAACGACCCCGGCAACTATACGCTGACCATCGAGCGCGCCGAAGCACCTCTGCTGCAAGGCGGGCTGGCCGTGGAATCCGACCCCGAGCAAAGCCTCTGGCGCTACGAGGGCCGCGCCGGCGACACCATCACCATCGACGTGACGACGCTGGGGGAGCTGGGCGACCCGGTGTTGCGCCTGTTCGACGACCAGGGTGGCCAGTTGGCCGAAAACGACGAGTTCGACGGCCACAACCCCCGGATCGTCCACACATTGCCGGCCGATGGACTCTATCTCATCGAGGTAGTGCCCTTCTCCGGCACCACGCCGGCGCGCTATCGCATCTTGCTGGTTGAGGAGTGAGAGACTCGTACCAAGAATTCAACGCCAGGACGCAAGGACGCAAAGGGAGAATCCTTCTTTGCGTCTTAGCGCCCTGGCGTCTTTGCGTTAAATTCTCCTCGTCGGCACGCCTATTGACTTACTCACCACCCTCCATTAAGATACCAGCCGTGATTGCTACGTTGTTCACTCAGTAACGTTATCAACCACAATTGCATACTTTCTTCTCTAGGCTACCTGCCGGCGGCCTGGGACGAATCGCAAGTGGATAAGTAGGAGGGTGTTGCCATGATCGAGGCTACCGGCGCTGCACCAGTCCATCTCGCGGCGGGGACAGGGGTATGACCGTGGATACCGTCACCTGTTCCAACTGTGGTGGTCAGAATCGGGCCGGGGCCAAGTTCTGCACCCATTGCGGCGCGACCCTCTCCGCGCTGCCACCGCCGGTCCCGGCCGCCGCGCCTCCTGCTCCTTCGCCCGCCCCGGTCCGAGCCGTCGCATCCCCGTCGCCTGCCCCCGCGCCCGCCCCGGTCCGGGCCGTCGTCGGCCACGTCGAGGGCCAGGCGGTCATCATTGGCGACAACGCCCGCCAGCAGATCAGCTACTACGGCGACATCATCGTCCGCGTCGATTCGCTGGAAGAGCTCCCGCCGAAGCCGGGTGAGCCGCCCTACAAGGGCCTGGCCTACTACACCGAGGCCGACGAGACCATCTTCTTCGGCCGCGAGCAACTGAGCAACGATCTGGCCGCCCGGCTGCAAACGACGCCGTTTCTGGCCGTGGCCGGCGCGTCGGGCAGCGGCAAGTCGTCGCTGCTGCGCGCCGGGGTCATCCCCCGGCTGCGGCGGCGCAACTGGCTCATCCACATCCTGACCCCCACGGCCGACCCGCTGAGCCAGCTGGCCGCCGCCCTCAGCCGCGACGACGCCGACCTGGCCGCCGCCGATTCGCTGCGCGCCCGGCTGGCCGCCGACCCGCAAACGCTGCGCCGCAAGGCCGACCAACTGGTGACCCGCGCCGGGGCCGAGCGGCTCTTGCTGATCGTCGACCAGTTCGAGGAGTTGTTCACCCAGTGCCACGACGACATCGGCCGGCAGTGGTTCATCGACAACCTGCTGGCCGCGGCCCGAAGCAAGGGCCAGGTAACCATCCTCATCGGACTGCGCGCCGACTTCATGGGCCGGCTGACCGAGGTCGAGGAGCTGCGGGCCTCGGTGGAGCAGAACTTCGCCCTCCTGGGGCCAATGCAGCCCGAGGACGTGGTGCGGGTCATCGCCGAGCCGGCGCGCATCGGCGGCTGGGCGTTCGTCAACGGCCTGGTCGAACAGTTCCTGAGCGACGTGGGCGGGGAGCCGGGGCGGCTGCCGCTGCTGTCCCACGCCCTGCTGGAGACGTGGGCGCGGCGTTCCGGCCACGTGATGACGCTGAAGGGCTATCGCGCCGCCGGCGGCGTTGAAGGGGCCATCGCCAAGACGGCCGAAGACACGTTGCGCCGCCTCGACGAACAGGGCGAAAAGGCCATTGTGCAGGCCATCTTCCTCTCCCTGACCGAACTGGGCGAAGGGGCGGAGGATACCCGGCGCATCGTCCAGCGCGACGAACTGACGCGGGCGGGCGATCCGGCGGCCGTCGACGGTGTGCTCAACATGCTGGCCTCGGCGCGGCTGGTGACGGTCGACGAGAAAGGCGTCCAGGTCGCCCATGAGGCGCTCATCCGCCGCTGGCCCCGGCTGCGCGAATGGCTGGCCGACAACCGCGAGCGGCTGCGCTTCGAGCGGCAGTTGGAAGCCGACGCGCTGGAATGGGAGCATCTTAACCGCGACCCCGGCGCGTTCTATCGCGGGGCGCGGCTGGTCAAGGCGCAGGAGTGGACGGCGGCGGGCCACCGTCTTTCGCCACGCGTCGAGGAGTTCCTGGGCGCGTCCGTCGCCGAGGTCGAGCGAGAGGCGGCGGAGCGGGAGGGTGAGGCCAAAGAGCGCATTCGCCAGCAGGAGGCGCTGCGGCACGAGCAGCAGAGCGCCGGGCGGTTCAAGCGGCTCTCGCGCTGGCTGACGGCGGCGGCCGTGATCGCCGTCCTGGCCACCATCATCGCCACCGGCTCCGCGGTGGTCGCCCGCAATGCCCAGGCCGAAGTCGAACGACTCAACCGCGAGACCCGTTCCCGCCGGCTGGCGGCCGAAGCGGAGAACATGCTGTCACAGAACCAGGAGGCGGCGCTGCTGCTGGCCGCCGCCGCCCACCAGACGAGCGACCTGAGCGATGGCGCGACCACCGGCGAAGCCTATTCCGCGCTGTATCACGCCTTGAACACGGCGTACCGGACGACATTGGCCGGGCACGAGGGTGAGGTTCTGTACGCGGCCTTCAACGCGGACAGGACACGGGTGGTGACGGCCGGCGTTGACGGCACAGCGCGCGTCTGGGACGCGGCCGGCGGCGAGGAACTGGCCGTGCTGACCGGGCATCAGGACTGGGTTCGCACCGCGGCTTTCAGCCCGGACGGCACGCGGGTTGTCACGGCCAGCGATGACATGACGGCGCGGGTCTGGGACGCCGCCAGCGGCGCGGAGCTGGCCGTGCTGGCCGGGCACGAGAACTGGCTCCGCTGGGCGGCGTTCAGCGACGACGGCACACGGGTGGTGACCGCCAGCGACGACGGCACGGCGCGCGTCTGGGACGCGGCCGGCGGCGAGGCCCTGGCCGTGCTGGCCGGGCACGAGGGTCAGGTTCTGTCCGTGGTGTTCAACGCCGATGGCACGCAGGTCGTCACGGCCGGCCAGGACGGCACGGCGCGGGTCTGGGACGTGGCCAGCGGCGAAGAGCTGGCGCTGTTTTCTGGGACTCCGAGCAGGGTTAGCTCCGCGGCGTTCATGGGCGACGGGAGCCGGGTGGTCATGGGCACTGTTGACGGCACGGCCCACGTCTGGGACGTGGCCGGCGGCGAAGAGTTGGCCATGCTGGGGGGCAACGCGGGCATCGTGGTTGGCACGACGCTCAGCGGCGACGAGGCGCGGCTGATCACCGCGGGCTTTGACGGAAAGGCGAGCATCTGGGACGCGGCCAGCGGCGAAAAACTGGTCGTACTGACCGGCCACAAGGGCAAGGTCAATGCCGCCAACCTCAGCGCGGATGGGCAGGCGCTGGTGACGGCCGGCGAGGACGGGACGGCGCGGCTCTGGGACGTGGCCAGCGGCGAGGCGCTGGTCGTGCTGGCCGGGCATGAGAACACTGTTCTTTCCGTGGCCTTCAGCGCCGACGGCGGACGGGTGGTCACAGCGAGCTACGACCGGACGGCGCGGATTTTTGACGCGGCCAGTGGCGCGGAGCTGTCCGTACTCGTTGGGCATGAGGAGTCCATCAATACCGCGGCGTTCGACGCGGACGGGACGCGCGTTGTCACAGCCAGCGACGACGCGACGGCCCGCATCTGGGACGCGGCGACCGGTGAGGAACGGGTCGTGCTGGCCGGGCACGAGAGCCTGGTACGGGCCGCGGCCTTCAGCCCGGACGGGACGCGCGTGGTGACGGCGGGCCAGGACGGGACGGCGCGGGTCTGGGACGCGGCCAGCGGCGCGGAGCTGCTTACTCTCGTTGGGCATGTGAACGGCATCGTGGATGCAATGTTCAGCGTCGATGGGACACGCATCGTCACGGGCGGCGAGGACAGGACGGCGCGGGTCTGGAACGCAGTCAGCGGTGAGGAACTGGTCGTGCTGACCGGGCACGAAAACGGTGTTCTATCCGCGGCCTTCAACCCGGACGGGACGCGCGTGGTGACGGCCGGCCAGGATGGGACCGCGCGGGTCTGGGACGCGGCCGGCGGCGAGGCGTTGGCCGTGCTGGCCGGCCACGACGACTGGGTCAATTCGGCGGCGTTCAGCCCGGACGGGACGCGCGTGGTGACGGCCAGCGAC
>CXWK01092716.1_pt1 | contig 10211 bp, 10 predicted proteins | sample 590851 | NCBI WGS metagenome assembly CXWK01 (sample SAMEA3498364, study PRJEB10139) | wastewater metagenome | biome: wastewater treatment plant; material: activated sludge | place: Denmark | collected 2014-08-01
CGCCCGATCACAATACCACCAGCCTTCCCTGCTTCCGGGTCACTTGGGCAAACCAGCTCCGCTTCGGATGGTTCGTAACTACCTCGGTCTGGCCTTCCCGCATATCCACCGTGGCGAACTGCCGGGGTCGCACAATCGACGGGTCTGTTATCCAGACCTTCGAACAGCCCTGCCGTCCGTCCTGCTCGGAGGCTTCGCAAGCCTCGCGAAATGCCTTTTTCGTTTTGTAAAACTCTGCCGTATAGCAAGTCATCACATTCTCCGTTACCCTGGGAAAATCCCCAGTCCGCTAACCCGGCTCGCGGGTCAATGGGCTGGCATTTCGCACGTCACCCCGAATCATACACCCGGCGGGGTCAGAGCGCAAGGGAATCTGCGGGGTACTGTCGGGGGCGGGTTGCGGGGTTGCGGGGTCCGGTTTCCGCATTTTCCCCATACACCCCCCATACTTGCCCCATACTCTCCCCCCCGTTACGTCCACCCCCGGCCCCCGGTATCCCATTCTCGTCAGTGCCTTCGCCCTGTCCCCCTCCCCTCCCTTGAATATTTTTTTTTCAGAGGGGAGAGGGGGAGGGTAGGGGACGGGTTCAGGGGATGGGGATGGGGATGCGGGGGGTTCGGTTTTGCCGAACGGGGGGGCAAGTATGGGGGGTGTATGGGGACAGTATGGGGTAAAACGGGATATTGTTCCCGCGCATCCCGCAGCTGTTCCCCTTTATCCTTTCCCCTATCAGCCAAAATCAGCCTCCAATGCGCCCACTTGGACGCATCAGGGGCGAATCTTACAGCCCGAGCTTGCTCTTGAGCTGCTCCACCGTCATCCCGGCTTTTGCCGCGAGCGCCGCATACATGGCTTGCTCGTCAACCTGACCCCGCCGGCTGGGCCATTGACCCTGGTTCAGCATTTCGCACGCTTTGCGCACGGCGCCTTCCCGGTCATCAGCCGTATTATCGAAGTCGTTTACGACCTGCTTAATCCCGTGGGTTGCGCATTCCATGCGGAGGGTTTCGCTCATTCCCGTCGCGTCCACCGATGCCCACACCTTCCCGGTTTCCGCGTCAGCGAATGTCACCACACCTGCTACAATGGTCGTTTTGACCCGAGCTTTACGTTCAGTTTTTGCCATTTTCCACTCCTATTATGGTCTCGCACCATGCGCGACCTGAATTCAGTATAGCACGCAATTGGCGATATGCCAGTAGCTTTACAATTCTTTACATTCACCCGAATCCTGCGCCCGCGCCAATCAACCCGTCAGTCTCGATAGTCCCAGCCTATCCCGAGCTGCAGACTATCAACCCCGCCCAGCCGATAGTTTTTCCCTATCACGCGCGAATGCGCTTGTGCATGATAATGATTCGCATTCAGGCTCCGCGCCGCGCATACAGCTCAGTTACGTTTTAGCCAGCTCGGTCACATTCTAACCTCCGTAGGTCATCCCCTAACCGGGCTGGTCGCGCCGTAGACTCCCCGGTCACAATCTAGCCCCGTCAGTCCCGTCCTGCTCCCGCCGGTCACATTCCACCCTCTCCAGTCACCAACACGAACGCAAACGATACTGATTCGCATTCAGCCGGCGAGCCTCCGGCGCGAAATCTTATCCCACCTGACGAAACGCAGCCTCCGGGGGGTAGCTCGGGCAGGTGGGGGTGAGAGTAGGTGTTGGTGTTTAGGTATATCCCCCATCCTCAGTCAGGCCAAAAAAAAAAATAAAAAAGCTGGTGGGGAATGGGGGGATTAACTCGAGAGTAAATGGGGTGATCTTCCCCGCGACTTCCCGCCCCCGCACCTTGACCCCGCGCGCAGCGGAGGAGAAACTGATGGGTGAAGGAGCTCACCACAGCTATGCCGATACAGATTCAAAAAGTCAGCATCACCCATGATGCAATCATTGATGTGCTGATTGCCCGCCCCGACTTCACGCAGCGGGAAATCGCTGCCCAGTTCGGTTACACGCCTTCGGGGCTGGGAATCATTGTCCGCTCGGACTCGTTCAAGGCCCGGCTTGCACAGCGCAAGGCTGAGCTTGTAGACCCGATCATCACGGATACGCTGGAGCAGCGCCTGGGCACAATGGCTCACGCGTCGCTGGATATCTTGCAGCGCAAGCTCGAATCGAGTGATGACCCGAAGCTCGCCCTGGCTACGCTCGAGGCCGCGACCAAAGCCCGCGGATATGGTGCCCAGGGCCCGGTGCTGCAACAGACCAATTTCATTGTTCAACTCCCGGGCCCGGCCGCCACTTCGTCCGATTGGGCATCGAAGTTCGGTCATACCCCCGCCCGCCCCCTTGAGGTTGTGGATGCCGCAAGCACAGTCATTGACGCCCCCGCAGCTGTTCAGCAAGCTTGAGCGCGAGCACGGCCTCCCGGCGGGGCTTCTCGACCAGATGTGGCTGCAGGAATCGCAGCGCGGCGACCCGAAGTGGATGCGCTCGCCTGCTGGGGCGGAGGGTCATTTTGGCCTCATGCCGCCGACGGTGAAAGCACTCGGGGTGAAAGACCCGCATGATCTGGAGGATGCGGCTCGCGGGGCCGCGGCTTACATGGCCAAGCATCTCAAGGCTCAGAAGGGCGACCTCGACCGGGCGTTGGTGGCTTATAACTGGGGGCAGGGCAATCTTGCTCGTAAGGGGCGGGAAGCCGCACCCGCGGAAAGCAATGCCTACAGCTCGCGTATTCTCGAGGCGCTCAAGCCACCGAAACTGACCCCACAGCAACTCGAGGGTTTTCTCCCGCCCCGCGTGGACGAGGTGACTCAAGGCCCGGACCTCGGCCCCGTAACAGCGAATCCGCATCTTCTGGCCCAGGGGCGCACGGCCCGGACAAATCTCGCAAAAAAGCAGCCCTACGAGCGAACCCAGCTGGATGCTTTCCTGGGCGGGATGTTTGGGGACTCATCTTTTGACGCCCCCGAAGGGTCTGTTTTGGACCCCGCAGCTGCAAACCGCAACAGTACCCGCAATGCAGGTTATCTCACCGGACTTGCTTTTCAGGCTCCGCCCGTAATCCGCGGGGGGTTGAAAGGTGCAGGGGCTCTTCTCAAAGTCCCAGCGCTGGAAAAAGCTGCTGCCGCGGGGATGGGTGTTGGTCTGCCGCCCGCAGCCATGCATGGGTCGCAGCGCGGGGCGGTGAGCCTTGGCGGGGCGGATGATTTGCTACTGACCCATGCGTTTGACCCTCAGAGAGCCGAAGCTATTGCTCAGGATGGTTTCCTCCGAGCACCCTCTCTCGGGATAACCACAGCGCATCAGCCGGCTGAAGGGGTGCAAAGGGGAACTGGAATGGGATTCAACTCGCTGCAGCCCCGTTTCGTCTTCCGCGCGGGCGCAGTTAATCCTGAGACAGCGATGGGCACCCTTATCAACCGAGATGGCTACTTTGCCAACCCTACTGGAAGAGCAAAAACAGTTTTCGGTTTGCCTGATCTGACAAGAGAGGGCGACCTTTCGCAAGAAATCGCGGATTTGCTTGCACGTCAAAAGCGGGTGTATGGGCTTGATGATCTTCGTCTTGGCGAGGGCCTTCCGAACAGCCCCGGCCATGTTATGGAGATCGCAGCAAGTCCGACTTTTAAATCTTGGAAAGAGTTCGAAACCTCCCCGACGGGGGCTGGCACCCTACGCCACGGAATAAATTCGGAAGTTTTGAAAAGAGTTCGCCAAGCAGCTTCTGACCGTATTATGCGAAAGTACAAGTACGCTACAGCAGACGATGTGCATGATGTGGGGCTGGATCTGGTGCGGAAGATGCAAGGAAAGTATGACGGTGGGCCCAGGCTTTCGACACTGGAGCCATACATCGAGCACGCCAAAACGGCTCCTTCGAACATGGCGGAATTCAAGGTCCTTCAAAAGCTCCCCCTGCATCCCGCGGATGCCTTTATCTGGTACCCGACCGGGGAGGCCCGGGCAGGTCAGACAATGGCCCCGTTTCTCAATAAGGGCTTTCGAGTGATCGGTCCGGACACACTGAACCAGAACGGTTTGATGCAAAGAGCCTCCCATGACTACGGTAACTGGGGGTATAACCTCGAAGTAGAGGACTGGGCTCGCAGCCTCCTCCAGCTCGTCCCGCCAACCGGCGAACTCAAGCTCCCGCCCAAGCTCAAATGATTCAACGCCCGCAAGAGATCATCTGGGCTCCGCAGGAAGGCCCGCAGACCGCCCTGTTGCAATGCCCGGTCTTCGAGGTTTTCTACGGAGGGGCTCGCGGCGGCGGGAAAACTGACGGCATGGTCGGGGATTGGATTCAGCATTCCTCCCTCTACGGAGAGAACGCTGTTGGAATCTTTGTCCGCCGGAACCGGACGCAATTGTCTGAAGTAATCGCCCGAACCAAGCAGCTTTTCCCCAAGCTCGGGGCTCGCTACAACGAAACCAAGAGCGAGTGGCGAATGCAGGGCGGCGGCCGGCTTCGCTTTGTCTACCTGGAGCACGACGCAGATGCGGAAAATTACCAAGGCCACAACTACACTCGGGTCTATATCGAGGAAGTCACCAACTTCCCCTCCCCCGGGCCGATCAATAAGCTCAAAGCGACCCTACGCTCCGCAGCCGGGGTCCCGGTTGGGATGCGACTTACAGGTAATCCTGGAGGCCCTGGTCATAACTGGGTCAAGGCCAGGTACATAGACCCGAACCCGCGAGGCTTCACAGTCATCAAAGATACCGAGTCTGTCATGCTGACCTCGGGGAAGCTTATTGAGGTCAGCCTCGAGCGGGTGTTTATCCCCTCAAAACTGTGGGACAACCCGCGTCTGCTCGACAACCAGCCCCAGTACGTCCTCCAGCTCAAGCAAACCGGGTCCGAGGCGCTAGTAAAAGCCTGGCTGGACGGCAATTGGGACATGATTCAGGGGGCCTACTTCGATGATTTCGACCCTACGAGGCACATAATCTCGAGCGAAACCCCTTTGCCCAAGCATTGGACCCGCTTCCGTGCTATGGACTGGGGTTCGGCCCGCCCTTTCTGTGTCGGCTGGTATGCCGTAAGTGATGGTTCGGGTAACTTTCCCCGCGATGCCTTAATTAAGTATCGTGAATTCTACGGTTGGAACGGAAATCCCAACGTCGGCTTGAAGATGAACGCGGCCGCAGTTGCCGAGGCCATCAATCAGCGGGATGAGCTTGACCGGAAGGCAGGATTACGTCTCAGCTATGGCCTCGCAGACCCCTCGATCTTCATCGAAGACGGCGGCCCTTCTATCGCGGAGATGATGCTTTCCCGCGGGTGCCAGTGGGCTCGCGCAGACAACAAGCGCATCCCCGGCTGGCAGCAGATGCATGTTCGACTGCAGGCTGAGCCTCCGTTGCTCTATTTCATGGATTGCTGTGAGCACACGGCCCGCACAATCGCCACTGTTCAGCACAGCGAGTCGAAGCCAGAAGACCTGGATACTGAGGGTGAGGACCACGCAGTGGACGAAACTCGCTACGCTTGCGCATCCCGCCCCCTGGTAACATCATTGTCAGGTGACGACCGTGTCTGGGTACCCCCCAAAACAATCGAGCGCATGACTTTCAATGATCTTGTCGCCGCCAGCCGAGCTAAACGGCTCGCCGCGGAAAACCGGGGATTCTGATGGACGAAATTGTAACTGGTCAGCCGGCTGATGCGCCCGAAACCCCGGCGCCGAAGGACTATCGAGCTTTCCTGACCCAGGTGGAGACCCGGGAAAAGCTCATCCAGGACAAATTCTCGAAGCCGGGAGATGAAATCTGGGAAATCTACGCCGGAGACCAGGCCGAAAAGACCCCGTTCAACATTCTGTACTCCAACACGGAGATTCTGGTTCCGAATGTTTTCTCCGCGATGCCCAGGCCGATTGTATCCCGAAGGCACAAGAAAAAGAACGAAGACCTCGCGGCCCGCGCAGCCCAGGAGATGGCCTCGTATTGCATGGATACGAATCTGAGTGGTTATCCGAGCTACTTGGATGCAGTCGAGACAGCCGTGCTGGATGCGGCACTCCCGGGCCAGGGGCAGATTCGCGGGCGGGTGGTGAATGGTATCGCTTGCATCGACTACGTGCCGTTCAAGAATTTCATCTGGGGCTACTCCATGCGGTGGGAGGAGATGCCCTGGGTATCCTTCCGCCACGACAAGACGAAAGAGGATTTGGTCCGGGAACTGGGGTTGCAGCCCGACGTAGCCGACAAAATCGTCACTGCCTCCGAAGAGGGTGACGATGCGGCAAAGGACAAGGGTCCGCCCACCATCGCGGTGTATGAAACCTGGAATAAGGCAACCAAGAAAGGTGCTCTGGCTCACAGCCGCGCACCCGCAGTGCTGTGTTCTCGAGCAGGATGACCCCCTGCAGCTCGAGGGGTTTTTCCCCTGCCCGGAGAACCCGCTGCGCTTCATCCACACTTCGTGCTCGACGATGCCGAGGTCACTGTACAACCTCTACAAAGTGCAGGCGGAGGAGCTGAACAAAGTCTCCGACCGCATCAAGCGGCTGATCAACGCCATCAGGGTGCGCGGAATCTACAACGGAAACCTCCCCGAGCTGGTGCAGATTTTTGCCGACGGAACACTGGAAAATGCCCTGATTCCGGCCACGCAGGCGTCTGTCATGTCCAACGACGGTGGGCTGGATAAGCAAATCTGGCTCGTACCTGTGGAGAAGCTCGCCGCAACCCTTCAGCAACTCTTTGTTGCCCGCGAATCCATCAAAGCCACAATCTACGAAATCCTCGGTATCGGGGATATTTTGCGCGGGGTTTCGAAAGCGAGCGAGACTCTCGGGGCGCAAGAAATCAAGGACCGCTGGGGCTCGGCCCGCGTCAGGAAGGCGCAGAGCCGAGTTGCTCTGTTCGTGCGGGATTCGGTGCGCTTGCTGGTTGAGCTCGCCGCGAAGCACACTCCGCCGGAAATTTGGCAGGAGGCCACCGGGATTGAGCTCCCGCACGGCGTGCAGGCGATGCTCCTTCAGCAGTCCGGCCAGCAAACCATGACCTGGGAGTTGGTGCTCGGGGCGCTGAAGAGCGATATCCGGCGCTCCTTCGTGGTGGATATTGAGACCAACTCCACCGTGGATGCGGAAGCCACCCAGGACCGCCAGGACGTGGTCGAGTTCATGAATGCGCTGAACCAAGCCATGTCTGGTCTGGCTCCGTTGGCCACGCAAGGTCCGGAGGGCTTCCAGGTGGCCCAGGACATGCTGCTCGCTATCTGCAAGCGGTTCCGCCTGGGTAACGAGATCGAGGGCTCGATCGGGGCGATGAAATTCTCTCCGCCGGGCGGCGACGAGAAAGCCAAGGAAATGGAGAAGCAGCTCGCCGACGCGAAGAAAAAGCTCGAGCAGCAGCACCAAGCGATTCAGAAGGAAAAAGAGGGCCTCTCCCAGGAGCATATGTCGCTGGAACAGCTTCGCTCGACGATCAAGGCTGACAAGATCATCGCCAATGCTGACTACAAGGCGCAGAAAGCTGATCTTCAGATCATGATGCAGAACATTCAGGCCATTGTCAAGCAGCAGGCTACTTTGGCAAAGATTCCGCCGGGGAGAAAATAATGCCGATGTATGACGCTGTTTGTGCGCACGGGCACAAGGAGGTGATCTTCTCCAAGATCGCCCAGCGGGATGAGCCTCGCTACTGCGAACAGTGCTCGGGGTTGTTGACCCGCCTCATCTCCGCCCCCGCGGTTCGGCCGGATATTCAGGCTTACCAAAGCCCGGCCACGGGGAAGTGGGTTGACTCTCGCGCGAAGCGCCGTGATGACCTTCGTCGATCTGGCTGCATCGAATGGGAGCCCGGCATCCGCGAGCAGGCCGAGTCCAATCGCCAGCAAGCGCTCGAACAAAACTTCCGTGCAGTGGAAGCAACTGTTGACACCATGACCCGCGAGCTGCACTCTGCGGGGCAAATCTAAGGAGCTCGAACATGACAGAAGAACCTACTGGCGCAGCCAGCTTTGATGTTGCCGCGGGTGCGGCAGCGATTGCCTCCGAACTAGGGGCCGGCGGTGAGGGGGGTGGTGCCCCCGCATCGAACAGTGCAGTCACCGGGGCCTCTCCTCCCCAATCTGACAACACCTCGACGCCGCCGGCCCCGCCTCCTGCCTGGGAAGCACTCCCCAAGGCCTGGAAGAAAGACCTGGAAGCCCACTGGGGCCAGCTGCCGCCCGAAGTGCGAGAGTACGTGCACCAGCGCGAGCAGCAAGCCACCAACGGCATCACGCAGTACAAGCGCGGGCATGATAACTGGAGCGCGACGCTCAAGCCGTTTGAATCGGTCCTCAAAGAGTACCCGGATGTGAATGTGCCGGAAATCTTGACCACGCTGGCCCAGAACCATCTGCGGCTGGTGCGCGGCTCACCGGAAGAGCGGGTGCAGATGGCCCGGGAGCTCATTCAGGGCTATGGTATCGACATGCAGACATTGCTTGGTGGCGGGGCCGCTCCCACGGGCGGGCAGCCTTCCGGCCAGCCTGGCACCCCGTTCCCCCCCGAACAACTGAGCTGGCTCAAGCAGAGTCTCGGTCCGGTCTTCCAGGCCGCCAACGAAGGGCGTACGTTCGCTCAATCCCAACGGCAGGAAGCCGCGACCAAGGAAGTTGACGCCTTCTTCAGCAACGCCGAGAATGAGTTTGTAAATGATGTGGCAGACGACATTCTGGCCATCATCAAAGCTGGGCAGGCCGCAAACTTGCCCGATGCGTATCAGATGGCAGTGCTGCGAAACCCGGAAGTGAAGGCCAAGTATTTGGCCAAGCTGGCCCGGCAAGCTGCTCCGCCGCCCGTTACGCCGGCTTTCAATGTTAAGTCCTCGCCTACAGCGCCGAGGTCGCCCGCAGGGGCAACCATGGACGACACGATCGACGCCACTGTGAAAAGGCTTTACGGCTAACCCAAGAAAGGACTTACCATGCCGTCTCCGAATGCAGTCTTCACGGAACTGGTCACGACCACGTTCCGCAACCATCGCAAAGAAGGGGTGGACAACGTCTCCGAGCACAACGCCGCTTACCGGATGCTCGCCAAGGGCAAGCGGGTGCGCACCGAGTCGGGGGGCCTCAGCATCGCTGTGCCGCTCGAATACGCTGCGAACAACACCTACCAGCGCTATTCCGGCCTGGATGTGCTCAACGTCGCGCAGAGTGATGTGCTGTCCGCCGCCGAGTTCCAGTAGCGCCAGATTGCCATCCACGTGGTCGCTTCGGGCTATGAGCTGCGCGTCAACAACGGCCCGGAACGCATCGCCAGTCTGGCGAAGGCCCGTATCCGCAACGCCATGAACACCTTCGCGAACAACTTTTCGGCGGATATGTACTCCGACGGGTCGTTGACCAACCAGGTGGGCGGCTTGCAGTTGCTGGTCAGCGATGCCGGCACCGGCACAGTGGGCGGGATTGACACCTCGACCAGCCTGGGCGCGTTCTTCCAGAACAAGGTGCAATCTGCGGCTGCGCCGTTGCAGGGCGGCGGTGCTATCACCCCCTCCTCGACGACCATCGAGTCGCTGATGCTGCCCCTGTACCTGGAGACCACCCGCTTCAACGACTCCGTGGACACCATCCTGTCCTCGAACGACTACTACACCTTCTTCGAGCAGTCTCAGACTTCGCTGAAGCGCTACGTGGACGAGGACGAGGTGACGGCCGGCTTCATGGCGATGAAGTACAAGGGCGCCAAGGTGATCTTCGACGGCAACAGCGGCATGCCCGCCAGCCGGATGTACTTCCTGAACACGAAGTACCTGGAAGTCGTGGCCCACACCGACGCCAACCTGACCGTGGTGGACGAGCAGCGTCCCTACAACCAGGACGGCGTGGTCATCCCCATCCTCTGGATGGGCAACATGACCATCTCCAATCGTGCCCTGCAGGGCGTGCTGAAGCCCTAATCCGGCAGAAAGGAAAAAGGAAAAATCATGCGTTTCTCCCCGACTTCGCTTGCCCTGGGCAAGCCCATCAACTTCCGCGCCGCAGACGATGTGCAGAAGTTTGCTCTCGGTACCCGCATCACTGCGGTGGACCAGGACTACTCCTCTGTGGCCAATGTGCCGAACGGCGGCGGTGGTGAGTTTGTGTACGTCAAGGGTGCCAGCACCTTCATCCCGGGCCGCTTGGTCCATGTGGACAAGGACTGGAACCTGCTCGACGTACCGAACACGGCCTCGACGTGCCGTCCCTGCTTTGTGGCTGTGTCAGGCTTCACCTCGACGCAACTGTACGGCTGGGTCCAGCGTTCCGGCATGGTGCCG